>Ga0172362_10000243_pt1 | contig 42375 bp, 76 predicted proteins | sample LakKivs1_kivu2a2_FD_114534 | JGI IMG/M metagenome (GOLD analysis project Ga0172362, IMG submission 114534) | Sediment microbial communities from Lake Kivu, Rwanda - Sediment s1_kivu2a2 | ecosystem: Environmental > Aquatic > Freshwater > Lake > Sediment | place: Rwanda: Western Province, Lake... | reverse complement strand
TGCAGTCCCGGAGGGAGTTAGTCCTCTCCCCTCCGGGTATATAAAAAGGACAGCCCCCATTCTCCCAGGTAGTGCTGGGAGAATACGGGGGGCAGAACGAAGCAGATGCTTCGTTTTTGCTTTCGAAACCGGCACCTCCTATTTTGGTATAAGTATGTAACCAACAAGGAGGACACTATGACCTTGGAACAGTTGAAGCAGGCGCAGAGAGTTGTCGAGGAGCTTTCAGCGGCTCGATGGCTCGTCCACTTCCTGGCCCCCGGCAACACGGGCAATAGTTTCGCGAGTGCGGAGTTGGTGGTGCGCACCGGCAACTACGGGACGCGCCAGGAGCCGGTCGAGCTCCTGCCCGAGGAGCTCGAAGTTGTCCGGGCGGCCCGACGACGGCGAGTCGAGGAGCTCGAAAAAGAGCTCACGACCCTCGGCGTAGACATCGAGCCCGACAACCGCATCCCCACCGTCTTCTAGCCCCGTCCGGGGCAACACCCTACGAAGCCGCAAGGCTTTTGCTTTTGCTTTTGCTTTTGCTTTTGCTTTTGCTCCGCTTCCAGTAATGCTAGACTAACCCCATGGACGGACTTCTGAAGACCGCTATCCCTCTGTGGCTCAAGGTTCCGGGCGCTACTGTTCCGATTACAGGAATGCCTCAACCCTATGAGCGGCTTCCCGGCATGACCGAATGGGCACCGCGAGAAATGGTAGAAGATGTTGCGCAGGGCATCCGCGGAGGCCGGGATGTCGAGGACATCGCACAGGAACAATCCCAAAAAGGTTTACTCGGTAATGCTGCCGTCTCGGGGCTGACCGGGGCCTTCGGTGGTGTTCTTGGTGGGCGTCTGATCGGCGGGGAGACGGCGTGGGACCCATTCAAGGGACTGCTTTCCAAGGGCCTCAACCGGGAGGGGCTGTCCAGCCTCAAGGGCATCAGGTGGCCCATGGCCGCGTTGCCGCTGGCGGGAGCCGGATTGGGTGTTGGTCTGGCCGCAAAGAAGTGGCATGACCAGGCACCGCATCGCGAGAAGCAGATCTATGACGTCGCACGCGGTCTCCTGGCCGAGAGAATCCTACAGAGAGACTCTCTGCGACAGGCAATGTCACGGGAAACACCAGTACAGACACCTGCTCTAACAGGTGTGCCGCGCCAGTCGGCGTCGGCTCTTCCCCCACTGGTTCTCTCAAGGGGTGAATAGATGTTCCGAAAACTTGCCGTGATCGCGAATCTCCGAGCCCTGACTGCCCCGCAGCGAATAACGCTGGATCGGCACAGCGCGTCTGATCTCGGGATCAAGCACTACCTGGATTCCATCTCCGAGCCCTCGGAAGAGTTGCTGATGATGGGAGGACATGAGATACCGGAGGACAAGTCCGCGGCTATGCGGAAAGAGATCCCGACCAACATCACCGATAACGCACTGGACGGCATGTTCTCCTCGGCCGCAGGATCCACCGGTGGGAGCACCGCTCCGATGTCGGAGGCTCCCTCGGTGACCGGGAGCAAGGCTACCAGTTCGGCCAAGGGCGGGGTGAAGAATGCTTCCGCCCTGGACAGCGGGATTCTGCCCGCGGCTCTGGGTGGGATAGGTGGCTACATTGTAGGTGAGCACTTCATCGCCCCGCACTTTGCCCGCCAGCAGGTCGCCATCGCCGAGCAGATCGCCCAAGGGCAGTCCGCAATGGCTACAGCGGCCAGGAATCAGCGAATTTCCCCTATCCTTGCCGCGGCAGCCGGCGCCCTGCTACTCTCCTGGCTCCTCTCGGACTCTGCCAAGAGGAAGCAGGAGGTGAAGGACAGCATGGGCGGGGCCGGGAACTACTCCTCGGGGCTGCAAGGGTTCGACCCATACGAGCGAGTACCCCTCATGCCGGGCCACAACCGGCCGGTGGGGTACTGACATGACCGCAGGACCTACCATCCGGAAGATCCCCGGCAAGAGTATCCCCGCAAAGAAGATCTCTCCCCGAGACCTGGAGCTTTGGCAGAAGCGCCAGGAACAGAAGAAGAACCAGAAGACCGTAAAGGTTCCTCGGCACTAGTTCTTGGGGCGTCGGCAAGCGGTAAGCCACGGGTCTTTGGTACCCGCATTCAGAGGTTCGAATCCTCTCGCCCCAGCAATTGAAAACAACCCCGCAAGATGGTAAAAGAAGGTGTACGGTTCCTCAGTCGCCTCTGCGGGACTGTCCTCCTGGTGGTTGGGTTAGGTCTTGGAAGGCCGAAAGGCCACTTGCCGCCGCACTTCTCGTTGCCATTGGAGTGCGGCGGCATTTTCTTCTTTGAAAATTGGGGACGTAACGGTTTCGACAGGACAGAACTCAGGCGTTCACGCGTGCAACGGATGACGGCAACCGCCCACAAGCCGTCGAAACCAACTGGCGACAACGTCGTACAGCTGTTCCCGAAGACCGCGGCCCCCGCTCTGGCGAAGGCGGCGTAGGGAACTGTCCAGTGAGTAGGAGTCTGAGTACCTCACAGGGCATCATCAAACACAGACTGGTCTGCGGAGATGGTTCAACCGTAGACGAGAAAAAGAGCCGCGGCTATGAGGCGTATGAGGGAGCTTTCCTCGCATACGCAGAGCTTAAACGAAAGCTACGCACGTGAATGAGTGAACGTTTTAGCTGTTCTGGACACGGGTTCGACTCCCGTCGTCTCCACTGGGAGGGACAGATCTCTCCCGATTCATTGTCTGCGGACCCAGACATTAAACGGGTGCCCTGGTGGAGGTGCCGGCAAGCCGGCTCCCTTCTTCGCCCCGATCAGTGAAAGCTGGTCGGGGCTTTTTTATGTCAACAGGACGAAAGGAGGTTCGCATGACAGTTGCCCAGCGACTCAAAGGTTATGTCGTTGGGTGTGACGCGAGACAAACAGACGGCAAGTCCGTCTGCAAGGTTCGCGTCAAGGACCCATCCAGTCCGCACGACGGTCAGAAGTACATCGTGGCGTCGGTACGCAACGGGCTGGAACTTGCTCAAGGGCTCAACGTCAATTTTGTGTTGGGCACCATCGATGACTCGTCGGGAACGCCGGTGTTCCGAGCAGTAGACGTATGCTTGGAGCTCCCCGATGAGGTGAGATAACTCGTCAGGTCAAAAGGAGAAAGGTAATGGACGAGAGGCTGCTGCTGGAGCAGTTCGAAAAGATGAAAGGTGCGTTGGAGTCCGCCCAGGAGAAGATGCTGGAGCAGGACAAGGCTCTGCGGGCGTTGACCGAGGCCGCCAAGGTGTTCGCGACGGTGGTGAAGATATCGGAACCGCCGTCGAACCGCTGGAACAATGCGCCGCGTCAGGAGGAGCTCAGCCGCAAGGGTGCCCGCGTCAGGATCATTCCCGGAACGGAATACGAGTACCAGGCGAAAGGCGCCCCCGGAACGGTGACGGATGTCTCCCACAGGTCTTCGGGGTGGGTGCAGGTCCAGTGGGACGGGGAAGAGGGGATCGAAGCGGGGTACCGCTTCGGGAGCTCCAAGACACAAGGGGAGTGTGACCTGATGCTCGACGAGCCGCCGGGAACGGTCATCGTAGTGACCACCGGAGGCCAGATCTTGGGGGTGAACGTCCCGCCAAAGACGCCGGTGAAGCTCGGGGATACAGTCATGTTGTTGGAAGAAACGATGCAGATCATCGACATCAGCACCGAGAGGTTCGGTGGCAGCATCGTCAGCTTCCGGCAGACCATCGACGACGACTTCTCCGAGATCGAGTACGAGGGCGGGATGCGCGTCGTGTTCAACGGGAAGGACCCTGAGGGGCTGGAGAAGGGCGACCGCGTCGTCCTCGACGCCTCGGGAAGCCTGATCGTGAGGAATCTCGGCAAGGAGGAGGAGCGCTTCCGCTTCGAGGCGTCCTCCAACATCAGCTGGGGCGATATCGGCGGTCTGGAAGAGGCGAAGCGGACGATGGTGGAGGCGATCGAGCTGCCTCACCAGAACAAGGACATCTTCGCCTACTACCACAAGAAGCCCACCAAGGGTGTGCTCCTCTACGGGCCGCCGGGCTGTGGCAAGACGATGCTCGGCAAGGCCGCTGCCAGCTCCCTGTCGAAGATTTACGGCGGAAAGAGCGGTTCCGGGTTCCTGTACGTCAAGGGGCCCGAGATCCTGAACAAGTACGTCGGCGAGAGCGAGGCCACCGTGCGCTCCCTCTTTGAGCGGGCCCGGCAGCACAAGCACGAGACCGGCTTCCCGGCCGTCGTCTTCATCGACGAGGCCGAGGCCATCCTGTCCAAGCGCGGCAGCGGCATCAGCTCCGACATCGACAAGACGATCGTGCCGATGTTCCTGGCCGAGATGGACGGCCTGGACGACAGCGGCGCCCTCGTCATCCTCGCGACGAATCGGCCGGACATCCTGGACCCCGCGGTGGTCCGTGACGGCCGCGTCGACAGGAAGGTCCGCGTGACCCGGCCGACGCCGGTGTCGACCGAGGAGATTTTCCGGATCAACCTCAAGGGCATCCCCGCCAAGATCTCCTGCGAGGAGCTGGCTGCGTACGGCAGCGCGGAGCTGTTCAAGCCGACGCGCGTCCTCTACGATATCGAGACGAAGTCCCGCGGGGTTATCCCCCTCACGCTCGCGCACGTCCTCAGCGGCGGCATGATCGCCAACATCGTCGACCAGGCCACGACCCTGGCGATACGCCGGGACATGGCGGACAAGAAGAAGGGAGGCGTCAAGAAGAAGGACATACTCGACTCCGTGGCGATGGTGGAGGTGCAGAACCGCGACCTCGACCACGTGGACGTCATTTCGGAGTTCGTAGAGGACTTCCGAAAGGATGTCGTGAACATCCAGAAGAGGAGGATGGTAGGATGACCGCCAGCAAGACCATCAAGCGGAAGCGCCCCGGGGGCAACCCCGGCGGCAAGAACGAGAGCACCGAGGCCGAGGAGATCTCGGTACCGGACATCCAGGAGTCCGTGAAGGGCTTGAAGGCGTCGATCGAGGTGGCGGAAAACATCATCGAACGTCTCGAACACGATACCGGCCGTGGCGGCATCTGCGGGTGCGGGTGACATCATGGACATCATCAACATCTATACCGCGGTACTCCTCGCCATCGCGGTCTCGATCATCTCCGTTACGATCACCCGGTCGAAGGTCTTCCGGGGCTTCCGGATGTTCCTCGACGGCAAGAACGAGTGGCTCCACTCGCTCTTCACGTGTGCGTACTGCATGTCGCACTGGATCGCCGCGGCATTGGTGTGCGCGGTGGACCTGCGGCTCACGCGGACGATGCACGTTCTCGACATCATCATCTCGGTCTTCGTGGTGGTCGGACTTGCCACGTTGATGAGTGCCGTGATACAGCGCGTCAACGAGTTCGGGAAGGACCCTCCCGGAAAATCAGCCAAAAAACCGGTAGAAAAGGAAGAACCACCCCCGAACGTACCACGCAACAACTTCAACCAACCCAGAAGAAGGGGAAGAGAAAATGCTGAAGACGATCTCTGAGACGCTGCTCCGGCGCAACGAGCTGAAGCGGCAGACGGACCTCCGGGCCGCGCTGGAACAGCAGGCCAACATCTTCGAGCCGCGCGTGTCGCGGCGGCTCGTCTCCGAGGTGTCGGGGGTGGAGCAGGTGGAGGCGGTAATCCCGAAGTGCTCGAAGGCCCAGGTCGAGCGCGAGCGGGACTACTACTCGCACCAGTGGCGGCTCTCGGACCAGGCGGTCCAGCAGGCCAACCACACGGTGAAGATCTCCGTCCCGGCGTCGGTGATGAAGGACTTCGTCTCCGACGAGGAGATGCCGTCCGGCAATGTCGAGGAGACGCTGGCGGCGCTCCTGTCCCGGCGCAAGGGGTTGGAGCTGAAGGTGGCGGAGACGATCCGCTCCATCGACACGGCGCTGTTCGTGGAGAAGGTCTCGGTCCGGCTGAGGATCACCGACCCGCTCGACACGAAGAGCGTGGAGGTGCTGCCGGCGTACAGGCTGCTCGGCAAGCAGCTGCACTACCTCAAGCAGTTGAGGCTGTGCGAGACGGCCATCCAGCGGGCGAACAGCTCGACCGAGATCGAGGTGCCCGAGAGCGTTTTCGTGGACTTCGTCTGATAACCCGGTTACGCTCTGCTTAGTTCTTTGAAACTTCAACGACGGCTCCGGGGAGGGAAACCTCCTCGGAGCTTTCGCGGACGAGGCGGTGGTCGCGCTAAGGGCCTGCCACGGAGCCCTAATCCGTAGGTGTCTCGCGGGATGCCGTTGGCTATTCACGGAGCGGCCGAAAGGTTGCCCCAAAAATGGGATGAAGTGATTCAACCCAGAGATAGCTCTAATGGTAGAGCATCAGCTTTGTAGCTGAGGGTGCAGGTTCGAATCCTGCTCTCTGATCGCCCCGAAAGGGCAGTCAGTATGTCTGCATTCCGAGTGAGTAGCAATTACATCCGAAGAGCGTACATCCGAGTGATCCGAGTGATTCGCACACTCGCAATCTGAATGATGCGCACTCCGAATGACCACGGTGCGGGCCGCCCGTCCATCTTATTGCGGGGTAGTTCAGTTGGCAGAACGCCGGACTCATACTCCGGAAGTCGTGAGTTCAAGTCTCATCCCCGCTACCGGCGATCCACGGCGAAAACAGATGCCCCCCCCCACATCTTACGCCGTGTTGATCGCCTTTTTTTCCTGGGCCCATAGCTCAGTCGGTAGAGCACCCGGCCGATAACCGGGAGGTCACTGGTTCGAATCCAGTTGAGCCCACGACGCGGGAATAGCTTCGAGTCTTGCGGGGCGCACGAGATTCGCAACAAGACTGAAAGGCAAAGGATGTACGTCATTCGAAAACAAGGATTCCACACGAAAAAAGAACTCGAAGTCCATCTGCAAAACATGAAGAAAGAACTCGGCAGGGAATACCACCAGAAGTCTCCAGAATATCAATTCCTGCTCGAACTCATCCAACTTGCACACCCCCACGCGACTGAAAAAATCGGGCCGGGCATTAAGTACTTTTATGTTGAAGACGCGGGTAGAGGGTGTACGCGATTCGCATTTGAACGGGTAGACGGGTCGGATGACATCTTCTCATACATAAAGTGTAAAGACTACTTTGGAAGAGACCGAGACGAAGTCGTCGCAACGGATGCGTGGAAAAACCTGTTATCCGCTTGTCGAACTGCGATAGCGGATCAGCTGTCGGCGTACTACTACGCGCATGAGCACATCTGTGCTGACTGCGGAGTAACTAAGGACATCCAAGTAGACCACAAGAACAAAAACTTCGTGGACATCCTCTTGGAATTTGATGCGCCACGAAATGATACTCCGCGGGAATTCGATGACCTACCCGTAGAAGAAACTGATGGCTTTCGAGGAACGCACCTTTTCAAAATCCGGGATGTCGAGTACATGGTTGCGTTTCAAGAGTACCACCGACAGGTTGCCGTGTTGCAACTCCTCTGCCGCCCTTGCAACTTGAAAAAGAGTCGGCAGGCCGGTATACGAAAAGGAGTACGCCGAGAAGTCTCCGGGGCGTAGCGCAGCCTGGTAGCGCACCGGCTTTGGGTGCCGGGTGTCGGAGGTTCGAATCCTCTCGCCCCGACAGGAGGTACTCATATGTTTCTGACAATAGGTGAAATCAGAATCCTGCTGGGAATGTGCGTGCGCGGAATCCGTGAAGCCCGAGAGAGTGCGCACCACTTTCCAAAATCCGCGGACCGGGATCGACTGCACAACATCGAGATTGAAATCGAAGAACAGTACGATAGGCTCGTGGTGTTCGACAACGAGGGTCCGTAGCTCAGTTGGGAGAGCGCCGGCTTTGCAAGCCGGATGTCGCGTGTTCAAGTCACGTCGGATCCACTTGAGTACGACTGCCGAGGGCCGCTTGAGTGCGGCTGAAAAGGGGAAGGCGTGGATGAAAACCGAGTGCCATGGCCAGCTCGGCGAGTAAGGTAGGCAGTCGTACTCTTGACCAAAGTGTGGTAAAAGAAAGTGCCAAACGAGAAAGGGACCCGCAAGGGTATCCCAGTATCGTTTGGCTTTTCGTTTCTTTCAGGCCCCGTCGTCTAATGGTTAGGACACCGGCCTTTCACGCCGGTGGTTGCCGGTTCGAGCCCGGCCGGGGTCACAGGTCCTGCACAACAAGGAGAGTCGGATGAAGCATCATGTGTACTATCACATGGATGCCGACGGGCACTGCTCGGCCGGCATCATCCAGGAGTACCTGGAGCGGAAGTACGGAAAAGACGTCAACATCGAATTCCAGCCGATCAACTACAGGATGGAACCCTACACACGCAATATCCACAGGGGCGACCATGTCTACATGGTGGACTTCACGCTGCAACCTGCCGAGAAGATGCACGACTTCTTCAAGCTTCTGAAATCCAAGGACTGTGAGTTCGACTGGTTCGATCATCACGCCACGGTTTTTGCTACCTTGGAAAAATATCCGGACCTCAAACAGGTGACCGGAACGAGGACGGCGGAAAAGAGAGCGGCGTGCGAAATCGTGTGGGACTACTACGACCGGGACAGACCGATTCCGAAGCTCATAACGCTCATTGCCGATTGGGACACCTGGAGGAAGCATGATCCTAAGGAGTGGGAGAAGCTCGTTATCCCGCTTCAAGCGTACCTGCGATATCTCCGCTCGGACCCGAAACACAACCGCGAGTTGTGGCCCACTTTCATCAGGGCAAACCAGGACGAGCTGGTAGGTACGATCGAAGAGCGCGGGGGCATGCTAGCCACGTACCACAAGCAGCTGGACGACTCCAAGATGCGCGGCTTTTCCCGGAGAGGAACCTTCGCAGGATATAAGGCGATCATCATAAACTCTCCGCAAATGAACAGCACTCCGTTCGAGCGCATGGATGCCTTTGCCGAGGCAGACCTGGCAGTGGCGTGGGTAATGAACCGGCAGGGTCAATTCTCGGTATCGGTTTACACCGCAAAACCGGAGATCGACGCCGGAGCCCTCTGCCAGAAGCTCGCACAGGACGGGCCGTACAAGTCGGGCGGGGGGCATCCGGGCGCGGCCGGATTCCAAACCGACTGGGAGCATTTGTCCTCTCTCATGCAATTCTGATATACTGCTCGTCATGGAGTTCAATCTCGGAAAATTCAAGGTGAAGATCGTGGATGGGAAATCCCTACGTGACAGGAATCCCGACTTCACAAATTACGGTCATCATCAGCTGTTCTCCGAGATTCCCGAAAATGAAGTCTGGATCGACAGCTCTTCCAAACCGGAGGAGCTGTCTTTTTTCATCCTGCGAGCCTTGTACGAATGCATGCTCTACGACCGCGGCTTGGCCAAGGATGAAGTTTCTTCAGCGGGCAAGGCGCTGGACAAGAATCTCCGGAACAAGATACCTACTGAACCGATTCATGTACGGAAGCTTTTGGATTTCGGAGACCTGCACGTCTGGGCCGTACAGGGGGATCAGGTTCGCAAGCAGCACGACCCCAACTTCATCATGGGAGGACACGGGTACGTGTACGACTACGTCCCTAAGGACGAGGTCTGGATAGAGGACGCACTTCCTCCTCGGGACAAGACCTTCACACTCCTGCATGAACTGTACGAGATAGGGTTGATGCGGGAAGGGCGCCCGTACAACTCTGCACACGAAGAGACGACGTACATCGAAAAAAAGCTTCGAAACCTGGTATCAAATTAGTCCCACAAAAAAGGAGGTCTCATGGCCAAGGGCGACATCGTGCTTCACCCGAAGCTCGGAGTTAACCCTCGAATGACCATCTGTGTTCGTTGTGGTGGTGATGGTCGAGAGCTGGTTCTTCTAGGAGAACGTAACTACGTCACGACTTGTCCGCATTGCGGGATCAACGCGATCGGGAGCAAGCCCAGTGAAAAATGTCCGAAGTGTTCAAAGAAGATGACCGGAGGGAAGAAGCGGGTGTTGGGGGAACACGAGAGGGTACCTTCAGGTCTATGTGAGACATGTGAAAAAGAACTCGACGCGTTCCAAGAAGAGATCCGGCGGGGTGGGATACACATCAGGTGCAAGTGCGGAATGCAGGGAATCCTCAAAGCCGAGCACCCAACAGCCAAGAGTACACGAGACCACTTCAACCTGCACAACGGAGAGCCGTGCGGTGTAGAGGTGGAGCACTGTCCTCAATGTGACGAGGTAGATCATGACGGACAAACCAGAGAAGCCAACGAGAGCGTTGGCGATGCGAGCCAAATGTCATGATTGCTGCGCAGGTTTTGTAGACGGCAGAGAAGACTGCGGAGTTCCCTCGTGTCCTCTCTACCCCTGGATGTCGTACGCATCAGATCCCCCGGACCTTACCTGGATGGATTACAATCCAAAACGTGTAGGGATGGTAACCTGGGAGGATTCCGGGAAAGAGATGAGTGACGAAGAACGGGAAGCCGCCGCCAAGAGATTGGCGGTAGCCAGAACCCGGTTCAAGAAGAAGGTCGAAACGTTCTACGACAACGAAGAGTCCCCGGAAGACGGAGACGAATAACATTCTCGTAAACCCGCGGGTTCTGCGATGCGGGTGATACGCCCGCGATTCAAACAGAAGCAGTCTTTGTGCTGCCGCAGGAGATCCGAGCTCCCACCCGGTGGAATGTACGTTCCGGATGGTAGCTCGGATTTCCTACTTACGCTCAGGAGAATGTAGGTTTCAGGCCCCCGGTTTATTGTCGATTTCTGGAAGGCGCCCCAGGAAGAGGCAACGGATGCTACGTCCGTGAACCAGTCATTGTTCGTGCGTGTGCTTCGGATGTTCCCCCGATCGCGCGCTGGATCGTCCGGCTTTTAGGGTCCGCGGCTCGTGGACGTGACGTTCCCCGAGTCGGCCCCACCCCGCCTCGGGGGTGGAGTCGTGCTCGCCGCGGGCCCCTAAAAGACCGGACGATACCGGCGCGCGTTCGAAAGAACCCCGAACGCGTCTCAGGCGGGGGCTTGGGACCTTTTTTTTTGCTTGCAACATTTCGCGTCCCCCTGCTAATTCAAAAGGAGGATCGAAAAACAAAGGAGAACAGCATGTCGGACCCGGACATCAGTACTCTCTTGGGATTGCTGTACACCGTATCCACTCAAACCCGTGCAGTCTGCTTTCAAACCATCAAAGATCACGCCTCGTCGAAAAAGCACATCATCGCCACTCCACAGATGCTCCTCCGGTTATGTCGTCTGGGCTATGTACGGATGGAACCGGAGGAGGGATGTGAAACCAAATACCGAATCACAGATGATGGTCGCCAGATACTCTCCCTGCCCCTCTTCGAACGTCACACCGAATTTTTACAGCGTAAAGAAAGACATCCTGAAGGGCGCAAGTGCTGTGTCTGTGGTTTTTCTGGACCGGGGTTGACTCGGTTCAAGAAAAACGACTACTGTCCTGAGTGTCTCAACTCCGCGTATGATCCGGAATTCGTTTACCGAGGGTTCTCGTCCCTCGCATGGGAGTCATAACATGGAAGAACTGTTCAAGAAGGTGAAGGACTGGTACTTCAAACTGCCCTGGTGGGGAAAGCTCCTGGGATTCCTGGTGCTGGTCCTGCTGGCCATACTCGTCATTCTGAGATTCGTCCTGGGAGGTGGCGGAGTCGGAAAGTCGAAAAGCGACAAGGCACATTCGGCGGGGGTCGGTAAGGTTATCAAAGCGGGTGAAGAGAAAGATAAAAATCTGGGCACGGCTATCGCGGAAACAGAAAAGGAAATTGCGAAAGTGGAGACCGCGAAAGACGTAATCGAGAACCGCGCCGACGACGCACATGGAGAGGTCAACCGGGCCGGATCGTTCAAGGACGTGGACAAGATCATCAAGCCTCTCATTGTCCTGTTCTTTCTCTTCGTACCTCTCGCGGTCCAGGCACAGACCTATGAGATGCCGACCGGCAAGGATATCACGCTCAACGGCGTCGAGATGCGCGCGTTCACCCTCGACGAGTACAAGGTGATGGCGCACATCTACATCGACTACAAGACCCTCGCCGACTGGAAGCTCCAGGCAGACAAGGAACTGGACCTCTACAGAGGCATGAAAGCGCTGTACGAGCAGAAGGACGGGAACTGCAAGGACATGCTGCTCACGATGACGAACGACCGGGATTTCTGGAAGGCTCGCCTAGAAGAGACACAGGCGGACAAGTCCCGCGTCCTGGAACGTATCGGCTTCATCGGTGCTTTGGTTCTGGAAACTGCTGCGCTGGTGGTGTGGGGGGCCGTGGATCTCAGTAGCCGTTGAACCCGCCTCCGGGAGCTCCGTACGGAGTTCCCTGTCCCATCGGAATCTGGCTGGACCCCATAGGATCCCTGTTTCTCAGATAGGCGTACCCGCCGAGACCCGCGGCACCCACAGCACCCGCACCGAGGAGTGGCCACTTGTACTTGCTGAGAAGGCCCTGCTCTGCCGCGGCTGGTCCTTTGGTTGGCTTCTCCGCGGGCTTTTGTGTGGGCTTGGTCTTGGACTCAACAACCTTCGAAGACTTCCCTCCCGAAGGCGCGGCTTGTGATTTCCCACCAGCAGGAGCAGCCGGTGTCCGGGTAAGCGGGGGAACATTTTGCGGAACTTGGAGTCTCGGGTCAGGAGAGAACCCCGCGTTCAAATTCGGGTCAGCTGCTGGGGCGCGAACTCCTGCGCGTCTTGCTTGTTCGGCCATGGGAACCGGTGCCTGTTTCGGTCCCGTCAGGATCGCGTCAATCGACTTTTGTGTTGCCCGGCTTCCGCCCCCGCCACGCACCTTTTGGGCCACTCCCTTGGCTGTTGCGCCTATACGCTGCAAAACAGCAGGCATTCCCAACTTCTCAAGTGCACAAGCATAGCCGACTTCGTAGTAGGTTTGCATTTTATCCTCCGCTTGTTAGAGAATATCATTGAAAAATCGATGGTACAAGATCTCAAGAGGAGGCTGAACATGGTCGAAGAGATGCTCAAGACCGCCAAAGAACAGCGTCGGAACCGTTCTCTTGCTGCTTTCATCGTTGTAGGAATCATCGGGATGTTTGTTTTTGCAGATCTCGGTACGGGGCTCATGGGCGGAGCCTTGGCCTGGCTGGCCGTCTGGGTTGCCGAGAGTCGGGAAGTCTGTCGAGTTCAACGGATACAAAAACCATGGAGGGGTGAATGACCGAGAGCTACGTGTCGAAGCTGATTGACCTGTACACCGCCCAAGTAACTCAACTCACAGAAGAACAGGAGTCCGAAATCGCGGGGGCATTGGTCATGGTGTCCGCCCACATCGAAGGTCTCAAGCAGGCCAGGAACCGGTGCAACTTTGAGAATCAACTTTACTACGTAAACAGGATCTCCCGCATCCTGGGAGAGATAGAAGGTAACCGAAATGCTCGGCAAGAAACTGCAAAGTCAGAAAAGGCACGCGAAGAAGAGGTTCTGGGAGAGGTACGAAATACGACTGACGGATGAGATTCACGCCCAACTAGTTCGGGCCATTCAGCGGGGCAGATTCAAGTGTGTTGAGAAGCAGAGTCTTCGCGTAAGCATCTTCGAAGGAGAGCTTGACGGGAAGAAGATGCATTTTGTTTACGACCGTGTACGTCATCAGATCGTGACGGTCATGTACCCAGGAGGGAGAGACGATGTTCCGATTGAAGATGATCTCGTTCAACGGGATGAAGACCACACTCGGAGAGGGCTCATGGAACGAGATGCAGAAGAAGGCCACACGCTACAAGAAACGACATGATGGTCCCGTAAACGACATCACACCGTTCTGGGAGTGGGAGCTCGAAGACCCGGGGACCAGAATGATCAGCGACTACGACGGCTACTTGAAGCTGGAGAGGGTGGTGGACGATGCAACCTGATATCTATCAGCAACTCGCCGAGCTGACCGAGAACCAGGACTTTACCGCGATCTTTCAACGCCTGCTCGATACGAAGACTGTTCGGCTCGCACACGCGGCACAAGGGATGTCGACCGAGGTCGGGGAGTTCACTGACGTCCTGAAGAAGTGGGTCTTCTACGGCAAGCCCGTGGATGAGGTCAACCTGGAAGAGGAGCTGGGAGACCTGATGTGGTACGTCGCTGAAGCCGCGAACGCCCTCGGCGCCGACCTCGGGAAGATCATGGCGACCAACATCGACAAGCTCCGGGCCCGCTACCCGGACAGGTTTACGGAGTTCGATGCTCGGAACAGGAACCTCGACGCAGAGAGGAAGATCCTGGAAGGAGATGACAATGCTTAACGTGCGAAACGTCGAGTATTTCGAGAAGGTAGTTTCCTGGGCCAAGGAGAACGGGCTCTACGATGAGCTCAAGCAGAAGCTCGACTACCTGGCGAACTATGGCGGGACTCCGGACTACACCGAGTGTCATCTGTACAAGGACTTCGCTCCCCAGAGTTTCGGGTTCGACCTTCTGAGACACGGAAAACACTGGATGAGCGGAGGGCTCATCTTTCACGGACCGCACGACAACGGAGGCGATGGCGGAATGCCGACGCTCTCGTCGAGCCTCGATCCGGACACTCGTCCGCACTGGCAGGTACACACATGAGGTACAAGAAGCGTGTCTCTTTGTGGAACCCCAAAGCGCGGCTCACCATCTTCGTGGATAATTTTCAGTTGCATCAGATCGATGATGCTATGGATCTTCGTACCGAGTGTCTCTCCGGGCATCTGCAAGGAGAGCTCATGTGTTTGCTCAATTCCGTGAGGTATCAACGAGACAAGAACGCAAAAACCACAGACGAAGAATCCAACGCAGTATCCGGACACCTGGCTGCCCTCGAAGCCTACGTTAACCCGAAGGGTGATCCTCTGCCGGCGCTGTCGGACAAGCGTGTGAGTGAAGAAGCAAAAGTCTGTCACGACATGCGACAGGTTACCAAGGAATACTTCTACGGACAAAAAGCGGTTAGGGTGTCCAAGGAGCACAAACTATCGCGCATACAAGTGCATGAAATGACCTGGGAGTCCGTTCTCGAAACCATGAAAGAGGAACTCATCAATATGTCGGATGGGGTTCCCAGCGAATACACCCCCGTACCTGAGGAACTTCAAAACGAGATTCTCGTAGCTGCAAAGGCGGTAGCCAAATGTCTCAGGAAGAAGAAATCAAAGACGTCCGAATAGACCCCAACGGGGAAGAACACCTCCTGGAATCCGACGATAAGTACTACGGCCTGAAGTTCCTCCAGGAGCAGGTAGGAGGGTACATCGAGATGATACCGTGTCCTTTCTCGCGCAACCACCTGGGTGTTGCGAACGAGGAAGGGCTGCTCCTCGGGCTGGACTACAACGAGAAGGCGAGCGAGATGTTCGGTGGTGCGCTGGTGGGTCCTGTGCTCGTCATCAGCACGTCTAGACTCCGGTACGGAGAGGAGGACGAATGAAACTGTTTCTTTCGCATGACTTCGGCGTGACGTACGAGGTCGCCCTGACGGGGGAGAGCCTGGAGGGGCTGGTCGACGCAGGAGAGGACTACGACCGCGAGATGCTCCGCTGGGTCATCGTAGATGACGCGGGGAAGACCATCCGGTACTGCTACCTGCACAATGCCACGCTGCTGACTCTGCGTGCACATCCCGTTTCGGTCTTCTTGACGGAGGATCCGTACATGAAAGAGCTCATCGACACAGAAGGCGCGGCAGCTGTCTTGAATAATGATGACTTTCTCGGTCTGCACAGACAACACGAAAAAGGTATGAACTGATGGCGAATAACTACACTTCCACCCAAACGCAGGAAGAAAAGGAAAAGGAAAAGGACATGAACAAGTCCCGTAAAACGCCGCAGCAGAAAATGCTGACCAAGTATAAGACCGTCGTGAAGGTTCTCGACGATCTGTACTACGCCTCTGCTGCGATGTCGGAAAAGGATGAGTACGAGTTCGCGTATCTCGTGTTGGATTCCATCGGCGGGAAGTGCAGGGAACACATGAACGGTATCGTGCACGATCACGGTCGGGTACCCGCTCTCGAAACCGATTGGGCGGCAAAGACTCCCAGGGCGGTGATCGAAGAGGTACTGAAGATCATCCGCGGAGACGGTCACACCATGTTCGACTCGCAGGCATTCCTGGATGCCGGGTTGCCGGAGAACGTGGTTACACACTATACCCGGATACGCGCGACGGATCTGTCCAATCCCAGAGGTGTGATGACAGACAAAACCGGCAATCTGGTTTCTCACATCGAAGGTATTTACGGCTTGGACCTGCTCCGGGGGATGGTACGTAGTCTTGGAGTACCTGCCTCGCAAGCCCTGGGCCGGGGGTTCGAGGCCCGCGAGCTGACCCACAACATCGAACAACACTTCAAGACCGGTACTTGAACGTTCCGGAAGAGAGATTACGTGAAGGCGAAGATATACCTGAGCATCGATATTGATTATTGGAACTTGGCGGAGACAGCTCTAGAGGCCAAAGATTTTTTCAGAAAGATATTCAGACTGGGAGTACCGCTCGTTATTGTGTGGGACCATCAGGATCTCATAGAGTTTGCCGACAAAAGTGCGGCCACTAAAGTCATTAACGTTGACTATCACAGTGATTACGCGAATCTTACTGAAAAACAGTTTGAAGAGCTGGTCCCGGATTGCGGCACATGGGTAGAGTATATAAAACGCCTTAAAGAATTTGAGTGGCGCTACCCGTCGTTCTCTAGATGTTTCAAAAACATGGAGGGGCGCTGCGAAGAGTGGACTAGATTTGGGGTTAATGCTGCTATGCGCTTCTGGAAAGCGGGGGTGTCCCGTCGTGGGCACGTCGTGGCACATAAGCAGGGTATAAAGAATTTGCCGTACTCCCAAATCGTTGCAGTGGGGGTAGCGGTCAGTTTTGGATATTGGAATAACGACAAGATAGAAAATGATATTTATAAGTATCTGTATCATCACAGAAAACATTTTAAGTATATTGATCGCTGGGTGACTAGTGATTGGGAGGACCTCTTTGCGGATAAGAAGGGGAAGGGGTAAATCATGAGCCGTATGTACGAGATGCGCGTCGAGATCGATAACGTGAGCGGGAACACCCAAGACGACGTAATCGAAGCCTGCCAAGAAGAGTGGCAGTTCGACGAAACCTGGTACGAGAACGAGAATTCCGAAGAACCACATAAAGGGAGATACCGCCTGGAGGGTTGGGGTCAAGGCAACCTCACTGGGGGAGAGTCCGAGGGGGAATTCGCGGATCGTCTGAAGGCCGCAATCTGGAAGGCGGCGGGCGAGTACGTGCCGGTATTGATCTTCGCTACCTACCTGGAAAACCTGCCATGCGAGAGCTATGAGTCAACCGAAGAAGAATACGAGAAGTGGAAGGAGGCAAAAAGTGACGAAGGAGAAGACTGATCTTGTACCGCCGCTTAACGACGACGTGGAGGGTTACCGGCAGTACCTGCTGGAAGGGTTGGCCAAGAAGGGCGTTACCTTCTCCGATTGCGTCCACTTCTTTTCGAAGAGACAGAGCAGGGAAGAGCTCGCCTTAGCGGACAAGGCCAAGGAGTTGGCGGAAGAAGGCGAACTGGAGTTCGATGACACACCTGTCGTCTCTACGGCGGCTACGGAAAAGGGCGCCTACGTCATGGCGTGGGTGTGGGTAGACGCGCCCTGATAAGGAGGAAGAAGAATGACCGGCGAAGAGATGGTGAAAGAGTTTCTGTGTCCCGGCTGCGTGTGCGGCATGGATACGACGTGCGGACGCTACAAACGCGGAGAGAATGATTACAGCGCCGCAGGCTATTACGCCTGCATGGGGCACGTGCTTGGTACGAGCATCCTGGGCATCGGCAACATAGCTCTGGGCATGCCCCGCGGTTTCCAGCGCCCGCCGCGCCTTCGGGGTGAGAACAACACGACCCAACACGTGAACCTGATGGAGATCCACCTGGCACCCAAGGGCTGTCCTCTGCCAGTTATGGACAAGTTCAACATACCGACGTGGGCGATGGAGAAGGGCGGCTTCCTGTTCCTGCACGTGGTCAGCCCCCGGATCAACTACGTGCGGACGTTCGTGCTGGAGGGCCGGACGTTCTCGGAGCTGCCCCCCGGGGTGGTCAACGTCGGGGAGTTCTACGAGGAGATGGACTAGTGAAGCGCGTTTACCTGGTAGGCGCAAACAACGTGACGCCGGTGGCGGCATTCGAGACTGGCCCGGAGGCGGAGTACTGCTGTGCCCAGATGCGCGCAAAGGGGTACTCCGCCTTCCTCTTCCGTGTCGAGCTGCGGAAGTACACCCGTCAGTGGATGACGGCCAATCCGGTAAAGAAAAAGAGACGCTGATGCCCAAGAAACTCAGCCCGTGGCGCCGGGCATACAAGAAGGTCCTGAAACGCTATAACAACAATCGGGAGACGTACATGGGTGGGCGCATGAGGTACGAACCCGTAACGCTCGACCGTGGCGTGAACTACTTCGTGGAAGCGCTCGAACGTCTCGGCGCCTTTACGCGGTACTCCTGTGACGGACACGGAAACCCCGAGAACTTCTACGTCATGTTCACGGCCCCTTACTCTCTGGCATTGAAGATCGTAGCGGCTGGGTTCTTCAAGGTTGAGCTCAACCGGCGAAAGAATACCTTCGAGCTGCGACTGGGTCCTGCGATGGACCACGTCGAGACCGGTCCCAACAAATACCGCCCGGTCCGGATGACCGGAAAAGAGTACATCCGGGAGAGCTGGCAACAGACACTGGAGTGGGCTTCCGAAGCCTGGGAAAGGACGTTGTTCCGCGATGCGTAAAGTGAATGAGGTCTTCGCAAGGGAGCTGGGATGAAAATGGAAGTGCACGATACCAAGGAAGGTATCTACATCGACTACCAGCCGGGCAACGCGACCCGGTACGACACGTACATCATGCCAATCAACAGGGATCAGGTCGTGGTGTCGTTGCCTGAGTTCAACACGAGCTTCATCATCAGCAGGGGAGCATCGCTCACCTGGCAGTACGTGTCGGAAAAGATGTCTCGTTTCGGCCGCAAGGGCAACGAATGTGATGCCTCGGCAATCACACACCTGCTCAGCAAGACCCTCAAGATTCCGGCACGTATTCATACGGACGATAACGGCCGGTGGTGCGATGAGGAGAGGTGGGTCGGAGAACCTGAAACAGGGCGGTAGAGGATGCAAATCTCAATCAAGACGAAAGCCGCGATCGACAAGAAGCGGCCCGAGCTGTGTTCACCGGGCTGCCCCAGGCTCCAGATCGTCAATCCCGGTATCTGGGCACTGTGTCGAGCTTACAACAAAGAATTGGTTCCGGACGCCCGGAGTATGGATAACGCCTACGACGGACAGTTCACCGTGATGGAGAAGGTGAAGTATCGCCGGTGCCGGGAGTGCCGGCGCAACAGGACACGTTGATGTGTGAACTCACACAAAGACAGGGTGAGCTCCTGAAGTTCATCCTTCAGTACACGTTCCGAAATCTATACCAGCCGACGTCCCGGGAGATCTGCGACGCTCTTGGGATCAGCTCCATGAACGCCGTCAGCGACCACTTGAAGGCTTTACACCGTAAAGGGTACATCAAGTTCACCACGTCCAACGCGAAGGCGCGGGCGCTGGAGCTGACGGACAAGGCGCTGGATGTCGTGGACATCCACGATCCTCTCATCCGGGCCATCCCGAGAAAGCGGGTGATAACGTGTCCTTCATAGTCGTGAAGAAAGAGATCTGGCGGCAGCGCGTCGTCGTAGACGCCGTGACGCCGGAGGAAGCACGTATCAAGGCCGAACAGGGAGACTACGAGATCGTGGAGGATCCGCAATACGAACAGGACCACTTGGAGGTTCTGTGGGAGGTAATCCAGCAATGAGCGAGGCAGACTTCTACGTGAAGGCAGAGTTCACGGACTTCGACATGGCGAAGAATGGGTTCAAGAACAGCGAAGACTTCCTTGAGAAAATGAATAAGGTGTTACGCCGGTGCGAGGCCCTGCACGAGCACTGGCAGGACATCCGCGGCATGAAGGTGTCGCAGAAGAAGATGGAAGACAACGTGCGCTCCTACGATCCAGACCTGTACGACCGGCTGAAGTTGGACGAGTTCCCGTCGGAGTGGGGAGTGCAAAACCGGTTCACCGGGCTGATTCCGTGCTGGGACGTCGAGCTGACCGAGTACGACTTCGACGCGTCGGACTCGGACGCTCGTGCGTTCCTCTCGTTCTCGGGAGAGCTGTGGTCCAGCACGAACCTCGCGCCGTTCATGAAACTCCTGAAGAGCTTCGGCGCGTCGAAGGTCGGGTGGATCAACAGGAACGAAGCCGACCCTTCCGATTCGATAGAGATGTCGTAATACCAGTCGAGCTCAACAACGAGCAGAGGATGTTACGTCCTCGAAATCGTTCCGAGGAAACTCGTGGCCAAGTTGTCGCTACGGCCCCTGCAAGGGCCCCGTATTTTCTCGTTCGACACGGACGTGAGAAAGTACGGAGGCCCTTTCCGGGGCTCCGCGAAACATCAGTCAGGATTGGTACAACATCTTAGCCCATTGAGACGCAAAGGCGACTTGGGATGCTACGTCCCAGATCTGTTTTCGATCCCGAAAGACGGATATTTGACAGGCGCCTGCCTGCTCTTCTTCCTGTCTCTTACGTGGAATGGTCTACGCTCGTGACAGGAAGAAAGACCCGGCTGGCGCCTGAAATACCCTCACGAATGGGCACATCAATCGATCGCGCTTTTCTCAAGCTGAGGGTGCTACGCCCTCCACCTAATAACTACTGCGAGAACGGATTGCGGTAGACCACTACGGACCCAGGCGGTGGTGGCTGCACGGCCTGCTTTCAAGCAGTGGCTTCAGGCCGATGCAGACCACCACCCGCCCTGGGACCTCCGTTCACGCGCTCAAGGGATCGATTGAACTGGACTGGACAAGCTAGCGCTTGAGGAGGATGTTACGTCCTCGAAGCAGGCAGGACTAGAGCCTGGACCATGATCCATGCTGCTCAGCTCCGCCGCCTCGGGCGGCTGCGGAGCTGGCTCATGGTTCCCACTCACAGCAGTCCGGAGAGTCAGGTTACATGGGCGATGTAACGCCGTCCACAGCAACCACAGAGTTGGAAGGATCGAAAGATCACAAGAGGGTGTTACGCCCTCGAACCTTTCTTTAACGCCCTCGCCCCCTTGTCGGGGACTGTTGCTGGCACCTCGATCCGTCGACGCGCGCCCTTTTTCGCCCTGGTACGTGAGCGCGCAGTCGCCGGAGCGAGCTGTTGCACACACTCAGGCAACTCTGTTTACCTCTTTCTTCCAAGGAGAACTCATGAGTATCGAACATCCCGGAAAACCCCTCATCTACTGGGTAGCCGCACCCCCTGAAGGTGTGTCTGACAAACAGCCGCGCGAAAAGCACGAGATACCCGAGCGTGCTGTCCTCTGTATCTGGGACAAAAAGAAGAAGTGTTACGTGGAAGTGTGTATCGATAAGACCGGCAATGTCCGTGTTAACAGAATGGGAGGAGTTTAAGGTGACGTACACCCCTGAGCAGATTGAAGAGAGGAAGGCGCACAGCCTTCTCCGGTACAAGACCCGGGCCGAAAAAGAACAGAACATCAAAGACGGCAGGAAGTTCTTCGCGGAACACAACCTGCCGCTGCTCGTGTCCTATCCGTCCGATCGTCCGATCGGTGTCTACATGACGTTCATGCCTGTGGGGAAGGACAAGTTGCAGGTAGCCGTGGCTCTCCGGTCCAAGAAAGACAACGAATCCTTCCGCAAAGCCCGGGGAATCCTCGGCCATAGGATGAAGAACAACTTCGAAACCTTCATGGTCTTTCCGGCGAACAAGCGGACGGATCGCGGAGGCTTCACCACCAAGGACGGAGGATGGCGTTTCGCGGATCTCTACAAGGCTTTCGACACTATCATTCCCGCAGAGCTGATGTTGATGGAAAAGACCCCCACGTGGATGAAGCGGATCCTCATGATGTCGAACCACCCCCTGGCATTCATGGACTACCGCCTCGTGCGGCACATCGATGCCAAATGGCCGGGGGAGGCCGTGCGGATCGCGCAACGGTACTACGAGAAGTCCTGGCCCGAGCCGCTGCCATGATGACCAACGCCGAGAGGGACGAGGACGGCCTCATCAAGTTCTTCCGCAAGGACCTGGACATGACGAACAAGGAGGAGCTGCGCGAGTTTCTCACCAAGCACTACCGGTACAACACGATGAACTCGTGGAACCGGTCCACGTCGTACGCGAACCGCGTGAAGCTTCACGGCCTGCCGCTGACGCAAGCACAGCGGAGCACGGCCTACGGGCTCCTCGACGTGGACGAAGTCTGGATGCAGATCCGGGAGCTGATGGACGCCTTCGCCGACGCCCACAACTACAAGTGGCAAGTCGGCTTCAACGGCCGCTCATCGGGGTACATCGTCCTCTACAAGGGAGGGAAGAATCCCGACGGTTCCGTGTTCACGTGGCCGGGACAGAGCGTGGACGACGACCCCGACTACAACTTCGACGGTTGGGAGCTCGAAGACTTCCAGGCTCGCGCCGAGCTGGTCATCGAGTTCGACGCACTCTGCGACACCATCCTCACGGAGTTCGTCAACTACATCGACAACTACGACGTGGTAGAGGAGACCGTGATGATTCCCAAGAAGATCAAGGTCCTCGCAGAGAAGGAGGTGAAGGATGCTTGAGGTGAAGAGCTATCAGGGGGACAGCCTCCAAGAAGCTCGCGAGTTCGTGAAAGAGAAGGCGTACACTGCGAAAGGGACCACCTGCCCGTGCTGCGGAAAGCGCGTAAAAAGCTACCGCCGGCCGTTCAACCACCAGATGGCCCGCTTCATGATCCTGCTCGTGTGGACGTTCGAGAGAACCGGAAAGTGGATACACGTCTCTTCGGAGCCTTGGTTCAACTTCAAGGGTGGCGATTACGCCAAAGTGAAATACTGGGGCCTGGCCGAGCACAAGCCCAACACCGACGACCCGGACAAGAAAGAGTCCGGGATGTGGAGGCCGACCGAGCTGGGCATCAAGTTCGCGCACAAACTGGAGAGCGTCCCCAGGTATGCACACGTGAATTGGATGAAGAAAGTCGAGAGGTTCAGCGGACTGCCGATCTTCGTCGACAAGGCTCTCCAGAACAAGTTCAACTATACCGAGCTGATGGCTCAAGTGATGAACTACTGACCGACCATCGTCTAGCCCATGGACCTGTACGGGTGTTACGCCCGTGAATAAGGCAAGTGCACTATCTCGTCCGGCTCTCTACGTCTGGGCTGCCCGCAGGCCCAGCCGGCTGTGAGGAACACAGCACGGCTGAGGCCCGCCGGCTGCCCAGACGGAGCCGGACGTGCGTGCCCGCCCAGGCGTTCGCACTGTCGGGGCGAACATCCCGGACCCATGCCTGATGCCAGGCAGGCAGGACCGAAGGTCTTCCGCCTGCCGCACCAGGCTTGGTCCGGGCTGCTTCGCTGATCCCGACACATGTAGACGATGCACCGCCTAGAGGGAAACCACACAAGGAGTGCTACGCTCCTCACGCAGGGGTGAATCGACTGCCTCGTACGAGGTCGACCTTCACCTGGCTCTCCGCCCTCGGGTTCCGCTCTCGGAACCCGTACCCAGCGCTTCGCGCCGCATGGGTACCGGGCGCACGTAGGCGGCGCTCTCTCTCACGGGAGAGCGCTTTTTTTGGTACAACATTCCGGAGGTAGAACAACATGACTATCAGTATCTGGGGTCGCTACAAGGACCGGGCGCCCGAAGTTATCGACCGCGCTGCAAGCCGGATGGACGCCGCGTATCTGGTAGGCGAGTACGTACTCGCCTTCGGCAAGGACTGGAAGATCTGGTCTGGCCGCAAAGACGAGGAACCGAAATGAGCGGTAAGATAAAACCGCGCCTGGGGGATTGCTTTTATGTTTCGGGAAAACAGTTTCTCGACTGGTGCTTTATGCGCCCGGAAGACGCGCCCCGCCTGAGACTGGTACACGGACGTCCAACAATGACCGCGGACCCGTTCATCAAGATGGGACACGCGTGGATTGAGATAGACGGAAAGACCGTACTCGATCCCAGCGGCATCGAACTTCCGGTGGAAGTCTACTACAAGGTAGGACAGATCGACCCGACCGAATGCATTCGGTATACGCACGACGAGTACGCAAAGAAGCTGTACGAGAACGAAACATGGGGGTCCTGGGATCTGCCGGAAGATGCCGCGGAGACCCAACTGAGAAACCAGCTGGAAAGAGAAGAAAGGGTATCAGGTGGAGTATGACCAGTACGGACGAGACACAGCGAATCATGACAGTACGTAAGGCTCTCAACGATGTTATCGGGGAGAGAAACCAGGACATGACCGTCGGGATGAGTACCCGGGCGGTCTTCATTGCCAGCCTGCTGCACTTTACGGATGTCGCGACATTCGTGCTGCACACCGAAAGCGGCGGATTGGAAAACCTCACAGAAGAGGTAATCGAAGAACAGGTCAAGCTGTTCCGAACAACACTTGAGGAAGCCATACGGCAGCACCGTCTGGTTCATGTTCCGGAAAAATCATGAATCCGCATTGGGAGGTGCTCCGACCTGCCTGGTCTTCAAGCCGCGGGCAAAGTGGCCTGAGAGATTCAAAACCTATACACTATATCTGTGAGAGACGAAGACGCTACCCGGCCCATCACTCTTCCGCCCCGCCCGAAATGCGGGAAGCCGGCTGAGTCTTCTTGTGTGTTCCGGGACGAAAAAGGCGACTGCACCAAGCGCATCACCACGTGCCCGTATCTGGTAAAACGAGAATCACCGTCTAGAGGTTAACCAACCATGAGGGTGCTACGCCCTCGAACGGTACAGGATCCACAATACCGGCTGTGACACCCGATACCTTGGGTCGCTAGCGCTTCCCAAGCTAACGGGCGTCACACGCCGGGTAGACGTGAGAACCCGCTCTACGTTCTCTCGTGATCCGTCCGGCCGCGGCTCAGCTTCGCTACGCTCAGCTTAGCCTTCGGCGGACCTATCACGAGAGCGCATGTAGACGATGAATCTTGGTATAAGAAAGCGGTCGCGAGGTCAAAAGGCTTGGGAACTCCGGAAACGGCGAGTTCCCACTCAAAGGAAAAAGGAGTTGAGATGAAAAAGCTGATGTTGGTGGTGGTTGTCTTCGTGTTTGCGTTCGCCGCGTGCAGCTCGGAACCTCCTATCGAGGAGTTCCAGGAAGAAGTACGGCGCGTCGTCACGGAACGGTACGCCGAGGCGGGCGGGGGGACTATAGTGAGAGACCTGAACCTCGTACACGTCGAGGGGGTGCAGTACCGAGGGATAGCGACCGTCTATACCCCCGGGGCGGGGGTCGAGGAGATGATCGTGACGGTAACCCGGAGAGAAGATGACGGGTTCATGTTCGAAGTGAAACACCAGTAAGGAGGACATCATGACAATTACCCCGGAGAGAATGCAGGAGCTCGCGAACATGTCCCCGGAGGAGCGGGTGGCAGAATTGGAGAAGGAGAACCCGGAGATCGCGGAGGTCTTCAGGGAGATGAATCGCCTCCGGACGCACACCATCACGGTGGATGAAGATGCCCCCGGCATGTTCAAGTTCGACCACCCGGGAACGCACGAAGACGTGTTCTTCGTCGACCTGTGCCTCGCGATTGGCAACTACATCGGCCAGAACGCGAAGAGCCTCCGTCAGCTCAAGAACATGACGGAAATGCTGTGCGATGCGGCCACGTCCATGTCCTCGCACGTCTACATAACGAGAAACCCTCAGGCGGTGGTCCTAGAACTACTGGAGGAAAAGATGCCGGGCACCATCAAGGAGCTCGCACACAAGTTGGACCCCCAGATGAAGAACGACTGTGCGAACTGCGCTAAGCCGTGCCCCCTCGCGGGGAAGCGCGGCGACACGCCGATCGCAAACCCGAAGGACGTCGTCTGCGTCCACCTCCGGGGGCCTGAGGGCGTGAACTAGGTGGGGAAAGGCACTGGCGTTGTTACGCTGGTGCCCTTCTTTTACCGGAGGGTAAATGAAGATACTGGTACACGAACTGGCCGGCCTATTACGAGAAGAGCCCGGTAATTTTCGTGAAAGACTTACCCATTCCGGGTATTTACTGGACGGGTATTTTGTGGACACCCAAGACGTACTCCGTCACCTGTTTCAACCTTTAGGGGGGTACCCTAAACAACGAAATACGCGGGCCAAGGAAACACACAAGAAGCGCCGCCACGTTTTACAAGAAAAGATCTTACCGGAACTGGTAGACCTTGGTCTTTGTTTTAAGGAAACCAAAGCCAATAAACTTGAAGTACTGCAACCCGGTACGGGGCATGTGCAGATTATTTCAGTACGCATGTCAAATGCGGGACGGCGTGTCGGGTACATGATGAGCTTTTCACAGGAGGCCGAGTGGCCTGACTGGTACCTGCTCTTGTTTCCTTTCGGGGAGTATCTAATACGTCCGCATGAAGTCTTACACGGAACACACAACATTGAGTTCTTTACGCCGGACACTGAAATACTAGCGGAAAGAAAGTTCGACGAAAGATTAGACGAGTTCATGTCGGCCTTCACAACACGGTAAGGAGTAAGAAAAATGGTACTGTCTAAGTTGGGAGCGTTGATAAAGATAGCCGCCGCCATAGAGGAACTCCTGAAGATGGGGGTAGAAAGCGAGCATCTGGATAAGGCGCTTGTGGACGCCATAGAACGTTTCAAGCGGGAAGAAAAATGGGGAGACTATTTCAAGTCCGACCAAGAGGCCGCAACGTTCTTCAGGAGAATCTCCGAGATCTTTTCTCCGGGGTCCGACGACGCAACACACACTGCAACGGTGTCTGACGTTCCTGTGCCGACCCCTTCTCCCGTAAAAGACATCCCCGGGGAGAAAAGAGACATAGCTGAAAACACGGAAAAAGTACTGGCGTGTCTTAGCGGCAGACACTACGAAACCGTAGAGCAAATCTCTCTGCGGCTGCCCGCGCCTCTTTCGGTGAACCTCAAAGACACTCTCGACATACTGGCCAGCAAAGGGTACGCCAAGAAAATACTGCGGGAGGACACCTTGGCATGGAAACGTGCAGTACACCAAGAGCGAAAGGGCCGTACGAGGGCGGGACAAGCTGAGTGCATCTTGAAAGTTCTCCAGAAACGGGGCGGCCCCATGACCGACCACGAACTCCTCATCGCCGTAAAACAGGAGTACCCAAAAACGTTTTCCGGGTGTACCTCCTTGAAAACCACCCTGAAGTACATCACAAAAATTCTCCGATATCCGGGTATCTACCGTCTTACCTCCGCCGCGGGTGTGAGGTGGAGAAAGTCATATACGTGCACCCCGCCTGGTCAGAATGTGGAGCCTCTCTCTGCGCCTGACCCGTCTGAGTGCGGGTCTCCATCAAGACCACACACGACGTTGCTGGAAGGCAACATTCTGGATACCCTCGCGAAAACACGCTACATCAGTCTTGAGGACTTGTGCGGCCGTCTTTTAAGTAAGTACGGAGCGAGTGTCTCGAAGAATACCGTAGATCAGACTCTTGCAACCCTGTACAACGCGGGGGTCATTGAGTGTAAGGTGTATACGGACGGCAAGACAGTCTGGAAACTTCCGTATAGCAAAGATGGAGCCATGAGGGGCGCCTCCAACTGGGAGTCCAAGATACTAAGCGTCTTGGAAGTTCACCGTGAAGATGTGTATATCCCGGCCGTCCAAATCGCAGAAGAAATTTGCTTACTGTACTATGACGAGGTTTATCCCGGCATAGCGGATTCAAGAGAAAAGACCAGACGGGTTCTGGGGTCGGTGAGTACGCGACTCTCGAAGTTGTCCGTGTTAGGGAAGCCGGTTGTTTGTAACCGCACAATCCATCCCTTCGGGTATAAGCTTGCATAAAGAGTCGGAACGGGCATCCGCGTTTACGGCGTAATGCTGTGACGCTGGTGCCTTTCTTTTTGGTACAAGTCGGTAACCAAACAACCAAGGAGGAGTGCCATGAGCGAAGACGTTCTGAAATTGCTGCGCGACGTAACCGCTCTTTACGAAACGACGCAGACGAGTCCCGGCATGGTGAGCACCATCGTACGGGCAACCCTGGAGAGCGCCCTGCACGAGCACGTGGTGCGACTGGTAGACGCGCTGGGCAAGGAATTCCCGAACCACTTCGTGCCCAAGAGCGAGTACGAGAAGCTGGTGGATGACGAGGTCCTGAAGTACAAGGACAAGCTGCTCGCGGCGTTCCACAGTCGTGTCCCGATGTCCGCCTCTTACGCGGCAGTGACCGCCGACCTTCAATTCCTGACAGTAAACGGTGTTGGCCGAATCACCGACGCTCTCCTGCGAGAGGGCCGGATCGCGGAGATCGGGTACAAGAACGGTGCGATGACGTACGTCTGTGCTGATACCGACCGGGACGCCGCCCCCGTCGAGGTGGTTGAGGTGAAGGACGACAACGTCTACGAACTCACCTCGACCGTCTCGAACAGGTACCTGGATCTTGTCGAGTCCATCCTGGTGGGTAACAGGTACCAGACAGAGTACGAGATCTACGAGAAGGCACGCGACATCATCGCGAGCGCCCCCGCCGACCCGCGGTTCAAGTACACCCACCTGAATACCTCTACCCTGAGTCTCGCGCTGATGGAACTGAGTAAGAAGGGCCGCGCCGTACGCAAGCGCATGCACACCAGCGGTTCCGGAGTGGGACAGGCCACCTGGAAGACACCAACCCGTCACTACAAGAAGATGCGCAGCGGCGAGTGGAAGAAACGAATCGTGGACTTCCTCGACTCTTCCGGAGGGATGCGCTTCTCCAACAGCGCTCTCATCATGCAGTTGCAGGAGAAGTACCCGGAGGCCGACCACGGCCGTATCAGCTCGGCGCTCGACCGTCTCGCCAAGGACGGCAAGCTCAGGCGCTTCCATCGCCGGAAGATAGGAGAGAAGCGCTACGAGTACTGGACAACCCCTCCGTCGCCCGGGCCTCTCCCCATGCCGCCATCATCCTCGAAGAAAAAGAAGTGAGGCGGCCATGTACATCATCATCATCGGACTGATCGTCGGCATGGCGATCTCGTTTGGAGTGGGCTTCTGGGCGGGGTACCTGACGCACCACATCAAGAAGGAGAAGAAGAATGTCATACAAGCAGGGTGACCGCGTTCTCATCCTCGATAGCGATCCTGTTTACGCCGGAAAGTCCGGCATTGTCCGCTCGTTCAGGGATGGGCAGATCGAAGTGGAGTTCGACAACGGGAAAGGTACCTTCGTCTTTTTCCGGGATGTTCAGCTCCTTGTCCAGCCCAACGCCAAGGTCGTACACGCGTACAAGGTCGGGGACCGCGTTCTCGGGGAATTCTTTAACGGGGAAAGGGCAGAAGGTACCGTAACCAAACTTCACCCTCCGGGCTATCCCGGCAAGATAGCTGTTCGCTTCGACAACTACGACAGTTACCAGGGTGCGGGGGATTACCACGCGTGGGATCCCCGGACCTTGATACCTGTGTCCGCGAACGTGCCTGAGGAGTCGGCCGAGGAGATCGAGCACCAGCAGAAGACCGTATACGCCGCACTCAGACTCACGACCGTCTCGGCGACATTCGTCTTGGCGTCGGGGCGCGTGGTTCACATGCCGGATCCCGTCGGCGACAACTGGGTGCTGGACGACCTGAACGTCTTTCCCGAGGGGACCGGCGTTTCCGTAACGACGGACCGCATCAACATTTCCAACGTCCTGCTCAAGGACATGGACACCGACATGCCGATCAACCGCGTCAACCACGAGCAGGGAAGGTGCTGGCTGAAGGACATGGAACGAATCGTCAATGCGCGGGACAGGAAGAGCCCGTTCGAAGAGCGCTTTGCCTGCATCACGGTACTTCGCTACTTCAAGGTGAAGCTCCCCGAGCCCGAGACCGACAACCTGTCGCTCCCAACTCTCCGCGCATACCTGTGGTAACCGCGGAAGAAAGGTCAGAAGGAATGAAGAAGATCACGCTCTGCTTCCCGGAAGGGGAAATCGATGGAAAGTTCTCCGTCATGAAGGTCGAGGTCGAGGGCTACCCCTTCGACTCCGAACGCATGGCCAGCATCATGACGGACTTCACCTCGGCGTACGGCAGCTTCCTCGTGGGTACTTCGAACAACAACCCCGACATAGCCGAGATCGCGCTGTACAACATCGTCGTGCCGCAGATCAAGGGAATCATCGAGGCCGCGCGTCTCGGAGACGTCGACATGCTGCCCGGATCCAACAACGAGGGCGAGTGTCCGCTCACCGACTTCGCCGGCGGCAAGATCAGCGCGGAGGAGATCAACGCCCGTCTCGGAAAGGCGAAACCCACCCTCCAGGACCGTGTCGTGGCGGAGGCGCTCCGCAAGGCCAAGGACATCAAGGGAGGTTCCGATGCGTAAGATCACCATCACGTCCGAGGACATCATCAGGGGAGAGGACCAGGATCTCATCCAGACCCTGGAGGTCGAGAACTACGCCGGGGACGACTTCACGGCACACCTCTTCCACGACCTCACCTCTTCCCTCTCCGCGGTGATCATCGAGCACATCCTGCCCGGGAAAGCAGACAACGTCATCGACCTCATCGCCCGGCAATTGCGGGATTCGGTCGAGAGGGCCAAGCAGGGCCATATCACCACTCACGCCGGGTCCGTCGGCACCCCGGCGGAGAAGTTGATACTCGACAACGCCCTCGGGTTCCGCGGCATGAGCAGGAAGGTGAAGAGCTGATGCCCAGCTTCCGCCGGCACCTGCGAGGGCTCAAAGCCTACATCGAAGCAGAGGCCGCACGTCAGGTGTTCGTCCCGACGTGCGCCTTCTGCAACATGCCCGTAAGAGGAAATCGGTGTCAGAACTGCGGAGCGCCGGTACCCAAAGAAACAGGACCGGTAATCAAGCGCAAGAAGGAGTAAAGATGGGATACTACCTCAACCCGCCCGGTGCGGGTACGCACGGAAAGAGCACCTGGTGTGAGGAGAACGGCATCAGCCTGGACGGGCTCGGGCTCCCCACGTGGGAGCAGATCCCCAAGGACTGCTGCGTGATCTTCGTGGTCAACAACGGCCCGTTCGAGGCCGCCGCCATCGCATACAAGAAGGACGAGTACGAGTACTTACAGGACCCCGGGGCGGTCGGCGGCCGTCCGGTGAAGCACTTCATGATCGAGAAGAAGAAAGCGGTCGACATCGGCGCGATCAAGATGGGAGACTTTCAGTGACGAAAAAAGAGCTCGAAGCCAAACTCGTCGCTCTTGGCGATGATGTTTCCGACTATCAAAAGCGCAGCGTTGTGTGCGCACTCGTTGGGCACAGTCGCGTCGTCTCTATGTGCTTCGGCTACGTGAACTGCGGCCGGTGCGAGGACCAGATCGGCGATACCCTCGGCGGAGCTTCGGACATGTCCCAACGCGTCGTCATAGGGCACCGGGACAATGAGACAGGAGGTGTGTGCTCTACCTGTCTCGCGAACTACAAGAAACTCAAGTGGGAAGACAAGGCATACCTGCCCGAGGAGACGCGAAACAAGCTCCTCAACGGGTTGGGGCTCAAACCCGCGGTCAAGAAAACCGCGAACAGGAGAAAGAGATGACCGAAGAAACCAAGGACCAGGTCGAGACGAAACCCGAAGGCGCGTTCGTCAGCTCACTAAAGCGCAACAACAAGCAGATCAAGGACGACCGGGCGACCTCGATCTCCGAGGACGCCGAGACCGCATACCGCCGGTGCATCGAGGACCTCGTCGCCGACATGCGGCGCATGCGGCGCGACCGCATCAACATGCTCGACCTCTCGCCGGAGAACACCTTCTCCCTGATGCTCGGCAAGGACTTCGACGGCAAGAAGTTCGTCGAGGCCGACACCAAGATCGGCATCGACCTCCGGAACATGGAGATCAAGCTGGAGCTCATGCAGAAGCAGTACGAGTTCCTCTTCGGCCGTTCGGCGCCGCAGTTGGAGGTGCGGTAATGGGGGGAGGAAGCTACGTCTACAACAGCAGCATGCGGCGCCGGGCGGACAAGGGCTGGTCCTCGACATCTCAGCTCCAGGATGCCGGCATCGCCGTTCCCAAGGGTTACGCCCAGAAGAACATCAACGAGGTCTTCCGGCAGCGGCAGATCGAGAGCAGGATGAACCCCTTCAACGTCCTGCTGCGGGAGAGCCGGGATTCGTCCGAGCACCCGGAATCGCTGGCCATCGTGATCGCCCTCGATGTCACGGGCTCGATGGGCACCGTCCCGCACCACCTGGTGCAGGAGGGCCTGCCGCACATCATGAAGAAGCTCATCGAGAACGGCGTCCCGCACCCGCAGGTGCTGTTCACGGCGGTGGGGGACCACCACTGTGACGGCGCCCCCTTCCAGGTGGGGCAGTTCGAGAGCAGCGACGAGCTGCTCGACCAGTGGCTCACCAGCGTCTACCTGGAGGGCGGCGGGGGTGGCAACGGCGGCGAGAGCTACCCGCTGGCCTGGTACTTTGCCGGGCAGCGCACCGCGGTCGACTGCATGGAGAAGCGGCAGCAGAAGGGGTTCATGTTCACCATCGGGGACGAGAACTACCACGACGACTACCACGGCGACCACATGAAGGCGATGTTCGGAGACCAGTCCGAATACCCGCACAACACCACGGCCTCCCAGCTCCTCGCCAAGGCGCAGGAGAAGTACAACTGCTACCACATCCACATCGGGGAGACCTCCTCGGGCCACGACATCACCGCCGTGAACCGCTGGCGCGAGCTGATGGGCCCGAACCTTCTGGTCGCGGAGAGGTACACGCAGGTAGCGGAGCAGATCGCCGAGGCCATCCTGCGCACCTACAAGGCGCAGGGCGTGCAGGCGAAACCGAGTGACGTCGTGACGCCGGTGCCGGACAAGCCCTCCGACCAGATGCTGTAGACCAACCTGAAATGCCCGGGCGTAGCCTCGTCGCTGCGCCCGGGTTTCCTCCTATCCAAGCCTTTCTTTTTGGTATCAGAATGTGACCCACAACAACTGAAGGAGGAGACAATGAAGGTAGTATTGGGAGCTGCGTTCGGCGACGAGGGCAAGGGACGCGTTGTCGACGCGCTCTGCGCCAGATCCCGGGTTCTCCCGGGCATGGTGCGTTTCTCCGGCGGCCATCAGGCCGCGCATCGTGTGGTCGTCGGGAGGAAGGAGCACATCTTCGCGCACTTCGGGAGCGGCACTCTCAGGGGGGCGCCGACATACTGGTCAAAGTACTGCCCCGTGGCGCCGGTGCATCTCATGAACGAGCTGGTTGCTCTGGAGCAGATCGGCATCGAGGCCCCGGTCATGCACATCGACGGGCACTGCGCCGTGACGACCCCGTATGATGTGATGTGGGGACGTCGTCAGAAGTACCTCATGGGGGAGCACGGCTCGTGCGGCATGGGCATCTACCCTACCTGGCAGAGAGAGCGCAACGGCTGTCACTTCCTGTTCGAGGACATCATGCACCCCGAGATCGTCCGGATGAAGCTCAAGCAGGTCGAGGAGTACTACCGTGCGGCGTTGGAGAAGCCGGACAGTGAGGCGGAAGAGCAGTTCCTCGGGGACTGCTCCCTGGTTGCCGGCTACGTGCGCGACGGTGCTTTCTATCTCACGTACAGTCTGAACGAATTCGTGCTGCACCACCAATCGGCGCGAGAAGCAGACGGGTTCAACAACACCACGCAAGGTCCGTACAGTGACGATCCGGACGACCGGGAAGACTTCCCCCTGATCTTCGAAGGCTCACAAGGCTTGTTGCTCGACATGGACTACGGCTTCTTCCCGCACGTCACGCCCAGCAATACCGGCATGCAGAACGTGGTTGAGATGCTGGGTCCCTCGTACCGGGAAGAGAACATCGAGACCTGGCTCGTCACACGCGCCTACTCGACGCGCCACGGCCACGGGCCGTTCCTGCCCCGGGCATTCGCTAACGACACCTACGAGATCAAGAACCCACACGAGAAGAACGGGGACGGGGGTCCTCAAGGGAAGTTCCGCACGGGCCCCCTCTCCCTGGACCTGCTCCGTTACGCCGTAAATAAAGACGCGTACCTCAGGCAGTTCGGTGTCGACAACGTCGTAGTCACGTGCAGGGATCTCATGCAGGGGAAGACGCTGGTCATCGACAAGGGGGTCCTGTGCGAGTGCCGCGGGGACCATGAGTTCTTCGTGGATATCAAACGTGCAACCAGAGCGAGAAACATCTGGATCAGCACCAGCCCAGACGGGGAGATCCCGCTAGAGAGAGTGGAGTAAAGACCATGCGCAAGTTCGTGTGCCACAACTGTGAGAACAAGGGAGACGAGGGGGTATGCACCCTGTCGGTGGAGGAGACACTGAACGCACCGATCTGGTGTCCGTTCCCGGTAACCGGACGTCCTCCGGATCCCGCAAACTGGGAGGAAGAGGAATGAGGATCAGCAAGTACGAGGGGGACCCCCTCATCCTGCGACAGGGCGTCGCCGACGCCACGCTCGAAGATGGCCGCACCGTAGAGGTCTCGATGTGCATCAGCAGCGGAGCCCTCATCGGGATGATCCATGACGTCAAGGGAAAGCACGTCTCCACATACCGGATCTCGCCGCACGACTTTATCACGTCGATGCTGGACTGCGAGGAGGGGAAAGAGGAGTTCGTGCTTATCGAGAAGGAGAAGAAGGATGGACAAAAAGCAGTATGACGCCATCGTCGACATCCTCGGAAATGCCGAACGTGATGACCTCATCTCGGCTCTGGAGCAGGACCGCTTCATCAAGTTCAAAAAACGCAAAAAGCTCTACGTCTTCATGGACTACAGGACCGGCCGGTTGCTCGGGCAGTACCCCGACGACGAAGGCGGCTTGTACGCCCTCTTCGACATGCCCGAAGAGCACAACAGCATGGGACGCCTCACCTACTCCACTACCATCAAGCGGGCCAAGGAGTGGCTGAAGTGGTTTCTGAGCGAGGCGGACCCCAAGATCATGCACTTCGCGCTGCACGATGACCTCATCAACGAAACCGCGGTGCTCGGCATCGCGCAGTACGAGATAAAGAAGTTCGTGACGAACCCGCCCGCGTCGGCGGTCGGCGAGGAGGAATAAACATGAGCGCCTACGCAACCGCGCTGAAAGAGTCGAGCAAGGAAGCGCGGCTTGAAGAGGCGTTGCGGCAGCATGACCGGGCAGAGAAGGCGGAGAAGGAGCTCGCCGCGGCGCAGGCGGTCATCCTGCACTGCGAAGAGGACATCAACTGGATGATGAACAACGAGAAGCTCTTGAACCCCGAGGTGTTCAAGTACCTCCACGACGCTGTGGAGAAATTGGAGGTGCCGACATGATTTACACCGTGGCGGGTGCGGCGGTCACAGGGGTGGTCATCCTCCTGTTGTACTACCTGCTGAGCGCCCGCAAGAACATCCGCAGGCTCACGGAACGCCTCACGGAAGTATCCCAAAAGCGGTCAGAGGATTCTCAGAAATCCAACCAGCAGCTCAACATGCGCAACGACACCATCAAGCGCCTGCTCCATGAGCAGTACGAACCGGAGACGCTGGCGTTCTTCATCCACCTGACCAATTCCAGCAGCTACATCCCGGACAGCGTCTTCGACAAGGTGGAAGCGCACCAGGCATTTATCATGAAGAAAAAGAGGGAGGACTGACCTATGGGAACCCACACCGCACTCTCCCCGCAGCAGGTCCAGAACTGGCGAGTGGCCCTGTCCCTGGAGATGGGGCCTCTCGCCTACGCCCTGCCCGAGGAGGCCATTATCGAGCTGCGAGACCGGATGCAGAACCATTTCAACCAACCGTCCGTCTCGGCGCCGGTTGAGCCGCCGGCCGCCCCCGCGCACAAGTCGACGAGGTCCTCCAGCTGGCCGCCCAAGCTGGGGGATCTCATCAAGAAAGGATGACAGATGCCTCAGGAAGATGATCTGAAGAAGCGTCTCGCCACGGCTCACGAGACCGTGGACGCCCTCACCCGGGACAACCTCAACCTGCTGTCACAACTCGACCGTATCGAACAGACCCGGCTGGACGCCGCTGTTCGGTACGCCAAGCAGCAGGCGGAAACCAGGAAGCACATCGCAACACTGGTGGCCAAGACAGACCGGTTGCAGGCAGCATACGATGACGGAGAGGAGGGGTACGCCTGGTTGCAGTCCAACCTGCCGACCAGGTACCTCGGGAAGAACGTGGTCAACTCCGCCGCGGACTGGCTTCGCTCGTTGCTCTCGGAGAACGCGCACCTGCTCACGAGCAGAGAGGGCTGGGCCGCACGCTCCAAGGAGCAGTTCGACCGGATAGGGGTTGCTCTGGATGCCGTGCGGGAGAAGCGCCCGTCCGGTGAGCCCGCCCGGGATGACGCCACAGAAGTCGAGGCGTTGGTGGTTGAGGTGGCGCGGCTATTGGGAGAAAAGCGAGGGATAAAGGAGTAAAACAGATGACCGGAGCAGAAGTCTATATCATGGGAGAGAAGCACGGGTTACTCGGTAAAGTGCGCCATGATGGAGATGACGTTGTGGAGTTCTTCAGCCCGGATAATCTCCGCAAGTTCTCGGAGGTCAAGGCAACGCCGCAGGATATCTGGAAGGCATACCGGGCGGAACGCAAGTTGCGCGGCTGGGAGGATTACCCCGAATCGGAGATAGACACCAAATACCCGGACGGGTTTGTGTTTCCGATTGAGGACTTTTACAGACACATATCTGATTCCTGTCCGGAAGATTGTTCGGAGTTCTTCCCCGTAATCACAGAGGGTCTTTTGGCCGAGCGCGACGAAGAGGATGGCCTGTTGTGCAGTTATTCCGATTACGTTGCGTTCATTTATCAGAAGGACGGAAACTACGTGCTTCATGAGACGTCGTCATTCTACGATGAATAAAGGTATGGTTGCACATGCATCTGGGGGGTCCCGGACGACCTCCGGGGCGAGGAGAAGAAATGAAACGGCTTAGATGGTTTTGGCTCAGGCTAACGTGCCACCATAACGAATGGGAATACAGGCGCATTTACGGTGACGAGATCAATATGCTCGGGCATCGTGTCGAGATGACGTGCAGGAAGTGCGGAAAGTCAAAATTGCGCCATCGTGTTCCAGAGGGTTGGTTTTATATGCGCCGCCCTGCGGGGAGAGGAGGAGTGAGATGAGTACGCAGCATGATTTGCGGGGCGCGGTGGCGATGGTCTGCCAGGCGTTGCGGCGACGGGCGGAGGAGTGTCCGGTGCTCGGGGACATGGCCAACGAACTGGAAGCCTCGGCCATGGAGACGCTGGGGGCGCTGACCGAGGCGCGGGAGGCGCAGGCCGAGTGCGAGCGGCTGCGGGCAGAAATCGAATCGCGTTACACCGTCGATGAGGTGGCAAGCTGGTTATTCGAATACCGTGGTTCGTATCGCAAAAAGACTTTACGCGCTTGGGTTGACGAGAAGCGCGCCGCCCTGCGGGGCGAGTAGGAGGGGAAGATGAGCGACCGAGAGACATACGGACCCGGCCCGACCGACTACGGGCGCAAGGTGGGGATGACCGAGATTGGGGAACTGCGGCTCACCCTGGCGGCGACACAGGCGCGGCTGGCCAAAGTCGAGCGGGAACGGGACGAGGCGCGGGCCGAGTGCGAGCGGCTGCGTGCCGCCCTGCGGGGCGAGGAGTAAACATGTTATATGTCGCGATAGCTTGTGTAGGAGTAGTGACCGGATTCCTTTTAGGCGTCGGTCTGTCAAGGCTTGATCGTTTCATAAAGCGCGAAAAAAACGACTTTCAGCGCGGGGTGCTAGAAATACTCGTACAACGCAAGGACGGGTCGCGGCGATGGATTGTGATCGATGTGGAGGAAACGGGAATGAGTACGGAATATTCCAAAGACACATTAGGTCTTTAAGGAGATCCCAAATGGACCGATTTGTTGATCTGAAAAACGGAATCATCCGTGACACGAAGACTGGCCTGGAGTGGCAGGCCGAGCCACTCCAGCCTGCCCCTTGGCAAGAACAGATGGACGCGGCTGCGCGCCTGGACCTCGGCGACCACACCGACTGGCGGTTGCCTACTGTTGAGGAGCTGGTTGCGTTGATCGACTACTCGAAGAGCAATCCGGCTTCTGAGTTCCCAAGGATGCCGTCCGACTGGTTCTGGTCGTCGTCAGCGCGTGCCGCGTCCGCGTCCTACGCGTGGGGCGTGGCCTTCAGCTACGGCGGCGTGTACGACGACGGCAAGACGCTCGGCAACTACGCCCGCTGTGTTCGCGGTGCCGCCCTCAGGGGCGAGTAGGAGGAGGAGGACGAGATGAAAAAGATCGAAAGAGTCTACGGGCACAAAACCAAGTACGGGAAGTTCTACCACATTTTCACGACTGATCCCGGCGTCCTTTGCTGTCGAGATCTCGACGCGGACGACAGCAAGCGTAAATTGTGGACGAAAATCCCTGCCGAGCAACGGTGCCGACAGTGCGATGCCGAAATGAAGAAAGAATACGGCGAGTAGGAGGGGACATGAGCGGTAAACAGTGCAAAACCCCGGGGTGCGGGTCGCACGCGGTCAACCCGCACTTGCACGGGCGCGAGCCGGGCGCGGACCTCGACCTGTGCGACATCTGCTACTGGAGGACGAGGGCCGAGAAGCTGCTGGAGGAACGCGACATCGAAGCCGGCCTCGCGGAGCAGTTCCGCAAGGCACTGTACGTGATCGCCGACGGGGACGCGCAGACATGGCCGGGATGTTCATCCCGCCGGGTTGCTGCGCTCGCGCTCGGGAGAGCGGAAGACGATATCAACCGGGGATGAACACCAGGATGAAACCGCCTGAGAAAGGAGCAAGAAGAAGATGACCGAGGAAGATGACAACGCCAACGGTAACGACAACGCCAACAACATCTACGGCAACGATGACGACGCCCTCGCACAGAAGCTGGGAACCGTGCGAACGGTGAACATCAAGCACACCGTCACCGGGGAGACCGCGGTGCGGGAGGAGATCCACATCGAGGGGTATCCGTCTGGGGCCACGACTACGCTCATGGTCGACATGACGACGGCGTTCGTCTCGATCCTGTGCCAGCACACCCCGCGGGGGGAGGCCACGCGGGCTCTCCTCGGGTCGTTCATGCCCGCGGCCCTGCGGGAAATCGAGAACTACGAGAAGAGAAACCACATCGAGCCGGAGGCGAACAACCTCCTCAGCTCGCTCATGACCCAGATGGCAATGGGGCGGCGAAACGAGAGCTGACACCGGCGTCACCGGGTTTAGCGGGAAACGAAGGTACGGGATTTTCATGGTCCGGACTACATATCGTAGGCCGGGCCCTTTTTTTATGTCTTCGACATGATTGAGGAAACAGTAAAATAAAAAGTCTCAGAATGTAGGCAAGGTATACAAAGGTGCGTATACGGTGTCGGTATCTGTGCGGGGAGGGGGGAGAAGGTATGGAGTAGGCGGGGATACACACACAAAAAAAGATGACAAATATCAGTTTTTGTCCTTGTTTTACTCCACATGTAAATCCAGCGTGAGTGAACGGAGGACGGAAATTACACCCCGGATTTAGTGTAAAAACAATAACGGTGTTCTGATGGAAAGAGTAAGTGGTCGAGGTGATTGAGGAAGCAGGAGAAATAAAAGTAGTAGGACCAAAAACAGAGATGAAAAAGCGAGGTAAAATCGGAAAAAGAGAGTTGATACGCTAAGTGCTGGTTTTTTCTCTGAAAAGGTTGATGGCATGCGCTAGCACGTAACCCTGCGTTCGTCGTTAAGATTCTTTAATGTTTAAGAGTTACGCGGCTTTACTGTTACGCCGGTGCTGTCACATTGATCTAGATTGTAATAAAAAACAAGGGCATACGATATCAAGCTATCTTACTTACTTACTTACTCTTTTTATAAAAGAAGAGAGAAGATATAGGGAGAATGGGGGGAAAGGGCATAGGGGGGTATTAGATTTGTTCTAGGGGCATGGGGGAGAGATCGTAAGACGATAATACCAAAACCCGTAACCTCTTGATATTATTGGTGTCGTTAGATGTAGTATATAGTAGGTACGAAGTGAAATGAAGAAAAAAGTGTATTACCCCCCCTAGCACTTATCCTGGCGCTTCGGAGCTGATTGGACGGGGTTTCTAAAAGATGAACGATTCCGCTGGCGTGTAATTCATCGTGCGACCGTTTTGATTTAGTACAATCCAGATGAGTGTGACAAATTCTTACGCCAAAGGTTTGCGTTATTTTCAATGGTTTCAAGGTAGTTACCGGCAACCGGGCCTCTTCAGGGTCTTCAGAAAACGCCGTGACGCCGTGACGCCGGTGGAATCGCCTGTGCTGTGACGCTGGTGCGAGGCGGGCTGTTTCCTTAATGATATCGCACCTTTCTTTTGGTATATATAATGGCTATGGGAATGAGTATTTGTAAGGTTTCCGAAAAACCCAATAGTTATCTGCGAGACCTGATTTTTCCCTGCTTTTTCATCTCTGTATTTGTGGCTGTAACTTTTAATTTGTTTTCGAGTTGTTGACTTTCGCATACTTAAGTGCTATAGGGGGTAATGTAATATTTGTGCGCACAATGTAAGAAGCATCGTAAGGAGAAATCATGACACGAAATGAATTCCGAAGTATGGTCGTATCGGGCACCGTGACGGCCGCCCAAACCCGGGAATTGATGGTCGACGTCGTGACGGGGATCACCCGCATGGTGGAGTCGAGGGCTGCCGCAGACCTTACGAAGACCTTGAGGATGGCGCACCCTCAGAAGGGCACCATCACACGCGACGAGGCCGAGACCCGGTTCACGGGGCAGCTCATTGAAGCCGGCGGCATCGGGTTCTTTGCGCGGGGCAAGCGCAACTACCAGGTGGTCCTCCACTGGCCGTCCATCTTCAAGGAAGGACTGACACATCCGCGGGCGGTGCAGACACGGATGGTGTGGGCGTTTCAGGCGCTCGTGCGGCGGCGCTCACCTCTGCTCTTCAGTCTTTTACGGCGTAAACTGATCACCGAGAATGCAATGTTCGATCTCGGGGACGACAAGGCTGATGGTGAATTCCAGGAAGAGGCGCTGAAGGCGGTCATCCCCGTCAACTACGACGAGATGGTTCTCTATGAGGGGTTGGTGAACCAGTTCAGCCAGATACCTGATCTCGGACGTGTGGCGGGCAAGGCGCTGGCTCGCACGCTTGAGAGCGTGGGCCTGCCCATGCGGAACCAGTACAACGTGCTGAGCGCGTGGAAGCACGTGCTCCCTCCCATCCCCAAGGGACCTTCGCTCTTTCATGCCAGCACGCTGGTCCCCCGGGCGAAGCTGGCGCTGTTCCGTGAGATTCTTCAGGCCGGCAAGGAAATCTCTCCGCCGGACATTGTCGTGGACACGTTCGGATTCGGAACTGCGAAGTACAGTCCCGAGATGTACGACGTATTGACGATTCCGCACTACGCACTCCCGGATGGCAAGCTTGGTGTGTGCCGGCGTACCCGTACAGTAGATGGCGCGGAGGTACGCTACATCATCATGAACTTCCCGCTTCTCGTCGAACAGATGAAGCGGGAGGACCTGTTCACCTGGGTGGGGAAGCAGTCGCGCGGCTACTTTCAGCATCACCCGGAGATGTCTTTCATCGAACATGTGCGAGCGCTTTGGACAGCGCAGTACCCGCTGCTCGTTCGCAAGAGCGCCGCGGACTTCGACGTTGACCGCATATGGCCGAATGTAGATCCCAGTACTGTCTTTGCCGTTCCTGTTTCGACCTTCGAGCACTACCGGCAAGTCGCACGGAAGATGGAGGCTGTACGGAAAAAGAACAAGAAGAAGATGCTGCCCAAGCGGCGGAGCCCTTCTTTCAAGGGGATTGTTCAGCTGATGCTCGGCCCCATTATGGAAGCGGGCGGGGCGGTCTTTGCCGTCCGTGCGGTCTTCCGGGAAGGAGAGGTGTACTTCTCCCCTGCTTGGGAAGCGGACTTCGATGACGCCTTCTTTGCTCCGCGGAATTACGTAGACGCAGGGGACAAGCTGCACGACGGCACCATAAGGAACGAAGCTACCGGTGAGTACTACTACACGATCTCGCGGTACGCTAAGTTCGAAGGTACCCCGGTCAGTCAGTACACAGAGTTGAAGGTGCAACTGAAGAACTACTTCGACGGGATGACCAAGCACCAGTTTCAGTACATGCACCGGTCGTTGAAGATGAGTCCGGCGAGAGAAGGATTCGTTCCTTATGGAGCGCAGAGCCGCAAGTTCGGGAAGATCAAATTCTTCAGTGTTCAAGAAGACCATATCATCACGCACTACCTGCGTCCGGGCAACATTACCGCCGTTGTGGCGGATATCCAGGAGATCGACCCGCTGAAAACACGAGCGGATATCATCTACCGTGCGCACCAGCTCCGGGAGATACTCATCGGAGACGGACAGTACGAACTCAACAGCTTGCCACACGTGAACTACAGTTCTATTCTTGGTAAAAGATTAAGTGACCTGAAGACCCGCAAGGAAAGGGAAGAAAGTGAAAAAGCCCAACAGACATCTCAAAGTGACGATCTCTGAAGTGGTGACGCCGGCGCCTGATC
>Ga0172362_10000242_pt1 | contig 42396 bp, 37 predicted proteins | sample LakKivs1_kivu2a2_FD_114534 | JGI IMG/M metagenome (GOLD analysis project Ga0172362, IMG submission 114534) | Sediment microbial communities from Lake Kivu, Rwanda - Sediment s1_kivu2a2 | ecosystem: Environmental > Aquatic > Freshwater > Lake > Sediment | place: Rwanda: Western Province, Lake... | reverse complement strand
CCAGTCTTTGCCTATGGTGGGCTTCGGATGTTTCAATATGGGTCCTGATGTCACAACGATGTCGCTCTCCGTCACTGCTTTCCTCGGGTCGCTGACTCCTTCTATCTTCACGCCCAACTTGGCAGACATCTCATCGATGTACCGTTGCTGCGCCAACGGCTGCACATCATGGGCGTAGACATGCTTGATCGGGAAAGTGCATGTCAGTGCCTCCAGATTGGTACGCCCCTGCACTCCACATGCTACGATGCCTACGTTTTCACTTTCGGTACGAGCCAGGTATTTCGCTGACAGTGCCGTTGCGGCTCCCGTCCGGTACGCAGTGATCCAGGTGCAGTCCATCACGGCGAGAGGGAATCCTGAGTCAACGTCGTTCATGATGAGCAGACCACCGATGTAAGGAAGACCTTGCTTGTAGTTCTCAGGGTAGCCACTCACCCATTTTATGCCGGCCGATCGAAGCGCTGGAATATACGCGGGCATGGCGTGGATGAATGCGTCGGGTTTGGTGTGAATGCCCGGCTTGGGTGGCATCTCCACGCGACCCTCTCCCTTCATCCTGAAGGCTCGTTCAAGCAGATCGATTATGGCGGGCATGTCCAAAGCGACGGCTTCCACGTCAGCTCTCGACAGATACAGCAATTCCCTCGAACTCAATGTAATCTCAGCTGTAACCTGTCAGCCTCCAATGAAGATAAAAGAGTTCATCTGGTTCATGATATGCTGCGCTCATTCAACGAAGCCCGGCCATGAGGTCAGCGATACTCATGTCGTACTAGTTGGGGCGTGGATCAGAACCGCCTCTATGGGGTCAGTTGAAGGATTCACAACTGAATGGACCACTCCTTCTCGCATGTAGACAGCAGTTCCTGGCCGCAACTCGACGGTTTCACTGCCAATCCTTGCCTCGCCCCTTCCCTTAAGCACGTACAAGGCCTCTTGGTCGGAGTGCGTGTGAGGTTCAACAATGCACCCAGGCTCATAGATGATGACGCCCAGTGTGAGACCCCTTGTCCCCGTGGCTCCAGGATCCAGCAGAGTCTTGATTGTCCTACCGGCGAACACTTCGATCCTTGCCTCGTCTAGTCTCGCAGAGACCTTCATTGCTTGTATTGCTGCAATCCATCGTATTTCTGCATTCATGTTTGGTCCCGCCGCACCCTGAAGGCCGCGCTGGCATTTTCGCAGGTCTTGCCGGTCCGGAACGGGTCTGACGAGCAACAGCGACACTCTCGATTGCATTAGAGATATATGGCGACGTGCTCTCCAGTCGACCAATGAGGCCTAATGCGAGTAAGCGGGCTCAGTCTGTCAAGGGCGAAACAGCGTTCACTGTTCTAGCCAAGGCGAAAGAACTTGAGGCCAAGGGCAGGAAAGTAATTCACCTGGAAATAGGAGAGCCTGACTTTGACACTCCGCTACATATCAGACAAGCAGGCATTGAGGCGATCCAAAGGGGAGAGACTCACTACACGCCGACGCCAGGCATTGCCGAACTCCGACAAGCTATCGCGGATGACACGAAAGAACAGCTGGGCATCAATGTTGACTGGAGAGAGAACGTTCTCGTCACCGTAGGAGGAAAGGAGGCGATCTTCGCATCACTGGCGACCGTTCTGGAGCAAGGCGACGAGGTGATCCTGCCCGATCCCAGTTATCCCGCCTACGAAGGCGGAGTGAGATTCCTAGGCGCGAAGCCTGTGCTCCTGCGTTTGCGCGAGGAGAATGAGTTCAGGGCCTCGCCTGATGAACTCAGTCGGCTTCTGACCTCGAAGACCAAGGCGATAGTCCTGAACTCCCCCTCGAATCCCACAGGAGCTGTCATGGAGAAAGAGGAAATCAAAGCAATAGCGGAACTGGCTGCTGACCATGGCGCCTTCATGCTATCAGACGAGATCTACAAGTCCATAATCTATGACGGAGCCAAGCACTACTCGCCATCCCAGTTTGCGGGAGGACTTGAGACGACGATGATCGCCGACGGCTTCTCGAAGAGATTCGCCATGACAGGCTGGAGGCTTGGATACCTGATATTGCCCGCAAGACTATTTGAGAGCGCGAACAAGATACTCAATGTTATGACTTCGTGCGCCAGCGCCTTCGTTCAGAGAGCCGGAGTAGCGGCGTTGCATGGCCCGATGGAGCCAGTCAATGAAATGGTTCGGACCTATGCTCAGAGACGAGAAGCGTTGATAGAAGAAGTGTCGAAAATCCCCAGCATCTCAATGGTGAAGCCCAAAGGTGCCTTCTACGGGTTCATCAACGTGAGTCACTACCTCAACCAGGCAGGAATTGACTCCGCGACCTTCGTGTCACGAGTTCTTGAGGAAAGAGGAGTTGCCCTTCTTCATGGCACCGCTACCGGTCAGTACGGAGAAGGATATGTAAGAGTCAGTTACGCGAACTCGATTCCAAACATACGCCAGGGTATCCAGGAGATGGGAAGGGCTCTGCTCAGCCTCAAACGCTTATAGCAGAGGAACTACCTAATTGACTCAATCGAAATCCTGACGTCTATCGCTTCCCTTGGCTATCAGTGCGATATAGACCGGGCCTTCGCCATCTATGAACTCCTCTGCTGACCAGCCCGTACTCTTGAGGAAGCGCACCATCTCATCCTTCGAGACGAACAGGTAGTCGAACCAAGGAGTTGCGTACTTCTTGTATCTGACCCTGATCCGGACCTGCCCATGCAACCTTCCCCTTCTTTCGTTGAGCTTGTGATACCACAAGTGTTCTGGTATGACGGTGTTGTGAGGATCTATTGTCTCACCGATTATGGTTGCCCCAGCCGATGTCACCTTTTCGAGTCTTCTGAGAAGCCGTCTGCCCGCCCGGAGGCCTCCGAACAACCCGAAATTGTTGCCCAACATCAGAACCGTCTCGAACATGCCCAGCTCGGGCGAGATGTTATCGACCGACAAGAGTCGCACGTCGCGGAGCCCTCTCAGCTTGCATGTCTCAACCGCGAGAGGCGAGCTGTCGATTCCCACCACGTCGAACCCCTGCTCTTGAAGATACAGGGAGTGTCTCCCTGCGCCACACCCGATGTCGAGGACCCTGCCTCGCACATGCTTCATTGCCTTCCTCTCTGCCTCGGGCCAGTCGCTGTATTGAGCGAAGTACACCGCAGGGTTGCCGTAGTCGAAGTACCCGTCGTCGCGTTCCACTATCTCATATGCTCCGCCTTCTTTCAGGTAATCATAGAAGATCCGGCCTTGTGCGTCTTGTTCTTCTCTCAGCATCGCGTTCACTGGGGATTCTCGAAGGCATAATAGTTTTCGCCGGTCCTCTTCGGTGATGTGCGACACGATTGTTGCGTTGGGGAATGCAACATCCGACGGTTCCGTCATCTTCGGCAAGAACAGTGACCGTGAACCTAACGAAGCGCAAGTAATTGAATACTATCCACGATCGAGAAGGGGTGGGCATGTTAGGTGTACTTACATCACGATTCCTGATGTTGACGAGACAAGACCGGTCCTGATCTCTCGCCCATACTGGATGTGGGGAGCCGAGATAGGTGTCAACGAGAATGGAGTCGCCGTAGGCAACGAGGCGGTCTTTACGAACCTTCCTCGCGAGAGTGATGGATTGATTGGCATGGATCTCCTGCGTCTCTGCCTGGAACGGTCTCGAGACGCGGATGAGGGGCTAAGGGTAATCACTTCTTTGCTTGAAGAATACGGCCAAGGGGGCAACTGCAGCAACACTCAAGACTTCCGGTACAACAACTCTTTCATCATTGCCGACCCAGACAGGGCTTGGGTCCTTGAAACTGCCGGGAGGTATTGGGTCGCTGAGAAAGTGCAGGATGTAAGGACTATCTCAAATGCTCTGACCATTCACGATGATTGGGATCTTTCCTCCAGAGACATGTCCAGACTGGGGCCGCGGTCCGGTTTCGATTTCGCTGGGCGTTATACATCAGGCTTGTACACATCTTTGACCGGGGCGAAGAAAAGGCAGCTGTTCACTCAAGAGGCACTTGAGAAGCAGAAGGGTGACATAGACGCTGTAGCTGTAAGACGCATCCTCAGATCTCACAGCCGGCAGCCATATTCACCATCTTCGGGTTCGATGGAGGATGTATGCATGCATGCTGGCGGTCTGCTGAGACCTTCGCAGTCGGTCTCCTCCTGCGTGAGTGTCCTCCACAGAGATCTGCCTGTTCACTGGTTCACATGCTCGTCGGCTCCATGCCTAAGTCTCTACAAACCCTTCTTCACTCTCGACGGGATGGAAGAGCTGAACACGTCGGCCGGGGACAGATACGATCGGACCAGCTTCTGGTGGGGCCGTGAAAGGTTTCACAGGAAGATGCTGTCAAGCTATGACCCCCAGATAACAGCCGAGATATCGAGCATTGAGGAGAGCCTAGAAACTGAGGTGGAGTCCATGAGAGACGGAGTCGTAAGAGGAGTTGAGTCCCCAGCTGGCCTGCTCTCATTGACGGCCAAATCTTTTGACTTGGACTCTGCGTTCACATCTGAGGCGAGACAGGCGAACACGAAGCCGATTTCGATGCTTTACGGAAGGTTCTGGAGGAAGCAGAACGAGTCAGCGGGGATCCAGCTGATGTGACGTGAGACACATTCAGCAAGTCATTGCGGACGCAACAGACTTACTGAGCTCTTTTGTCGGTGCTCGTCAGAGCTTTCTGAATCAGAACGAAGTTGTTGTTTTCTAGTGCTGTCAGCGGCCTTAGTGAGAGATGCGTGAAGAATCCCAGAAACGTGAAGATCCTACTTGACTCCACAAGGGATTTGAGCTCCTGCGGGGAGAAGCACTTGATCTTCGAGACGCTGGTATACTCCCGCGATCCTCCGAGTACCTTGACTCTCAGCGCTAGTTTCTCCTTGTACAGTTGTCGCAGGGGGTCGACGAGAACGGACTCGAATTCCGTACGAACGGTGATTGGGCCCCTCGTCATGATCCATCTCTGATGATAGCGAGGCTTCAGGCTCAGGACCATGTTCTTCACAAGGTAGATCCCTCCTGGGTTCAGGGCATTCGCGACGCATATCAGGTGTCTCATGAACTCTTCGGTGGAGCTCACGTCAAGAGAACCGGACAGCGTGAACGCACAGTCGCACTTCTTTCTGAGCCTGAGATCTTTCATGTCGGCTAGGACAGTCTCGATCTTCAGATCCTCGCCCGCTGCCTTCTCCTGTAGGTAGCGCAACATCTTGGTGCCGAGATCTAGCCCAACGGCCTCGTGGCCTCTTCTGGCGATTTCCCTGAGCTGAGGGCTGGGCATAATCCTGATCCCCTTAGCAATCGTTGGGGCCTTGCTGGGCCACGGTGGCACGTTCGGCAAAATCCTCTTTGTGCTGGGCGCTTTGGTGCTAGCGGGGGTCATCCTAACTGTACTTGGTGTCGTCGGTCTCGTCAAGCTGCTCATCTAATCCGTGGTCACTTACTTCGGCGAGCGCACGCACAACTTCACCATTCTACGTTAGGTGAAGTCAGTCAGTCGCTTGTTCGGTGTCTCAGCTTTCGCCAGACCTGAGACCCTGACTCCGACCCTTCTAACGGGCAGCTCCAATTCGTCTAGAAGTTCGCTGAGGAGTGCAGTTGCCGTGTTCCTCAGGATCTCGGGCCGATCACTCGGCCTCTCTAGGGTCTTGGATTTCGTATGAACCGCTAGATCCCTCGTGATCGCTACCACAGCAATTGACGTAAAACCTAGATTCCTCTCGATGAGCATTGAATAGATGTCATCACAGAGTCTGTCTGATAGTCTGCTGATGGCCTTAAGGTCACGCGTGTCCTCCTTCAGAGTCGAGATTCTGCTGACAGATAGTCTTTCGCCTCTCTCCTGAACAGGTGTGTCGTCTATCCCATTCGCCGCCCTGCGGAAGTAACTCCCCAACTTCTGTCCGAACGTGTCAATCAGTGTCTTCTCGTCGATTTGCGCCAGGTCCCCTATTGTGCCTATGCCCATGGCCTTCATTCTGTCCTCAGTCTTCTTGCCGACTCCGATGAGGCTTCCGACGGGCAACGGATTCAGAAACTCTCTCATCGCATCGGGTTTGACGACAGTCAGGCCGTCCGGCTTGTTCACGTCAGCTGCTATCTTGGCGACCACCTTGTTAGGGGCTATGCCGATTGAGCAAGTCAAGCCGAGGTGCGCTTTCACCTCTCCCTTCATGTCCCGTGCAATCTCGGTGGCTGCCCCGTAGTCTCTTCCTGCTCTCTCTGTGACGTCAAGGTATGCTTCATCAATCCCGACCTCTTCGAATCGATCGGCGTAGCTGCGCAGGATCACCATCACCTTCTCTGACATCTCGTCATAGAACGCGTGATCGACAGGGAGGAATACTGCATCAACTTCCCTGAGTCTACTCTTGGCGACGGATATGGGAATGCCGGATCTGACGCCATATTCCCTGGCTATGTAGTTGGCCGTGCTCACGACTCCGCTGTCTTCGGTTCGCCCCGAATAGACGGAGACAACGACTGGCTTTTCCTTGATTGAGGGGTCTCTTTTCTCTTCGCATTGGGCGTAGAAGTAGTCCAGGTCGACCAGCATGACAATCCGGGCAGACGAAGGTTCAACTTCAGTGTGACTCAAAGGTTGAACGCGCTCGACGCCCAACTCAACAGGTTATAGAACATGTACGTCTGATACCAGTGGCTCTCGTGGTGATTTCTCTCTTCGAATCTGTAGCTGTCTTCAGATGATGTCTCTAGATCAGATCCCACGTAGACCACCCTTTTCTCTGGATCACTAGACATGACAACTGCTGGAAGCCCAGGTTGCGCGTCACCTCCGCCTTCGGGCTGTTTGAGCCACACCGCGAGGACCTTTCCCCAGTCTTTCGCTTTCACGACGTGACCCTTGAAGCCCGTCTCCGACTCGAACTGGCTGCGTTTCCTCCTCACAGGGCGCAGCAGCTCGTCCTCCGTCTGGCCCGGCAATTCAACATATCTGATGAGTTTTGATACCAATTCACCACCTCCCGAGGAAACAGGGCAATTCGCCCCTTCGAAAGGTTGGCCCATCCAGACCACTCCTCCTCCCAACGAGATGAACTCGTCCACTGTGGAGCGCCATCGCTCGGGATCTTGATCCGAGAGCCAGAGGACAACACGCTCCCCCTTCTTGAGTGCTGCCTTGGCCTGGTCGACGCTAGCGACGAAGTCAAGGTTCGGGTACGAGTGCATGATCATCTTCTCCACTCCTTCTGCGTAAACTAGGAATCGCTTCGGGAACACTCTCGTCACAACAAGGGCCACCCCCACCACTCCCTCAACGCTCCATTCCACCGGAATGGTCACGTCGAGCTGGTCCAGAAATCTCAGGTGAAGATCAGGAGGCGTCAAGGTGACGTCAACCTTTCGCACTTCTCCTGCCTTCAGGTTCATGGTGAACTCGACGCTGTCGGCCTTCCACCCATCTGGGAGTCTCAACCTCAGCTTCAAGGCTTTGGCTTTGCCTCTGTTCCTGACCTCGAGGTCCTGATGTGACTCGGTCGAAGGTGACTCGATCACGGGGTAGACGAATCTGAAGCCGACCTCATCGACGGCTTGGAGCACTAGCGGCCAAGATGGACAGACCTCTCCGTCCTTCTCCACTAGAGGGGTGATGGCATATGCCTTGCGCTCCTCAGCGAACTGTGGCATGATCCTGAAGATTCGGGCCGAGCCCTCCTTGCTGATCTTCTCGCTCCTCCACCCCTCAGGAAGGTGCAGCTTCAGGGAGTACCGCGCGGGAACAAGTTCCTTCGAAGTCGCAGCGACTTGAATCTCATGACCGGGGATGAAGCCGTTGTCCAGCGGATCAGAGAGAGCGATACCGTCTCTTGAGATCATGTGCAGCTCTACCTTCGGGAACAGTGATTCACCTATCACCACGATGCCCCAAGTCCTGATGCTCGGAACTCTGAACTCGAGCTTGTCTGGAGCGGTCCTGACCTCGAGTACTCTCGGAGGAACGCCAGGCGCGATCAGCGTGACAATGGGTAGAGATCTCACTCGGGTCGTCGAGGTGTTGACTTCGAGGTCGATGTTGTCAATCGAGACGGTTTCAGGCTTGATGTTAAGCAAGTGAACGATGAGTTCCTCCCTGTCACTCGACAGCACCCGCCTGTCCACAATTGTCCTCAACGACGGCGCGGTGTTTTCTGTACGGACAATATCCTGAGACACATATGTGTCGACGTAGGATCCGTACACGTAGTCGGAGAACTCTCTCGTGAACTCTATGCATTCGTCGGAGGGCTGGCTGTGCGCAACATCCGTGCCTCTGTTGGCCAGCGATGTCGCGAGAGTCAGGTCATGGTAACCCTTCTCAAACGGCTTGTATGTATGCCACCCCCACCATGGGATGTTCCTGGTCATCAGGCTTCTCTGCCTCATTTTCCTGTTGAAGTTATCCCAGTCCGATGGATGGCCAAGCGACTCTCCCATGGCTGTCCACCCAAACCGCCATCCATCCTCATCTACATACATACGAGCAAGGTTGTTCGGACACATCACGAAGTCCGGGTCCTTCTCTGACAGCTTGCGCGCGTCTGGGTAGGCTCCGAAGGCCTCGTCGAGATGTACGAAGTCGAATCCGATCCTCTGGGCGAACTCCAGCTGTCTCATCATCCACCTGGAGAAGTCCATCGGAGCAGGAATGTCTGCATTCCATTCCGACGAAGATCCCCTAGCCCCCCAGAATCTCTCCTTCTGGCCGTGCCAGTACGCTCCTGCATACCATCTCATGAAGTCGTCCGTCCAATCCTCCTCTGAGTCCGGCAACAACGCGTACGTGATCGCCATCATACCTCCGCTCATGTACGTGCCGACTCTCTTTCCCTCGGAATGGAACCTCTCGATCAGATCGATGCCCTCTCTCGTAGGTCTGCAGTTGCACCGGTTCCATAGCCCCCCTTGAGATTCGGGGAACCCTTTCAGGGCCCACTCGGCCCCGGACATGAAGACAACTCCCCTTCGAGGATCCAATGATTCAACCCGGTCTTCGCCCCAAGTCGAATCCAAATAGTAGTAGCGGAGTTCCTTTGCCCATCTTGGGAGCTTGAGTGCGATGAGGGCTCCCTTTGCTCTGAGCAGAGACTCCCGTGCCTCGAGCAACGGTCGCTCCCTGTCGGGCGAGAATCCTAGATCGTAGTTCTCGGCGCGTCCCCAGTATCCTCCTTTCCAGTTCCTTGCCTCCCTGTATCCGTTGAGAAGACGCCTCGCTTCCTTCAGAGAGTTGCCGACATCAAGAGGGAAGTACCCTTCAGCCTTTGCCCTATCGGTCTCAGTCTCAACCTCTTCTAGTAGATCCCAGACATCAGATTCGCGTGTCGCTGGCATCTACGGCAAGGGTCAGTCGCGCGCTATTAAGACTAAATCCAGCAACCATTTAAGCCCGCATGGCCCAAGCACATGCACGGATGCGCAACATGAACAAGATCAGGCTTGGGAGAGAAGAATACCGTGATAAGATGCTCGGGTGTTGGCTCGGCAAGAATATCGGCGGCACGCTCGGGACTCCTGTTGAGGGCCAGAAGTTCGTACACTCATTCACATACTACGATCCTGTACCCAAGGAGCCGCTCCCGAACGACGACTTGGATTTCCAGTTGGTCTGGCTGAAGATGCTTGAGGACAGGGGAGCGAACCCGGCCTTCGAAGACTTCTCTGACTACTGGCTGAAGCATCTGAAGGGCCACTGGTACTCGGAGTACAGCTTCTGTACCTACAACCTCCAGCGCGGCCTGAAGCCCCCTATCTCCGGCGCGTTCCAGAACTATTTCGTGGATGAGATGGGTTCTCCAATCCGAAGCGAGATATGGGCCTGCGTTGCACCTGGCGACCCACAGCTTGCGGCCAAGATGGCATGGATGGATTCGGCAATGGATCACGCAGGTGGTGAAGGCACTTGGGGAGAAATGTTCTGGTCTGCCGTTGAGAGTGCTGCTTTCGTGGTCAGCGATCCTGATGTGCTGATCGGCATTGGTCTATCGATGGTACCTCTCTCGTCCCACATCTCCAGAGTCATCAGGGAGGCAGTCCGTTGCCACAAGGAAGGCCTGAGGTGGGATGAGGCTAGAGAGAGAATTGTGACCATCTTCGGTCACTACAACGCGTGCAATGCCATCCCGAACCATGGCTTCACAGTGATTGGATGGCTCTACGGAGAGGACTATGGTGACAGAATCTGCAAAGCGGTCAACTGCGCGTATGACACAGACTGCACTGGAGCGACCCTTGGATCTCTCCTAGGGATACTGGATGGAGCCTCAAAGATCCCCCAGAAGTGGAAATCACCGATAGGCGATGCAATAAGACCAGTCAAGTTCACTGTTGCGGAGGGCCTGCCCACTACGGTTCGAGAACTTGCAGACAGGACCGAGAGTTTGGCGAAAAAGTTCTTGTCTCAGAGGTCCCAAACTGTGGAGTTCTCCGATCATACGGACACGCCAGCTGATGTGTTGTCGCTTCTCTTCAGCAACGATAGGCTCAGGAGTCTGACAGGTTTCGATTCTCAGTCTTCTGTAGAGAGCATCGGAGATTTCCAAATTGCATTCCATTACGGTGGCGAACCAGTTCTCAGGCCTGGGATCAAGAGAGTGTTCGGCCTCTCTCTGTGGAGGGACTGGGAGCCTGTCGACATCGCCGAGGTAGAGACAAGCGTCAGTGTTCCTGCTGGCTGGAGAATGGAGTCAGCGACTCAGCAAGGGAATCAGCGCAGATTTGGTGTCGTCGCTGACAGCATCCAAGATCGAGATATCATCGACGTAACGGCGAGTATTCGCGGAGTGTCCAAGAAGCTGAGCTTTGTGGTTCTTGGACCAGATGTCGTGAAGTCAATCCCGGCATCCACAAGCGCTCCGCGTGCCCAGTAGGAACAAGGGACAGTCTCTTCGAACCGCGTCTGCATGAACTAGCTTCTCGCGACGTTGCTGGCACTCCATGAACCAGAGGGCGTCTCTTCCTTCTTGTCTCCGGGCAACAGCTCATTGAAGTTCTCGGATATCTTTCTGAAGGCGCCTGCGTATTCCTCTATCACCTCCTCCCTATTGTGCTTGAACCAAGGGACCTTGAACACCTTGTTGTTGATGCTTTCCGAGATGGGCAGAGCCCCCATGCGCTCGCGTACGTCAACTCCTGTCGGGAGACTTGCGATCCTCGTGGGTTTTCCATCGTGATAGATGTCCAGCGTCTTGAATACAGGATGAGTGTGTAGAGGAAGGTTGCAACCAGGCGAACAAGCCGACACTCCCTCAGCCCTGGCCGCTTCACAGAAGCGACTTATTGACAAGCCACCTAGTTCTTGAGAGAAGTACAGCCCGAGTGGGAAGTACCAGCCCCCCATAGTCAGTCCGGAGTCCTTAGGCGGTCGATGAGGTCTCAACCCCCTTGTCCCCTCCAGCAGATCCCAGAAGCGGTTCATGGCAGCATCTATCTCGTGCATGCGCTCAGGGTAGTGTCGCAGCTGAACCCGGGCAACTGCTGATGTGAGTTGGTGCATCCTGTACTTGTAGCCTCCCCAAGGCAAGCCTGCTCCCGCTCTCAGGTCTTCGACGGTCAATTCGGAACTGTGGCGTTCGTAATGTCCGAAAGCGACAGCCCTTTCGAAGAGGGTCCTGTCATCAGTCGTCATGATGCCGCCCTCTCCCGTGGCCAGCGACTTCGCAGACATCAATGAGAAGGCGGCTGCGTCCCCGAACGTTCCAACCTTCTTTCCCTTGTATGCGCTTCCGTGTGCGTGAGAACAGTCCTCCAGAACCTTCAGCCCATGCTCCCTTGCAATGCTCATGATAGAACCCATGTCGGCCGGGTAGCCTGAGTAATGGACTACGACAATGACTTTGGTTCTGTCTGTGATCTTCCTCTCCAGATCCTTCGGATCCAAGCACAGAGTCGTCGGATCTATGTCGGCGAAGACAACGGTTCCTCCGAGCGAGTACACGGGCAGGGCGGACGCCCAGTAAGTCATACTCGGACATACGATTTCATCCCCGCGACCCACTCCGAGCGCGAAGAGTGCACCGTGAATTGCCGCAGTTCCATTGTTGTGAGCAAGCGCGTACTTTGCACCGAGCCATTCCGCAAACTCCTTCTCGAACTTCTGAGTCACGTCGATCCCAGACATTCTACCGGTCCGGAGGACCTCGAGAACGGCATCCTCGTCTTCCTTCGTTATCACTGGCCAGTCGAACATTCCGTTGGCGTCCTGCCGGATGGCCTTTGGTCCTCCCAAGAGGGCCAGCTGACTTGTCATGCCTGTGCACAGTCAGCCAGGCCATATTACTCTAATGTCATTGTCGCAGGCAAGCAGGGCGATCGCATGACTGTTTATAAGAACTGGACAGCTTGCCCTGCTGCTCCTTGAATCGACGAGAGAGATTCCTCAGGACTATGGCCTTCAGGGACGTTGACAGACTTCCTGACTATGAATTCGGGTACTGGAATGAGACGATTGACGAGTGGCACGAGCAAGGACTGCCCTCTTACATCAAGACCAACAGGGAGGCCGAACTGTTCTTTGGCCTGGAAGGTCTAGAGACCGAAGAGGGCTTACCCGTTGTTACAGGCTTGTGGCCTGCGCTACCGGAGAGAATACTTAGGGAAGAAGGAGACACGGAAATAGTGGACGACGGCATTGGGGGGATCTACGTCAGAAAGAGGTGGACGTCGACCATTCCGCGCTACATGCGTTACCCCGTCCGGGGCAGGGATGATTGGGACAAGCTCAGGCCCTTCCTCGATCCAGAAACGCCTGGGAGGTTCCCACTCAACTGGGACGAAGTGGTTGCGAGATACAAGGAGAGAGACTATCCGATTCACGTTAGCGTTGGCAGTCTCTACGGTTGGCTTAGGAACTGGATCGGAGTGGAGAAGCTTTCGCTTGCCTTCTACAGGGAGCCTGAGTGGGTCGGGGAGATGATGGACACGCTTACGAACCTGTGGACGAAGGTGTTGCAGAGAGCGCTGAGGGATGTCAGCGTGGACTACGCGACATGGTGGGAAGACATGTGCTACAACAGAGGGCCTCTTCTCTCAGTCAAGCTGTTCGAGGAGTTCATGGTTCCTAGGTACAAGAAGGTCACGGATATGCTCAATGAGCACGCGATCAAGATCAACATGCTCGATTGCGATGGCCGCATAAACGAACTGGTACCAGGTTGGTTGAAGGGCGGGATCAACTGCATGTTTCCTTTGGAGGCAGCTCATACGGATGCCTTCAAGCTCAGAGAAGCGTTCGGCAACGAGGTACTACTCATTGGAGGAGTGAACAAGCTTGCGCTGATGAAATCAAGGGACGATGTCGACGCTGAAGTAAGGAGGCTCGTGCCCCTGATTGAGGAAGGCGGGTTCATCCCAACTGTGGATCATAGGGTTCCTCCTGATGTTCCGTATGAGAACTATTCGCATTATCTTAACGAAAAGAGGAAGGCCATAGGCCTCGTGGAACCTGCGATTGATACGTATTGAGAGCTCAGTAGTCAGGAGCCAGAGCCAAGCACGAAGCCCGCGAGGGTAAGCCGGAGAAACGAAAACCAGCCTTATATTGGGTCCGTGGGACTCTCTCACTTGACTTTGGACGGCCACCTGCTTGAATCCGCTGTTCGCAGAGGAACCGAACAGGGTGCAAGCTTCTGCGAAGCTAGATTCTTCGAAGAGAGAAGCAGCAACATCGTGGTGGAGAATGGAGTGGCCAAGACGCTCGGTTCCGGGATAGCGCGCGGCGTCGGGATAAGGGTGATCGTGAATAGGAGATGGGGGTTTGCCTCCACGAACAGGACGACTTCGGAGGAGGTCGACAAGGCCTTGTCTGACGCTATTGGAGGAGCGAAAGCGATCGCAACGGAGGGAATAGAAGATGCTCAGGTCGTGAATCAGAAGTCAGCATCGGACTCTGTCACTCACAAGGCCAAGGTGAGCCCGGACGACGTGGATCCTGCAGAGAAGGTCAGAGTGATGCTGGAGCTGGACAGGATCGCGAGAACCTATAGCGACAAGGTGAAGGACACATTCACAACCTACAGGGACACCGTCACAACCACCCTCGTGCACAACTCATTCAGCGTTCGAGTAGAAGAAGTCACCCCACGCACGTATGCGTACTGTCGCGTGATCTCTAGAGAGGGCACCAACCTGCAGACGGGCATAGAATACGGAGGTGGAGTAGCTGGATTCGAAGCGGTCAACAGGCTTCAAGATGAGCAATTCTCAAGGAAGGCTGCCGAAAAGGCAGTGAAGCTACTGAGCGCTCATCCGCCACCGACTGGCACATTCAGCGTGTTGGTGGATCACAGGGTAGGCGGTCTCTTCATGCATGAGGCGTTCGGTCACAACAGCGAAGCAGACAGTGTATTGGCAGGGCAGTCCATCATCGCCGACAAGATGGGCCAACAAGTGGCGAGCGAGATCGTTACCATCGTCGACGATCCAACGATACCTGGGAATGGCCACTTCGTCTATGATCACGAAGGAGTCAGGGCTGAGCCTCACATGATAGTAAGAGGCGGTGTGCTCGTCGGGTTCTTGCACTCTCTGGAGTCCGCTGCGAAGATGAACGTGCAACCTCAGGGGAGCGCCAGAGCAAGGTCGCATCAGTTCCCTCCGATCATTCGCATGTCCAACACCTACCTAGCCCCAAGAGACATGGCTTTCGACGAGATTCTCCAAGACATGAAGCTCGGGGTGTACCTAACGGGCATGAACTCCGGCTATGTTGAGACTCAGAAGGGACAGTTCACGTGCAAGGTGGAGCAAGGGTGGCTCATAGAGAAGGGCGAACTCAAGGATCACCTCAGAGACGTGTCAATCAATGGGCTGACACTCGATGCTCTCAAGAACATCTCTGCTGTCGGAGAGGACTTCAAGATGGATTCGCCCGGCACATGCGGGAAGATGGGTCAAGGGATTCCGATCGACGCGGGAGCACCCCACTTCAGAATTGACGGAATAGTCGTGGGTGGCAGGCAATGACAGAAGACATACAGAGAATGGATCTCATTACTCCCGTGGAAAAAGCAACGAGACTGTTGTCGCAGAAAGACCTGGACTTCTACGAAGCGTTCGCTTCGCACTCACGTTCTGTGAGGGTGACGATACTTGGAAAAGGGATCAAGGATACTGGTTCGTCAGTGGATCTGGGGATGGGCGTCAGGGCGTACAGGGACAAGGGACTCGGGACTGCCTACTCTCAGAGCTTGGACCCTGCGGACGTCGAGAGAACTGTCGCAACGGCTACGGCCTACGCCAGAGTGGCCCAGCCCGATCCCTTCTTTAAGGGGATTCCAGCCGCACCAAAAGCTCCTGACGTGAGGTTTCTCTTCGATCAGGAGGTCACAGACCTTGGCATTGAAAGTGTCAGTGGATTCGCCAAAGAAATGATGGATGCGGTGAGAGACGTTCGCCCTGGACCGATGTGCGAAGGGGGAGTCAGTGTTGGCTCCACGAGCAGCTACCTGATGACGTCGACAGGTGTATCCGTAGAGGACGAGCGGACTGTTCTGTCAGGCAGCATCAGTGCAACCTACCGGCAGGGCGAAGACATCGGAAGCAGTTCTGAGTTCGAATACGGCGTGTCGCTGGCCGACGTGGACTTCGGCTGGGTGGGGAAAAGGGCGGGCCAGAAGGCAGTCGAGCAATTTGGATCGAGGAGGGTCGGAAGTGCTGTGCTGCCTATGATACTGGTGCCTGAAGCAGCGAGCTCGGTCTTCTTCGGTTTGATGATGGCAATCTCTGGCGAGCAGGTGGTCAAGGGCAGGACGTTCGCCTCTGGTCTGCTAGGAAAGAGAATAGCCCCTGACTGGATGGAGGTATGCGATGACGGCAGGATAGCGGGCGCTGTAAGCAGTGCCACGTACGACGGCGAGGGGGTTCCCACGAAAATGGTGTCTGTTGTGACTGCAGGAATTCTGAGTACTTTCCTACACAACTCCTACTCGGCAGGAATCGCGGGAGTAGAGACCAATGGCCACGCCCAAAGGGCAGGATATGGCGTGTATGTCGGGGCAGGTCCGACCAACGTTGTAGTGAAGGCGGGCCAGAGTTCACTGGACGAGATGATAGTCGAAACAAAGAAGGGCGTTCTTGTAACCAGTGCGGATTTCACTCCCAGCCCAGTCACTGGCGAGTTCTCCTCGACGATAGATGAAGGGTTTCTGGTCGAGAACGGAGAGAAGAGGCATGCAGTGAAGAACCTGATGGCGGGGGGTCACATATTGGATCTATGCCGGAACACGGACATGATGTCCAAGGAAGGACGCACCTTCGGCAAAGGACACTTCTTCCCTTCGATGAGGATATCCACGATCAGGTTCTCAGGTGACTGAAGCCTAAGCCCATCCTAGTACTGTCCCAGGGCACCCTCTCGTCTGGTTGAGTCGTATGCAACCTTGAAGACCCAGAGGGAGACTGGCAGCATCACGACTATGAACAGCAAGAGGTTCGCTGCGTCTCCGAGGATCGCGGCAGAAGCCAGGTCCTCGCCGTTCATCAGGCACCTTCTCAGTCCATCGAGCGAGTAAGTGAGGGGAAAAGCTGCGCCGATCCATTGCAGGTAGCCGGGGAGAAGACCCAACGGATAGAGTACTCCCGAGAACAGCTGAGTGAGCCAGGTGAAGGCCCAGACTATGGGATCACCTTCCTTCAGTTTGAGAATGGCGCCCGCTCCCAAGACTCCTACTACCATGTGACTCGCTATCAAGAGGATCGTCAATACGATCGCCGAGAGAATGGATCCCAAGGTCAAGTTGAACTTGGCCCCTATGATGAGGCCCATAGCGAGCGAAGCGATCAGAAAGTACGACCCAACCATGAACCTGAATACGGATTCGCCCAAGAGGAATACCCTGAAGCTCGTTCGTGATGACAGGATCGTCTCCATGGTCCCATCATATTGTTCATCCCTTATCGCCTCTGAGAGACCGGAAACGGAGGACCAGACGTAATGCTGGAATGCTATGCCTATGACTGTGAAAGTCAAGAAGTCCGCAGTGTATCCGGCACTTACCAGCGCGGTTGGAGTAACGATCTTCGAGACGAAGTAGTAAGTCGCGACTGAAGTCAACGCGCCAGTGATGTCCAACAACACCCAAAGTCTGTACGTCCACCAGGTCTTGAAGTCTCTGATGACGAAAGCTTTGACTTTCTCCAGAACACCTACTTCCAAGCGGGGGACGCGCTCACCGAGGAACTCGATGATCTCTTCGAGCTTCATCTTCACCACCTAGTAGGACGACGTTGATCCGTTTGCACGAATTGTCCTGTAGCCCCAGTTGAGAACAGCGAAGCCGATCGGAGCGAGTACTGCGCTGAAGCCGAATAGGACCAAGACATCAGTCAACACGTTGGCGTCCGCCAGCGAGGCCCCGAGGATCAGAGCCCTTCTCATACCATCGAGCGCGTAGGTGTAGGGAAACATCATCGAGATCGCCTGAAGAAGGGGAAAAGCACCGAGCATCTCGAGCGGGTACAGCACCCCTGCGAGGAACTCGTTCATTGACGCGACAAGGAACGCGATGGGATCTCCTCGCTTGTATACCATTATGACCCCCGCTGCGATCAATCCAAGGGCCTGGTTGGAGATGAGCATGAGTATGAAAAGGATCAATGCCGCTATCAAAGGACCGGGCATCATCTGGAACTCTACGCCCATTCCCCCAGTTCCAACAACGAAGATCCCGACCAAGAGGATAAGACTCACGAGATAGCCCCGAACCGTCTGGCCTATGAAGAAGGTCAGCATGTCCACGGGAGTGACTGCCACGGTCTCTAGGGTTCCTCCGCGTATCTCGTGTTGGATTGAATGACTCAGTCTGACCAGGCAAGACCAGAGATAGTTGGACGTGGCAACTCCGATCAAGGCAAAGGCTAGATAGTTGGTTCCCCAGCCGGTCTGCGAGAGACTAAGTGGATTGACCTGTAGACCGACGAAGTAGTACATCACCACTGAGGCGAAAGTGCTTAGCAGGTCCATTATCATCCATGACTTGTATGCGAACATCATCTTGACGCTGGACCACACGACCCCGTAGAACTGCCTGAGCGGGAGCTTCACACGAGGCTTGTCCTCCGTAAGTATCTCAATCAGTTCAGCTTGCTTCACGCTTGTCTCCCCCTGTCAGACTCATGAAGACTTCTTCGAGCGTGGGCAGTGCCACTTGGATTCCGATGAGTCTCACCCCGCCTTTCCGGAGGGACTCGGGGATTCTTGCTAGAGCATCATCTTCGTTGACGACTTCCAACTGGATGACTGTATGGTCCTCCTCAGGCTGGACGCTCCTGACTCGCTTGACCCCCTCAACTTTTGTGAGCACTTTCAGTGCCTCCTCCTGCAATCCCGCTATCTTCACTTCCACTCCTCGGAATCTCTTCGTCATCTCGCTCAGCCTGAGAGGTGTGTCGATTGCGACGATCTTGCCTTTGTCCATGACGGCTATCCTTTCGCACAGTCTCTCCGCTTCCACGATATTGTGGGTCGTGAAGACTATGGTCTTGCCGAGATCCTTGCAGACGGAACGAAGAAGATTCCTGGTCTCGATGGCGCCCAGCGCGTCAAGCCCCACTGTCGGTTCGTCCATGAGCAGCACAGGTGCATTTGGGAGGAAGGTTCTTGCCAGCATCACCCTCACCTTCATACCGGTTGAGAAATCTTTCACAAGCCTGTCCGCATCCTTAGTGAGCTCAAAGAAGTCAAGAAGAGCATCTATCCTCTTCTTCGCGATGTCAGACGGTATGTTCTGAAGGTACGCGTAGAACATCAGGTTGTCCCTAGCTGAGAGGCGCCAATAGAGTGCTCTCCCACCAGTTTCGCCGTGAAGCCAGCCTATGCTTTCCTTGACTCCATCTGGCTCCTTCATCACGTCGTAACCTGCGACTTTCGCAGTCCCTTCATCCGGTATTATGAGAGTGCACAGAATCTTGATGAGAGTAGTCTTGCCTGCTCCGTTGGGTCCGAGTAAGCCGAAAAACTCTCCCTCTTTCACTCCAAAGCTCACATGATCAACAGCTATGATTCTGGCTGACTTCGACCCCTCCTTTTCGAATTGCTTCGCCAGACCTATAGTTTCGACCGCGTACATAGCACATACCTTGTAGCTGTTCCTAGGACAGAAGTCGCCAGACCCTGTATATTAGCGTTAGAAGTTCCAGGATTCTGGTAGGTTCTAGTTTGACAGGATGACATCCGTTCTCACCACACTTGAGTCAAAAATCAGAGTGGTTTCTCTGGCATCAGGCTTGATCAGTCCACTCTTCGCCCTGTCACGATTCTACTGCGAGGAACATGACAACTAAGATGACACATCCATTGTCGCTAATTCATCCGCGGTGTCCGGGATCCATCTGAACACGAATCCCACTAGCTGATGACGGGCTCACCGAGCAGCCTTCCGAAGATGGGCCTTGGAATCGGATGACACTACACGGCTTTCTACTCTAACTCTAGCTGGACTCACTCCGGCGAGCGATGGCAGAATATGAGACAGCAATTGCTCTGCTGTACAGAGTCGGACTGCGCCGTTTCGACTTGTCTGCACCCACCGATTGTTCACTCTCTGATATGTCTGCAGTACTTCTCCGCTCTTGTTCGTTATGTAGATGATGCACTCGTCATTCCTCATTCTGTGCGCCTCTGTCTCCTGAGGGGATCGGTCCTTCCTCTCAGTATAAGAGCCTACATTACTTGGGCTGCGGACAGCAGGAAGGAGATAATTGTCACACAAAGGATCCAAATCAACATGTCGCCACCCCAATTCTGCTGGCATCTTCGTGACATGATCGCACGCGTTGAAGAGCCCGTGTCCTGTGGACAATCGCATGAAGTACACATTTCTTGCGGTTCACTCCTTTTATGCGGTCTGCTGATGCTCCTCTGAGGTTCCAACATAGATGTTCGTTGCAGAAACCCATGCGATTTCGTCTGCGGCACGGAGTCTATCGAAGTTCTTCCTGATTGTCGCTCTCACGCTCGTGCTCGTGGCACCGCTTGTAGTTCCGAGGCTTAGCGACTCAGCTGCAGGCGACGAGATCGTTGTTAGAGTTGACGGGACGATCGCGAAGCTCTGTCAACTGATCGGGGATTTCGACAGACAGATGAACCAACCGACGTTGAGCCTTACGTTCACAAGATATGGAGTGGCTGGCACCGATCTGGGGGTATCATTTGAGCACGAGGGAAAGCTGATATTCCTCTTCGGAGACACAGTTGGGAGAAACAACTACTCCGGTGTGCCGAAAAGGGATGACAGCTGGGCGTACACTACAGACCTTAACCCCGACGCCGGTCTCACGCTAACGTTCTATGCTACTCAGTCCGGCAAGTTCTCGCCACCTGGGGTTCCGGGCCTGTCTCAAGGTCCATTCGAGGTTCCGATGGAGGGCATTGACATCGATGGGACAGCCTACGTCTACTTCACAACGAATCACACAGAAGAGAGGACGATGGGAAGCTCCGTTCTGGCCAAGCTTGACGACAACACGAAGAAGTTCACCTATCTCTACACTTTCTCCACGACTAAGTTTCTCAATGTCCAAGTCGTCGCAGTGAACAACTCAGATATCCCAGGGCTTCCACAGTCCTCCGGTAAAGGACTGTTGATCTGGGGCAGCGGAGAATACAGGAAGAGCGACCCGTATCTCGCGTACGTGCCTTTGGACTCCATTGAGAACAAGTCCGCGGTCAGCTATTTCAAGGGAACAGATGCTGGTGGGAACCCTCAGTGGAGTCGGAACGAGGCCGATGCCACAGCGCTCTTTCATGATCCGGTCATAGGAGAACTCTCCGTATTTTGGCATGCGCAATTCAAGAGGTGGATCATGCTATACAGCGGCGTCGTAATGAGATCTTCTGTGAACCCGTGGGGACCTTGGTCCAGCAAGCAGACATTGTTCAACGCGGTGAAAGAGGGCTACACGAAGTTCATCCACTGGCCCGGAAGGGACAATCTTTCTGACCCCGGGAGAGAAAGCATTTTCGGTGGACCATACGGGCCTTACGTTGTGGAGAAGTTCACCAAAGGAGATTCCCAGCGATCCACCATTTACTTCACGCTATCAACATGGAACCCCTACACAACGGTTCTCATGAAGGTCGACATCGAGATGAAATCCTCTAGCCAACCAAGTCAGGGCGGAACGCCCACGGATTCAGGTTGGGTCACCGCAAATGATTCAGGCCCCCCGACGAAGGTGCAGCTGAGTGTGCCTAGCGACAGCGAGATCACGACTGACTCCGTTTCCTTGAGCTGGACAGAGAACGCGAACAACGACTTCTCCAAGTATGAAGTGTACAGGTCGTCTTCTTCGGGAAGCATCGGGACTCTCGTCGTGACCCTCACGGACAGGGGAAACACGAGCTACGCAGTCACTGGCCTATCTCCCAGCACGACGTACTATTTCACTGTACGCACGGTGGACGCGGAGGACCTGCGTGCGGACTCCAACAGTGTTGTTGCGGCCACGAAAGAGCTGCCTAGCAGTAGGTTCCCGTGGCTTCTCGTTGGAGGCGGAGCTGTGGCAGCGGTCGTTGTGATTGTCGTAGTAGTCGTGGTACTGAGATCAGTGAAGCATCAAGCTCCTGGGCCTCCTCCGCCGCCTTGAAGCTGCGAACTCACGTGCTACTTCGCCACAGTAGCTTACATGAGATTAGGTGCAGGCTACCCAGGAACATTGATCGGATAGCGGCCATACTTTTCTGCTGCCCTGTACATGGTCAGAGCATTTTCCGGCGGGACGTACCTGGCCAGCACATTCGTCGTGCTCATAATGTATCCCCCGCCCGGAGCGACCTCCCGCATCAATCTCTTGACCTCGGCTTCAATCTCACGAGCAGTGCCCATTGTTAGAAGATAGTCCAAGTCGACGTTCCCCATGAGGCATATGCGATCCCCCCATTGGCTCTTCACTGCGACTATGTCCACTCCCGAACTCGGTTGAAGGCTGTGCAGGCCATCGAACCCAAGGTCGACGATGTCGTTCACCAGCGATGTCACGTTGCCATCTGAGTGGAGCATGACCGGGAGACCAAGCTTGTGACCGGCCTCGACTTCCTCAGCTAGATAGGGATAGATGAATTCCTTGAGGAGGCTTGGTGAGATGAACGGACCACTATCGAAGGCGAGGTCGTCGCCGACCAATATCACATGAGCACCGGAATCTGCGAACAGTCTTATCGTCTCCAAGTTGAATCTGCTCACCTCCTCGATCACGTGCTTCAGGGCCGATGAATGATGGAAGAGGGCCCTGACGTAGTTCTCCAGACCGACTATCGGGTAGATTGAGTCGAATACTCCACCTACTTGAGCGAAGACGCAGAAGTCGGTCTGACGGGACCAACGCTTGATGCTTGACGTGTGAAAGAGACTGATGTCGGGCATGTGGAATCTGTCCATGTCCTCCGGTGAGGCTAGACCGGTCTTCAGATACCGTCTAGTCTTTCCACTGTCAACCCACTCGTTGCCAAGCCAGTCTCGGTAAACAGGATATCCCTGCTCGGTGTTGCGAATGATCCGAGGCGTCGGCCCGCCCTCCAGCCCTGTGTTGACCAGATCGATGTTGAGCATGTTGCGGACCTTGACATGCGCTTCGAACCAGTCCTCAATGTGGGTTCCCAGGAGAGCGGACACAAGCTCATCATGAATCTGAAGCTCGCCCTTGGGAACCTTGTCTGGCTCTTGGATCTTCAGAGTGCAAAGGACTCTCTCGACTTTGTCCAACTGGAGATTAAGGCGATGCCAAGACTCGGTTTATAAGACCGCGCTGCCGCGGCCACGTTACTCGTCTCACCAACTCATTACCATGTCAAGGGTTCCGTCTTTCTTGGCTTTGTTGATCGACCAGCCGAAGAACCACACTCCGAGACCGAGAAACACAGCTGAGAACACCGCGCCGATCAGGACGAAGCCAGGGGTCAGGCCAGATCCACCTCCGACGATCGGAGATCTAAGCATCTCGATCCAGTAGTACCAAGGCACTATCTGCGACAGCCACTTGATCGCTGGTGGAAGCACCGAGGGTGGGTAGAGCACTCCTCCCAAGAGGAATGAAATGCCGGTCAGCCCGTCAACCAGACTGAACAGATAGCGCGTGGTGAAGAAGCTCACTCCCACTACCATGAGAGCATATCCGATGAATCCGAGTGCGACTGTTGGAATCGATATCAGCAGGTACATCATGGTCTGGAGGGTTGGTTCGACCTTCAGCCCGAGGAAGACGATCCCTATTGCCAAGTTTATGATGAGCGAGACCGTGGAGCTGAACAGCACGGACGGGGTTATTCTGCCGAGATAGTAAAGTGTGAAGTCTGTAGGAGCGATGTTGAGGTATCTGATCGTGTAGTAGTGTTCCTTGTCATCGTGCACCGCGAAGAAAGAGTTCCAAATAGCGTTTGCCGCGTAGTTGAACAGAGAACTCCCAACTAGGATATACGCGAGCTTCTCTGGATCGATGGGGCCTCCGGCAGTGGCCGCGAAGTACATGAATACAAAGGTGAGCATTCCGAAGACTGGCTTGATGACCGTGTATAGAGAAAAGAGAAAAATGTCGGTCCAGTTGGAATCTATCTGCCATCCAAGCCAGACAGCAGCCTTGAATCCCTGCCATCGATCTACTGCCATTTGAGCGTCAACCTTCCCTCCCTTTTGGAGAATCGCTCCATGTAGTCCAGGGCGAGCTTGGCGAGCACGATCAAGACAGGAGCCATGACAGCCAATACGCCCACCTCAATAGGCTCAGACAAGATTGTCGGGCTGCCGAAGAACATCCTTCTCATGATGTCCAAGCCGAGCGTCATCGGGACGAGCGACGCCAGTGCCTGTAGCCAGAACGGGAAGAACTGGATCGGATAGTAGAGACCGGAGATGAACGAGACTGGCTCAGTCAAGAGATTTGATATGTGCCATGCCTCTCTGCCTTCCAACAGGTAGGCCGAGGAAAGCGCCATCCCCAACGCATAGAGATCGATAACCGCGAGGGCGAATACCGACAGCGCTTCGGGAATCTGTGACGGATCGAAGTGAACTCCGAAGACCAAGATGCCAACCGCTATTGTCACTATGACCCTGAGAGCGGTGTTCACGACCCCTCCGAACGCCATACCTGTCAGCAACGACATCTTCGATGCTGGCGACATGAAGAAGGCCTCCAAGTTTCCGTCTTCTTTCTCCCAGTAGAGCTGTGAACCTACGCTCCAGAGCACGTTCGACCAGAAAGCCAACATCGCCCCGCCCAAGACGACGAATCCCACGTACTGCGGAGAAGCGCCTAGGAAGTAGTACGTGTAGACGTACGCTGCCAGACTGAGAACAGGTAGAAACGCGTCGATGACAACCTCTGCGGGAACCCTATTTCCCATTATTACCCTGACGTACGCTCTCGAAAGGGCTGGCTTGACTATCAGGTCCAGCTTGGATGTCATTCGAGCCCCCTTCCCACCAGACTTATGAAGACGGTCTCCAAAGTGGTCTCCGCCTTACTCATCAGATGCATCGTCACGCCCATTTCCTTGATCGCCGATATGACATCAGGGATCACTGACTCGTCCTCGAGCACCAGCTTCAGCGTCGTCGTGTTCTTCTCTAGGTTGTCCGTCGCCGAGAGGCCTTTGACACCCTTGAGCTTGAGGAGCTCGTTTGCCCTGCTCCCGATGAACGACACCTCGATCAACAGGTTCACTTCCTTTGAGAAGAGACTCTTGAGTCTCGCTGGAGTTTCCACTGTGATGATCTTCCCCTTGTCTATTATGGCCACACGATCGCACATCTCGTCCGCCTCGGCCATGTAGTGAGTTGTCAGAAGCACCGTCTTCTCAGGATCCTCTTTGATCAGCCTCTCGATGTACCGCCTTATCTGTTGGGCAAACACCACGTCAAGCCCAAGCGTCGGTTCGTCCAAGAACAGGATTCTCGGATCGTTTATCATGGATCTGGCGATATTCAGCCTCTGCTTCATTCCCGAGGAGAGTCTGTTCATTCGTTCTTTCGCCTTGTCTTGTAGGCCGACCGCGTCGATTAGTTCGCTCATCCTCTTGTTCGATTGCTCGTTCGATAGGCCGTAGAGCTGAGAGAAGAACCAGAGGTTCTCTCTGACAGTAAGCATGCCGTAGCCGGGGGTCTCCCCTCCGCTCGCGAGGTTTATCACCTCCTTAATCTTGGAGGCCTCTTGGACAACATCATAGCCATCGACGAAGGCCCTGCCCGAGGAGGGAAGCAGAAGCGTGCACAGTATTTTCGTGAGTGTGGTCTTCCCTGCGCCGTTTGGTCCGAGAAGACCAAAGATCTCGCCCGGCATGACGGTGACTGAGATGCCATCCAAGGCTTTGACCTCGCCTTCCTCGCTCTTGAAGATCCGTGTGAGATCTTCGGTCCTTATGGACTCTTTCACGTTTTTTCCGGCTGTGGGCTATCTGATATAAGCATTCTAGGAAAAAAGGCGACTTATGACTTGCCTGAGAAGACCTACTTTCAGATTCAGTGCAAAGGTCGCGGCAAAAGCCCTCCATCACGACTATGCAGTTAGAGACTCAGTAGTGCTCTCTATAGGTCGAGGTAGATGCTACCGCCATCGACCTTGACCACGAATGTCGGCTCGTCCTTAACCGGTGTCGTCGTTCCGAATATCTTGGCGCCCGATATAGACTTCCCCGTCGTGACGTCAAAGACAGAATGGTGCTTGGGGCATGTAACTTCCTTTCCCGAAAGGGTCCCCCCTGAGAGCCCTATGCCCATGTGAGTACATCTGTTGCCAATCGCGTAGTATGTCCCGGCCACATTGGCTAGCAGGACCTCTTTGCCTTGGACTTCGACCGCTTTCATTCTGCCAACGGGGATCTCCGAAGCGTTGGCCACTTTTACTAACGTCATGAGCCGGTCGCTCCCGCAAATCCGTAATAAACGTTTCATCCTCTGGCCGCATTGTCTAATCGCGTATATGTCCGTCCTTATCGGCGCGTTTTGCACGATGTCTCGATGTCATTGCATGAATGCGCTGAAAAGAACGGTACGGACGCATGGTCAGCAAAGCCCAGGCAGCAACACGGACCAAGGTCGGAGAAGTGTTCACACGCGGGGTGACTAGAAGTGCAGGTGGGCAGGCAAGCGCGCATTATGTTCTTCCTTGCGAGTGGCAACGACATATCTGTCATCCTATGGCTGCGTGTCGTCTACCCGAAGGATCGGACTTTCGCGCGCTCAGCTCATCTTGGATCAGATGGACAACAAGGCCAGTCGCAAGAGTGGCTACACCGACGATGAGCGACTGAAATCCCAAGCTTAGGAGCATCAAAAGTGAAAGGGCCAACGAGAATAGTTGAGTGAATGGGTATCCGGGGGAGAGGAATTTGCCCTTTGGCAGTGTTCTCCTTGCCCTAATCACTTCGAGTCCCGACAGCATATAGGAGAAGATCACGCCAAAGTTGGCGACCAGCGCGATGGAGCCAACGTTTCCCAGACCCAATGATCCAATCATGATTCCGGCTACGACGACAGTGGGGATCCATGAGCCCTTCCCGAAAGCCCTTGGTAGTAGACCGTCCTCTCCCATCTGCTTGGCCGTCCTTGAGCCGGCTATTATGAGTGATAGCGTCACGGTCAGGGTTGCGGTAAGGGCAGAGAAGGCGACTGCGAGTGACACATAAGTTGGTGCTTGGATCGATGACAATGCAAGCGAAAGCGGGCTAGAGATGCTTCCATAGTTGCTCCAGTTCAGCGCTAGAAGCATAGAGAACACAACAAGCTCATAGAGAAAGGCGCTCACGATTAATGAAAACATGATTGCGCGTGGAACTGATCGGTCGCCGTCCTCGACATCCGGCGTGAGTGTTGCTATGGTGTTGAAACCCGAATATGCGAAGAAAGCTATGCTCGCAGCTGACATCATTCCCGTGATGCCATTTGGAAGAAGAGGAACGAAAGCCGAGGTCGATGACTTCGCGAAGATTAAGACAGATCCGACAAAAATAACAAGACCCGTCATGTTGACAATCACGAATACTTCCTCCGCTCGGGCAGCCAATCGAATGCCCTTGATCTCTAGCAGGGACAACGTGACTATGAGCAGAATTGCCAGTGAAAAATGGAGGACTGATGGCAATCCCAGGCTTATCAGATAACCTGAGAATCCCAGGGCTACCGCCGCTCCGCTGATGGCGTATGATATGAGTCGGAACCATCCGACCAAGAATCCTATCGTGTCACCAAATGTCACCCTCGCAAAGGAGTAGATTCCCCCTTCGACGTTCGGCATCTTTGAAGCCAGTTCGGCACTGTTGAGGCCCACGGTTACCGCAAGCGCAGCCGTGATCATGAATGCTAAAAGCGCTGCAGGACCAGCAGCATCAATGGCTGATCCGGCCATAACGAATATCCCAGCACCCACTATGTTTCCGAGGCCGATCGCCGTCGCCTGCCAGAAGCTGAGCTTTTTCACGGTAGTGCCGATATCTTTCGTACTATTATGATTTCTATCGAGGTTCGCGATGCACGCGAACAAAAAAAGAGGGCCCGTCCTGCGGTAAACTTAAGTTCAGTAGGGCAGAGAATAGCAACATGAAGGTCAGAATCATAGTGCCTACAGTTGACGAGAGCGGCCTAGACGCTCAGTTGGCGGAGCATTTTGGCAGAGCTCCTCGTTTCGCTATCGTCGAGTTGGATGAGAACGGTGAAGTCTCAAGCGTGAAGACCATCCCGAACTTGGGTGAGCATGCTGGGGGCAAAGGTGAAGCTCACGACAATATCCTAAAGCTGGAACCAAATGCAATCATAGTTCACGGGATGGGCCCCAGGGGTCTGACCACTTTTCAGAGTGCCAGAGTGGCAGTTCTTAGGGCCAACGCGAACACGGTCAAAGAGGTAATCGCGGCCTATCAAGAGGACAGGCTTCAAGAGCTTACAGAAGGTTGCCATCAAGGGCATCATTCATAGGAGACCAGCCATCGCGCGGCTGCATGAAACTCTTTGCACGGTCACCAGTTCCACATTTTCGCTGTGGCCTCAGACGACTGGCTCATTGCAGATACCTCATGTTGATTGGTCTCACTAACGGAGGTCGCTCAGTCGAACGGAAAGGAGACGGGTTCCGATGCTCTTCAACCTGTGGGACATCGCAACATGGTACGTGCCTGCGACTCAGGCTGCTATGGCCGCAACTTTCACTTGCTTTACTCCTCTCTTCGTCATGAGGGCCTGAGCGAGGCTTCTGACCTCTCGAACACTTCCTTCTACCGCGATTATCTCTAAGCATTTGTCCTCCTCTAGGTGAATGTGTAGAGTCGAGGGGATCACATCCCTGAATTTGTGTTGAGCCCTTACGATCTCGTCTAAGAGACTAGGTTTGTCCAAGTAATAGAGCACAAGGACGGCACCGGTTATCTTCCCTGTTTCCTCTCGCATCCATTTGAACTCAGTTATGAAACTGCGCACGGCATCATGGATTGCTTTTGAACGGTTCTCATATTGCATGCTCTTCCAGGTTTCGTCCAACTCGTCCACAAGGACAGACGGGAGCGAGACGCTAAACCGAGTCACCTTTGTTCTCTTGGGCATTCCTGTTAGATGAATTATCAGGAGTGAAAAGCTTTCGGGCCGTGTTACGTTTTTCCCTGTCCGTAACACTTATCAACATGCAATACCGGCTGCCTCGCTATGGCCCCTTTCGATAGTCGCGATGTGGCCGCTATTGCCTTGTTCTCGACGTTCTGGGGCGTCTCCAATCCTATCTTTTCTCCGATCGTATTCCAGGTGTTTGGGCTACCCATTTTGTGTGACGTTGTAGGCTTCGCAACCCTTGGCGTGGCAGTCTGGTGGATAAGGAAGTTTGGCGCTGCGACTATCATAGGGCTCACTGCAACGGTCATAAATCTCGTGCTCAATCCCATCGGAGTTCACTTCCTTGGTTTTACCGTGGCCAGTTTCATATTTGACGTGATGACCAAGCTGATAGGATATGACAGGTGCTTCAGGAATACGCTCCTCGCCAAGGCCTCAATGGTTTCGATTTCAACGCTGTCTGCTGCGGTGGCGGGCTTCATCATAGCCACGGTCTTTATGACCGCACCGGCATTGGTGGGCTGGGGCGGGGTCCTTGGTTGGGCTGGGCTTCATGCCATCGGTGGCATAGTTGCTGGGTTAATTGGTACGGCTTTTGTCACAGCCCTTGATGCAAGAGGCGTGCGAAAGGTGGGTGTGAGAAGGTAGTGTCAATGGTCATTTCCAAGGAACTACTGGAACATGCAATCAAACTTCACGGCCATCTTGGTCCTTTCTTGGTCCTTGGCATAAGGATGAGCTTGCGCGCTGAGAGAATTCTGGGCGAGAAACCAGAGAGGTGCGAGGTGGAAACATTAAACAGAAAACCCTTCCTATGTGTGCTGGACGGGATAAAGGCGGTAGCCGGGAGCAAAACCGTGACCGTGGGGGAGGGCAACGGCCTGTCCGCTAGGTTCAGCAAAGCCAACAATGAAGAGGTCGTCATTAGAGTGAGGAAAGCTCTCGTTGGAAAATACTCTAGTGGTTCGTGGGAAAAGAACGAAGAGTATGCTAACGAGGTTATCCAGAGCGATGACGCACAGCTCTTTGACTAGAATGTGCGAAGAGTCGCTAAGGCAAGTCCGAAGATCAAAAGCGAGACTTAGGGATCCCTAGATGATAGAGGAGTATCTGCGAAGGAGACCAGGAGATACATCGCGTGCGATGACGCCGATCATGCAAGAGCCAGAGCTAGAACCTGCTACGGGTGGAAGCCTTAATTAGGTCAGCCTAATTCGAGCGCCTATGCCCGAGGGACCGCGGCACGATGAGGATGAAAGGGTGGAAGAATACCTCGAATGCATGTACAAGCTTGAGGAGCAGCAAGGTGTGTGTAGGACAAAGAGCATGTCGACAAGACTCGGAATATCTCAGGCAAGCGTTACTGAGATGCTCGGTAGGTTGGCCAAGGGAGGCTACATCCTCTACTCCCCTAGACAAGGTGCCCTGCTGACAAAGAAGGGCCTGAAAGTGGGGAGGAAGATGACCAGAAGGCATAGGCTCTTGGAGGTATTCCTCTACGACAAGCTGGGAGTGAGCAAGAGCAGGGTGCACAAGGAGGCCTGCAGAATGGAGCACTCCGTATCTGATGAAACCGAGGAGAAGCTGATTGCCTTCCTGAGAACTCCGACCAACTGTCCAGATGATAAGCGGTTGATCCCATACGAGCAGCAAGGAATCCCTGGTGGGAGGGTGGCTCGGCATTGACCATAGTTCCTCTTTCCAACCTCCGGCCTGGAGACAAAGCCACGATCGATTCGATTGAGGCGGGCATGGGACTCACAAGGAGGTTGCTCGACCTAGGGGTTACGCCTGGAGAGCAGGTCGAGGTCATGAGGTTGGCACGATTCGGCGGCCCCTTCGAGATAAGGGTCAGAGGATCGGAATTGTCAATCGGGAGAGGAATAGCGGCGAAGGTATTGGTCAGACGTGAGGAGTGATCTGCATGGTTAGCGGCCACCCAGTGCACGCATCAGGGGGCAAAGCACCGCTCAAGACAAAGCTAGTCATGGCTCTTGCCGGCAATTGTAACGTTGGCAAGAGTGTGGTGTTCAACCAACTGACGGGACTACACCAGCACATTGGCAACTGGCCTGGAAAGACAGTCGAGAAGGCCGAAGGGACAACGAACTTCGAAGGCACGACTGTGGATGTAGTTGATCTTCCCGGCATCTATTCCCTGTCGACATACTCGATTGAAGAGCGTGTGACACTAGAGTACATAATGACTGATAGGCCTGATGTCGTGGTTAACGTTGTTGATGCCTCTCTTTTGGAACGAAATCTGTATTTCACGATCCAGCTCTTGGAAGCCGAAGCTCCTCTCGTATTAGCGCTCAATCAGGTGGACGAAGCCCAAAAGAAAGGTATCTCGACGGATACGAGGAAGCTCGAGCAACAATTGAGTATTCCTGTGGTTCCGATGATCGCAGTCAGAGGCATAGGGTTCCATGAACTGATGACAGCCGCAAGGGATACCGGCTTGAGGAAGAGTGAACGGAAAGTCATCCTAGTGAAATACGGGCCCGAGGTGGAAACTCATGTCGAGGCAATCGTAAGGACAATCGAAAGAATTCAGACCGGACTTCCAACGAGATTCGTGGCGGTTAGGCTTCTAGAAGGGGATGAATACGTGAGGCAGCTTGTAGCACGGGTGAACGAAGAGGCGATCAACGTCGCTGATGAACATAGACGTCAGTTGGAAGAGGAACATGGTCACAGCGCTGCATCTGTCATTGCCTCGGAGAGATACGAGCTGGTTCGGAAGATTGTCGAGGCATGCCAAAGTGTTACGCCGAGGAAGTTCGGCTTGGAGGACAGACTTGATGAGGTAACCACGACTGGAATCCTCGGCTACATCATTATGGCCGGCGTGATAGCCCTGATGTTTACTGCCGTCTTCATTGTGGGAGACGGTGTGGCCTCGATGTTGGGAGGATCGTTCTCAGCTCTGCAACAAACGGTGGTACAAGCTCTCGGCGGAGGAGTCATCGCGGAGCTGGTCTGGGGAGCGGTAGAAGGGCTCATGGCTGGCATCACGCTCGCACTGCCATACATTATCCCCTTCTACGTGATAATGGCTGTTCTCGAGGATTCGGGGTACCTTGCGAGGATGGCATTCATGATGGACGGCGTGATGCACACCGTAGGTCTTCACGGCAAGGCATTCATCCCTCTTGTACTGGGCTACGGTTGCAACGTCCCTGCTTGTCTAGGTTGTAGAATAATGGAGACTGATAGGGAAAGAACACTGGCAGTTTTCCTGACCACTCTGATCCCTTGCGCTGGACGAACGATCGTGATACTCGGGCTAGTCGGGCGGTACGTTGGCATTGAATGGGCTTTGGGTCTGTACGCTCTCGACTTACTCGTCATTCTTGCATTAGGAAGATTGGCCTACAAGACGCTTCCGGGTGAGCCGACAGGTCTGATAATGGAAGTTCCACCCTATAGAGTACCTCACATGAGCACCGTGCTCAAGAGGACTTGGTTTGAGACGAGTAGCTTCATCACGATGGCTCTCCCTCTCATGGTTCTCGGAAGCGTATTCCTGAAAGGCTTGGAGGTGGCAGGAATGCTGGGACCGATCTCCAGCTTACTGAGTCCTGTCTCTGTGGGATTGCTCGGGTTGCCGTCGGTGGCAGGAGTCGTGCTAATCTTCGGCGTTCTCAGAAAAGAACTCACCCTTATCATGTTAGCAGCTCTGAGCGGGACCACCAACCTCTCCTCTGTCCTCACGGCGTCTCAGATGGTAGTGTTCTCCGTTGTGGCGATGTTCTATGTCCCCTGCCTAGGAACTGTCGTCGCGCTGTACAAGGAGCTCGGATGGAAAAAGACCCTAACAATGATCGTGGCTGAGATCACCTTAGCCTTTGCAGTCGGAGGATTGCTGTCCAGGGTCCTTCCTACATTGATGGCACTCCTGACCTGATTTCATTCATGCGCTCATGTTCTCGACCAGAATGCATCCAGTTTCTGCCAGCCTTCCCCCGTCATCTGCTGAGATGGTTGGGCTCAGAAGACTTGTGCGCGCGCGACGTGCTCGTTGTGGGCGTGCCGTGCGTTCTCGACTATTGGCACTATGCTGTCTCGGTCGACCCGCCCATGGTGCTGACGTGTCCGAACACGCTGGTCGATACGGCCAATCGCGTCAGCCTCCCGATGAACATCTGCAATTGAGGGCTTGACCGTCCAGGACATCCTGTGAGAGGCGAACCCGCTGAGGCTGATCCATGATGCATTGTCTGCGAAACCTATAAGGAAGCGACAAAGATCGCCTACGCGCGAGTGATAGAGGATCAGCCATGAGTCACGACAAGAAGCAGATCGATCTGGAGTCCGACAACATGAAGGTCGTGTTCGCAGGCCCCCCGACCGGTGGATTGGTTTCGCTCACTGACAAGCGCACTGGCAAGGAATTCCTAAGGCGCTTGGAGCGTCCGCCTGTCTTGTGGGAGATTACGCTATGCCTTCCTGACTCGGGGATCAATTCTGGAGAAGGTGAATCACAGGATCAGGGTGAGGGTCAGCGTGCAACTTGGACTGTCTTCGGAGGAGTGTTTGAAGGAGGTGAAAGAGCCGCGCACACATCCAAGTTGCTGGTCACCAATAGGGATGCACGCCTTCTCGACATTCGCGAGGTGGGCGTCGGCAGAACGGGAAAGAGGATCATCATGATTTGGACTGGGTTCCCCAAACCCCTAGAGGACATGAGGGTCGTCGCATCAGCAGGACTCGACTCCGCCGCCTCAGTCCTGAGACTAAGGCTGGAGGAGGTGAACCCGGGCCCTCGGGCCGGCGTCTGGTGTGTTGACTTCCCAATAGTTGAACGGATCGACCGCATAGGATCGGACGGAGACGGCGATGAGCTGACGGTCCCCTTCTCACAAGGGCTCGTCATCAAGGACCCACTGGGCGGGGCCCTTGGCGTCGAGGGTACTAGCAGCAGATTAGAGTGGTCATATCCCGGCTTTCTGACGATGCAGTGGTTCTCATACTACAGCAAGGGGACGGCAGGTCTCTACTGGGCGACTGATGATTCGCTTGGCTTCCGCAAAGACTTCCTGCTTGACATGAACAAGGACAAGACGATGACCCTTCGCGTGCGTAACTACCCCGAGGACATGGGGTCTGTCGGCAGGCCCTACCGTCCAGCTTACTCTCTCGTTCTCACCACCTTCGAGGGAGGATGGGAGAAGGCCAGCCAAATATACAGGGCGTGGGCTACGAGCCAACCCTGGTGCAGACGGGGCAAGCTCAGCCAAAGGGTAGACGTCCCAGACTGGATGAAGGAGGTGTCATTGTGGGTGTGGAACCGAGGTGCGGCAGCAAGGGTAATGCCCGGGGCTCTCGAACTCAAGAAGAGAACCGGGGTGAATGTGGGCCTTGACTGGTACTGGTGGCACAACAACCCCTATGACATCCTCATGCCAGAGTACCTGCCGCCCCGGGAGGGATCTGAGAATTTCTCGAAGGCAGTACATCAACTTCAGTCGAACGGCATCAGGGTTATCGTCTATATCAACGGCAGATTGTGGGACGCAGAATCCAACAGCTGGCGTGAGGAGAAAGCCAACCTTGCAGCAGTCAAAGACGAGAACCTCAAGCCGTACGGAGAGAGATACAACGTTTTCGTTCCAGGTCACATAGTTGTTCCGATGTGTCCGACCACTGAGCTTTGGATGCGCAAGATGGCTTCCACTGTGAACTCACTTGTCCGTGATCTCTCGCTCGATGGTGTCTACTTGGATCAGATCAGCATCTATCCCGCCAACCTCTGTTTTGACCCAGATCATAGTCACCCTGCTGGAGGGGGCAACTACTGGGCCGAAGGATATGCTGAGTTGATGCGGAGAACCAGAGAGGTGGCCAGAAAGGCCAACCCCCAGGCCTCCTTGACGAGTGAATCCTGTGTCGAACTCTACACAGATTCATTCGACGCATTCCTGACGTTCGATGCGACCTGGGAACGAACGGGTTTCATCGAGAAGTACGGACGCAATTGCGAACCGATCCCCTTGTTCAATGCGGTCTATCACGACTATGCTCTGACCTTCGGGAGTTACACCTCAATGACTAATGCGCCGCCCTATGATGACCTTTGGCCCGAATCTAGCAGGCCTCCTGAGTACGGCAAATTCGTCTCGTACCATGATAGGTACCCAGATCAGTTTGCCTTCGAGTTCGCAAGGAACATAGTCTGGGGGATACAGCCGATGGTCACGAACGTGTACCCCGAGATGCTCGGCAGGGATGAGTTTGAGGCCGACATGAGGTTTCTCGAAACCCTGACCAGGTTTCACGCGGAGGCTAGGGAGTATCTAGTGTTCGGGAGATGGTTGCCGCCGCCTATCTTGGAATGTCCGAATGTGCAGGTCGTGATCGATGTAGGATCCGTCTATACGGCCGTCAAGGACAGGAGAGAGATAACCAAGATTACGCCCGCTGTCCTATCATCGGCTTGGGCTTCAGAGGATGGGCGATGTTGCATCATACTGGTGAACTTCAGCAACCACACCGTTGAGACAATGGTCAGAGCTGACATTGATCGGTATGGTTTCCAACCCCACGACCGGGTCATCATGACGGATTATCCCGAGAGAAGGAACAGAGTCGCCCTGGATTCGCATCGTTTCAACACAAGGCTAAGCATGCTCCCAAGGTCAGTCGTGGCCTATGAGTTCTCTCTTCGAGCTGACTAGAACAGCATCGGGAGATGGCCATCTCCTGCGACCATGTATCGAGTTTCCTTAGAGGCTGACCCTCTTACCTGTCTTCATGCTCTTGACTTCTGCCAAGCAGACCTCAAGCGATTGCCTCGCCTCCTCAGGTCTTATCCTGCTCGGCTTCTCCCCTCTGTCTAGACAGCCCATGAAATACTTCAGCTCCTCGTAGTACCCGCCAAGTTCGGAGATATTCCCTGACGTGACACTTGACTGCGCCCCGGTGTTCGCCAGATCTGGATTGCTCGGGTCCTTGTTCCGCTGGTAGATAGTCAAGGTGGGCTTCCTGTCATTGTAGTATGTCAGGGTGGCGTTTTCGAGGAAGCACTCATAGGACATCAGAAACGGGTAGCCTTGCAACGGGAACCAGCCTCCTATCGCCAGAGCGACCACGTTCCTGCCGTAATCGTAGGTGGTCTGTATGTGGTTTATCCAGCCGATTGACATGACCGCTTTAGGCCTTCCAAGAATGTGCGTGATGTAGTCAGTATCGTGAATGTGCAGGTCCACGGTAGCACCTCCAGCCTTCTTGACATCGAGGAGCCACTGCTTCCAACCCCACTGCGGCTCTGAAGATAGCCTAAGACATCTCACCGCTTTGATCTTGCCGAACTCCTTACTCTTGATCTTCTCAGCTAGATAGGCCCACTCGGGCCAGAACCTGATGACGTGCGCTATCATGAGTTCAACGTCGTTCTTCCTCGCTGCTTTGACCATGCTGTCTGCCTGCGCAAGCGTCAAGGCCATCGGCTTTTCGCATATCACTTGCTTCCCAGCCTCGGCTGCTTGGACTGCCGCCTGCGAGTGCAGATATGTCGGCAGAGTGATGTCCACGACCTGTACGCCGGGATCCTTCAGCATGTCCTCCAGAGAAGCATAGGGCTTGGCACCATGCTTCTTAGCAAGGCTCGACGCCCTGTCCGGTTCGATGTCCGCGACCGCTATCAGCTTTGAACTGGGAATCAGATCGTACGCGTTCGCATGGGTGTTCCCCATGAAGCCCGCGCCGACTATGCCAACGCCGACCGTCATTGCTATTCTGTCTGCCTCACATGTCCTGTTGAGTTAAATGTGTTTGCTATTGCGAGCGCTTGCGCGACCGTTGATGACTTCTGCTTAGATGGGCGCGAAATTGCTTCCTTTCGGGGCAAGTGACCTCGTCAAGACATCCTCGGCCACTCCCCTGTTCTCTTGCGGTTTGGCCATCGCGTCCACGAATCTGGACCACTCGGTCTTGTCTATCTGGTTGAGACGATCACAAGCCGCTCTCACCGAATTGACGCTGAGTGCTACGGCCCTCTCTACAGGCATTCTCTCCGGATTGATGTCTATTCCGAAGTACTCCGAGTAGCTGTGCATCTTCATGACGGTCAAGGCCGCGTACATCTGGTCGATTCCTAGCACACCGACGTTCAAATCTTGGTCATAGTTGCCCAGCGGCTGACTGTTCCAATGCGTGTGGGCGAGCCTTCCTTCCCTCAGTGCAGATGCAAAAGCGTAGGCGAGTTCTTCGTGCCCCATCATCACGTGACCCACTTCCGGGTTCAGGCAGACCAAAGCGTGACCTTGCTCCAGAAGACGCCTGTCTTCTTCGTCCCTCAGTAGAGATTCGACATTTCTCGCCATGAGCAGGCCGTTGGCCGTGTTCCTGTAGATGTTGTTCCCTCTGGGCTCGTAGGGTTTCGGTTCGATCGCGACCCTTCTGCCGGGCACCGCATCCATCACCTGAGCTAGGGCGGACTCAAACCTGTTCCACATGCCAAAGAAGTCGGTTCCGAAGGGATTCTCGTAGCCGTCAATCCCCGGCCACACTACCATGAACTCTGCTCCCATTTCTTTCCCGATCTTCAGAGCATCGGTCGTCCTGGCTATAGCATGAGCTCTGATGTCTGGGTCTGGGTTCGAGAGAGACCCAAACTCGTACCTCTTCTCGAAGAAGATGTTCGGACCAATGTTCACGAACCCTATGCCGGTCTCTTTCTCGAAGCCCTTGAACATGTCGATGTTGTCCCAATTGATCTCGTTGGGGAAGTGAGCCTCCAGCTTGAAGCTCGAGTCTACGATCTTCCTGTCCTTCATGGTACGAACGATGTTCAGGACATCCTCCATTGTGCCCTGTTCGATGTATCTCTCATGGAATCTACCTCCTGGCGGGAAGAAGTACCACACCCCTATCGAGAACTTGGGAGTGAGCTTGAACTCTGAGAGCTGCTCCACAAGCTCTTCTCCACTCCTTATCTTGGACTGACCTCTGAGATCCCTGACCATTGAGTATCATTTGTGAAGGGGTCGTCTGAGTTCTTAACATTGATCCCGAGAAATGACCTAGCCTACTGCTTCAGTTTGCTGGCCAGCTCAAGAGCGTTTTTGATCAAGTCTTTCAAGAGCTGTGTCGTCATCTCCTCTTTGAGTGACCCATCAGGAGCAAAGGCTTGGTCCGCAGATCTGACAAAGACCTGCGGTTGCGGGACAACTATGACGTTCAGCCTCTCTAAGATAACGCGCAGGTTCGTCTGACCGCGAACAGTGCCCAAGATGCTCGTCGAGGCTCCGAAGATGGCCGCCACTTTTCCGTCTAGCGAGTTCCTACCCCTAGAGAGCCAGTCGATCGCGTTCTTCAAAGCCCCGCTCACTGAGTAGTTGTATTCTGGGGTAGCGATCAGCAGGACATCAGCTCGCTCGATGATGGCCTTGAGTTGCTGGACCGACGTAGGAACCCCCTGCGCTTCAATGTCGCCATCGTAGATTGGAAGCGCGAGCTGCTTCAGGTCGACTTCTTCAACCGATGCGCCTAGTTCGGATGCGAGCTTCTTCGCGATCTGGAGAAGCATGCGGTTGTATGACCCGCGCCTCAGGCTACCCGCAATAGCCATGACCTTGATTTGACTCACGGCCTGATGGTGGGCTTGAGTCTATATATCGGTTGATCGCGGCGCCTCTGAACACTGATCGCAAGATCGATGGCCACTGGCGGAAAGACAAATAGACAGCTTTGGGGTCTGTGTGAGAACTTGAAACGCAGGGCTGTGGTCTTCATCCTTGACGGGTGTCGTCCGGACTATCTGACCAGAACGAAAACGAAAACGATCAGCCGCATGATGAGTCAGGGCGTGGTTGTCGATGATTGCAGGACAGTGTTCCCCAGTCTGACAGCCCCGGCACATACCACGCTGACGACAGGACTGTACCCAAAGAGCCACGGAGTCACTAGTGGAGTGAGTATTGATCCTGACTCCAGGCGACCACGCGAGGATTGGATGACCAGCTACGCAGGCAAATCCGTTGCTGAGTTGCTGAAGAACCAAGGAGGTGTTACTGGATCGGTTGAGGAGTTTACTCTCTTCATGAGGGGGGCTGACGTCTACGTGAATGTTCCGACGCACAGCATAGGGGATGTTGCTCGATTTGCGAGAACCGTGATTGAGACCAAGCGGCCTCAGGTTCTATATGTGGTCTTCTTTGCAGTCGATGACGCGGGTCATCTGAACGGGCCTGGCAGTCGCGAGGTCGACAGGACAATTAAGGAGGTTGACGACGCAATTGGGCAGCTAATCGAATCGATCGAGAGATCAAACCGCTCGGACGAAGCACTGTACGTCCTGACAAGCGATCACGGGATGGTCTCGGTTTCCCGAGACTTGTCTAGGAGCCTGAGTGCGGCGATCGTTGGCGCGGTCAAGAATGTGCCATTCAGACTGTGGGGGAGATTCGCGCAGTTCTTTCCTCAGAGTGCGTCTCAGCAGAGGGGCGCCGTACAGTCGGTTGCACGGGTGAGAGGAGTTGACGCGATTCTGGAGGATACCGAACTCAAGGCACTCAACATGGGTGATGAGGCCTCACAGGGCGTGATCGTGCCACTTGACCTGGGCTACTTCTGCTTCCCAAAGGGCACACCCAGACTGCGAGGCAATCACGGCGGACTGGGCGAAGATGAGACGAAGGTTCCGTTGATTTTCTATGGGCGTTCGGTATGTGATGCCAGACTTCCGTTCGCTGAGACCGTGGATCTCGCTCCCACTGTGGCAGCGCATCTCGGGTTGCGAAAGGCGGCCTTCGATGGTTCATCGCTTCTAGAACTCCTGCACGACCCTGACATGAGGGGAGACGAAGAGCGTGGCAGACTCGCGCAGCTCGGGTTGCTGTACGTCAAGCGGGTCCAATGCGTACGTGCTCTTTCAGAACTCAAGAAGCGGTACGCCAACGGAGGATTGACTGCTAGGGAGCTGAGAGCAGATGCTAGTCGCATGCGGAAGGAACTGTTGAACTTGAACTCAAGGTCCGTTGCTATTCGGAGATTCACTCACACAACGGGATAGCCCTAGCATCTTCTTATAGTGAGCGCCGGTTTGATATGCCCGGATGGTCAAGAAGCTCATCGAGGCACTTGGGTCAGATTTCAAGAAGATGACCTCTCGCGAACTGCTGGAGTCCATCTCCTTGGCGGAGGGCAGAGGAGTAGTAGCAGAAGTGGGACCTGAGCAAAGAATTCTGGGCGGCTTGACATCGGCGGAGATAGCTGTAGCGTTCGGGGCTGACATGATTCTCCTGAACACATATGACACGCTCAACCCCGATCTCTCGGGTCTTCCGAAGATCGAATCTCAACATGATATGTCTCCTCTCACTGCAGTCGAGGACTTGGCAGGGGTTCCGATTGGCCTGAACCTAGAGCCGGTCGATACATCAACAGTCGTCCAGGAGCAAATCAATCTGCCGGAAGGAAGGAGGGCCTCCGCGCAAAACGCTCTTGCTGCATTGGAACAGGGCGCTTCCTTCATATGTCTGACAGGTAACCCGCGCACAGGAGTAACGAATGTGACTATCAGACGATCACTGGTCGAGCTCAAGAAGGCCGTTGGCGACAAGGTGATCTTGATGGCGGGCAAGATGCATTCAGCCGGTGTGACAACCGAGGCCGGAGCCCGCACGATCTCCCGAAGTGACATAGAGGAATTTGCCAAAGCAGAATGCGACATAGCCATGTTTCCAGCCCCCGGATCCCTCCCAGGAGTGGATGAGGCCATGCTGAAGAATTGGGTGAACGATGCGCACAATAACGGAATGCTCGCCATGTCATGTTTGGACCTGGCGATTGAGGGCTCGGACTTGGACACAATAAGGAGAATAGCTCTGCACTCAAAGATGGCAGGAGCCGACCTGAACCATATCGGGGACGCAGGGTTCAATGTGTTTCCAGATAACGTCATGGCCTACTGTGTTGCTCTGAAGGGCAGGTACCATACGTACAGAAGGATGGCCGCGTCTTCGACCCGATAGCAGGGTTTCCATAGAGGGAATAGGGACCGTTGGGCTGCCTCAATCTACATGGCGATGTCTGAGATAGATCTCCGGAGCTCAGAAATGGCGAGCGCAACATCTGCTGTATCATATATGGCTGCCCCGGCAACCAGTATGTTCGCCCCGGCCTTCACGGCTTGTGGTGCAGTCTGAGGGTTGACGCCTCCGTCCACCTCGATGTCCGGCTCCAAGCCTGAGCTTCGAAACTTGCCCTTTGCTTCTTCCATCTTTGGTAACACGCTCGGCATGAACGCCTGCCCCCCGAATCCTGGACTGACCGTCATTATCAGCAAGTAGTCCACGGCATCCAAAGGGCATTCCAGCGCGTTGATCGGAGTGGAGGGGTTGAGTGCGACCCCGGCCTTCGCTCCAGATCGCCTTATGCGTTCGAGGGTCTTGTCTAGGCGTCGGGTTGCCTCAGGATGTATAGACATCATGTCGATCCCGGATCCCTCAAGCTCCCGCACAAACCATACAGGATCCTCGACCATCAGATGAACATCGATTGGCAAGCGCGTGATCCTCTTGATGGCTTTCACCACCATAGGTCCCACAGTCATGTTGGGCACAAACCTGCCATCCATCACATCCACGTGAATGATGTCTGCTCCCCCGCTCTCCGCTTTCTTTACTTCTTCTCCCAGTCTCGTGAAGTCTGCTGAGAGTATGGACGCAGCTATCCTAATGGACTTGGGACTCAAGCGAACTTCGCCAACTCCTTGAAATCAGTCTTGAGCGACTGATATAGGTTGGTGTACATCTTGTAGTATCGGTCGTAGAGCTTGACATTCCCAGGGTCGGGCTTCACAGATGCGCTCGTTCTGACAGCCTTGTCGCATGCCGCTTCCACGCTTGAGTAGGTCCCGACTCCTACGCCAGCTATCAGAGCCGATCCAAAAGCGGGTCCCTCCTCCGTTGCCATCCTGTAGAGTTCAGTCCCGTAGATGTCGGATTGTATTTGACACCAGAGTCCACTTCTCGCTCCACCGCCAGAAGCTCTCACCTGAGCGATGGGAACGCCCATGTTTTTCATGATCTCAAGCGAGTCCCTCATTCCGAAAGCCACGCCCTCCATGATTGATCGGACGAGATGTCCCTTGTCAGTTCTGAGACTGAGGCCGAAGAAGACCCCACGAGCGTCCGGATCCTTATGGGGCGTCCTCTCGCCGCTGAGGTAAGGTAGGAAAAGCAGTCCTTCGCTGCCGGCTGGCACCTTTGAGGCCTCCGATGCGAGCAGATCATATGGATCGATCGAGCGCTCTTTCGCTGCTTCAATTTCCAGTGAACCCAACTTGTCCCTGAACCACGTGAGCGATCCTCCGGCCGACAGCATCACCCCCATCAGGTGCCACTTCCCCGGGACAGCATGGCAGAACGTGTGCAGCCTTCCCTCTGGGTCGACCTTCACTTCGTCCGAGTGGGCGAAGACGACTCCAGACGTCCCTATCGTGGCTGAGATGACTCCAGGTCTCACGATGCCGTTCCCTACAGCGCCCGCGGCCTGGTCCCCTCCACCACCTACGACAGGAGTGCCCCTCCTCAATCCAGTCTCGTTGGAGGCTTCGCTGCTGATCTCACCCGTGATGACCGTAGACTCATGAACGTCCGGCACTATGTCAGAAGCAATGTCCAACCCCTCAAGAACCTCATGCGACCAATTCCTTTTTCTCACGTCGAACAGCGAAGTTCCTGACGCATCAGAAACCTCCGTGGCACAGTCGCCAGTGAGCTTGAACCGGATGAAGTCCTTGGGCAACAGCATCTTCCTGACATGGGAGTAGATGCTCGGTTCATTCTGCCTGACCCAGATCAGCTTAGGCGCCGTGAATCCCGCCAGCACCGGATTGCATGTGAGTCTGATGACTTCGCGCTCGCCTCCGAGCTTCCCAGTTATCCAT
>Ga0172362_10000241_pt1 | contig 42459 bp, 35 predicted proteins | sample LakKivs1_kivu2a2_FD_114534 | JGI IMG/M metagenome (GOLD analysis project Ga0172362, IMG submission 114534) | Sediment microbial communities from Lake Kivu, Rwanda - Sediment s1_kivu2a2 | ecosystem: Environmental > Aquatic > Freshwater > Lake > Sediment | place: Rwanda: Western Province, Lake... | reverse complement strand
TTTTTAGCACCATCCAGCATAATTTTTTCGGTCACTGTACCGATGAAGGGTCATTCACAGGTTTTCTTTCACTGCCTGGGCAAGCTTTTCCGACATACCCCTGACCGCTTTGATCTCTTCAACAGGCGCGTTGCGGATGGCGTCGAGGCCGCTGAAGTGTGCCAGTAGGGCTTTGCGGCGGGTGGGGCCAATGCCGGGGATGGAATCCAGCACGGAGACCACCCCGGCCTTGTCGCGCCGGTTGCGGTGGGCGGTGATGGCAAAGCGGTGGGCTTCGTCACGCACGCGCTGGATCAGGTACAGGGCTTGTGAGTGGCGCGACAGCAGGATGGACTGGGATCTGCCCGGCACGAACAACTCCTCGTTCTGCTTTGCCAGGCCGGTGACGAAGAACTTGCCAGTGAGCTCGAACTGCTCCAGCACCTTGATAGCACGCCCCAGCTGCCCCTTACCACCATCCACGATAAGCAGGTCGGGCAGGATGGCGAAGGCCGGGTCGGGTTTTTCACCTGGGGCTTCAGCCAGCTCCTGGGCAGCTTTCCAGCGGTTGAAGCGCCGGGTGAGCACTTCCTCCATGCTGGCAAAGTCATCCGGTCCGCTAACGCTACGGATGTTGAAGCGCCGGTACAGGTTCTTCTTGGGCACGCCCTGTCCGAAAACCACCATGCTGCCCACGGCTGCAGTGCCCTGGGTGTTGGAGATATCATAACATTCGATGCGGTTGGGGATGATGTCTAAATTTAAAGCTGTCTTGAGCTCTTGCAGGGCTTGCTCCTGGCGGTGGGTGTCGGCATGCCACTGGGATTCAAGTGCCTCGAGGGTGGCGCTGGCGTTCTCAGCCGCCATCTGAATCAGCTCGCGCTGCGGGCCCTGCCTGGGGATGCGGATTTCCACCTTTTGGCCGCCGCGCTTGGTGTTCAGCCACTCGCGAATGATGTTCATCTCCTCGATTTCCTGTGGCAACAGCACCTGGGCTGGCACGGTGGGAGCCTGGTCGTAGAACTGGGTGATGAAGTCGCCGATCACCTCTTTATCGGGGGTTTCCTCGGCACCTTCCATCAGGAAGTACTCGCGCCCGATCAGCTTGCCATTGCGGATGAAGAACACCTGCAGGCAGGCTTCGCCATTTGTGCGGGCCATGGCGATTACATCCGAGTCGATATACTCGCTTGAGACCACTTTCTGCTTTTCCACCACCCGCTCGATAGCCTGAATCTGGTTGCGCAGGGTGGCGGCACGCTCGAACATCAGCTGCTCGGCAGCCTGGTCCATTTCCAGGCGCAGGCGGGAGAGAATCGGTTCGGTGTGCCCCTCCAGGAACTGCCCCAGGTCATCGATCATCTGGCGGTAGCCGGCCTGGTCGATCTTGCCGATGCAGGGGGCGCTGCATAGCTTGATATCATAATACAAGCAGGCGCGCTCGTCCTTACCGGTGATCACCCGGTCGCAGGTGAGGTAGGGGAAGATGTGGCGCAGCACGTCCAGGGTCTGGTGAACCGCCCACACGCTGGTGTAAGGACCGTAGTAGCGCGAGCCATCCTTCACCATCTGGCGGGTGACGGTGAGCTTGGGGAAGGGATCATTCCAGTGCACCTTGATGTACGGGTAGCTCTTGTCATCCACCAGGCGCACGTTGTAATGCGGGCGGTATTTTTTGATCAGGTTCATCTCGAGGATCAGCGCCTCGAGCTCTGAGCCCACCACGATCCACTCGATATCGGCGATGTGGCTCACTAGCTTGTGGGTCTTGCGGTCTTCCTGGGCGCTTTCGTGGAAATACGAGCGCAGGCGGTTGCGCAAGTTGACCGCCTTACCCACGTAAATCACCTTGCCGTCCGCATCTTTCATCTGGTAACAGCCGGGTTTAAGTGGGGCAGTATCCAGAATAGCTTTAATATGTTCAGATATTTCCATTGTGGATAGATTTTATCACTTTTGTGGGCAGGGATAAGAGGCCATGTTGTTTATACAACTCGCATTAATATAGGCGACCTGCCAGGCTGTATAATTGTCTAAAGCGGTGGATAGTGCATTTTTTGTCTATTTTGGGAGGTATAAGTTGGATAAACCCCTGGAAGTGTTGGTGGGAGAGTTATTACGGAGGCATAATTTGAAGCTGGCAGTGGCAGAATCGTGCACTGGCGGGCTGGCTAGCCACATCATCACCAACGTACCCGGCTCGTCGGATTATTACTTGGGTGGGGTGACTTCGTATGCCAACCAGGTCAAGGTGAGCTTACTGCAAGTGAGCCAGGCTACCCTGGAGGTGCACGGGGCGGTGAGTGCGGAAACGGTGCTAGAGATGGCGCGTGGTGTGCGCCTGGCACTGGGTGCGGATATCGGAGTATCCATCAGCGGGATAGCAGGCCCGTCCGGCGGCACGCCTGAGAAACCGGTGGGCACGGTATGGATTGGGTTGAGCTCGGCCAGGGATGAGCTTGCCAGGCACTTCCTGTGGCAGGGTGACCGTTTGACAATCAAGCAGCAATCTGTTGAAGCAGCGTTGAGACTGTTGGTCGAGTATATGCAGGCGTTTTGAGCGTATTTTTCCACTGCCGGGGCTTAAGGAGACGATATAATCGGGAATTATCAGGTTACAATTAGCTTTTATCGTTGTGATTACGAAATTCAGGAACAAACCATGGAAACCATCGAAGTAACCGTTCATTTTGACCAGCAAGGGGCGATCACACCCTTGCAGTTTACCTGGAATGGCAGCATCTATCAGGTGGAATCCGTCGGCAGGCACTGGCTGGATGATGATGGCCAGCATGTGCTGGTCATGGCGGTAAGCGGGCAGATCTATGAGCTGATCCTTAAGAAGGATGACTGGCGCTGGTACCTCAAGCAGGTTGGGCCGGGTCGAAGGGTGGCCTGAGCCAATGAAACGTAAAAGCATCCATATTCACGGGCTGCTGGTACTCGTGTTGCTGCTTGCTTGCCTGGGAAGCGTGATGAGCAGCCGTGCCCAGGGCGGTGACCCTTATGACCTGATCGATGCTGTCAACACGCTACGTATCAACAATGGCCTGCCTCCCTATGAGGTCAACAACATACTGATGTCCATCGCCCAGGGGCACAGTAATTACCAGGCAGCCATTGGATCGGTGACTCATATTGGCGCGGGTGGTACGCGCCCGCGTGACCGCGCCGTAGCCGCCGGTTATGGCGGCGGGGCCACATTTTTCATCTCTGAAAATATTGCCGGGGGAACCGATTTATCGGTGGACGGGGCTATCTCCATGTGGCTGGGGGATGACCCGCATATCCAAACCATGTTGAGCTCCAACTACCAGGAAGTGGGGGCCGGGGTGGCGGAAGCCGGTGGGTTTGTGTATTACACGCTGGATGCGGCTTACGTGTCGTGTGACTCTTACAACCCGCCTCCCACCACCTATCCCGGTGGGCCTACAGCGTTACCCTATTACGCTGTTAAAACCGCCACGCCCAACCCGGATGGGTCCATCGTCCATACGGTGATGTTAGGCCAAAATCTATCCCTGATCGCCACGGGCTATGGCATCACCGTGGAGCAGCTGAAAGAATTGAATCACCTGACCGACGATACGATTTACGATGGCGATATATTGATCATCCGGCTGGGTGATACCCCCGGCCCAACCGCTACTGGAACAGCCACGCCAACTCCCACGCGGGTCGCCTCGCCCACCCGTTACCCCACGCGTACCCCCACCCTGACCGCCACTGCCACGGTTGCCACACCGGTGAGCCTGGCGGTTGACCTTGGGCAGGGTAATGCGCCTCAAGCGGGCTCAGACCCGCTGGGGAGCATCCTGGTGATCGCCATTATTGCGCTGGCTGGCGGGGGTATCGTTTTGATGGTGGTGGGCAGCGTGCTCAGGCGCTCCGCTGCAAAGTGAGCACTTATTTACTTGTCACGCGGCACCCATAATTTTTGCAATCTCCCATCGGTGGCTTCATTCAATTCCGCCCAGCAACTGATGGGTAGGTCGATTTGCGCCAGGGCAGCTGTGTTCATGTGCTCGCTCACATCGGTCAGTAAGGTCAGCAGTTCATCGAGGTCTGGATTATGGCCCACTACCAGCACCCGGTTGACGTTGTCGGGAAGGCGCTGCAAGACGTCCAGATAACAGGCTGTATCAGAGAGGTAAAGGTCAGATAATTGTTCGATATCCCCGTTATAACCGCTTTCATCTGCTACTGCTTGGGCCGTATCGCGCGCCCGGCGGGCGGTTGAGCACAGGATCAGATCTGGGATGAGATTATTTTCCTTAATATATTGCCCAACTTTCGGGGCTTCCCGTTTGCCACGTTTATTCAGTGGGCGGTCATGGTCGTTAAGCTTTGGTTGTTTCCAGCTTGATTTTGCATGTCGCAGTAGTAGCAATGTCTTCATATATAATCCTCTGTGACGTTTATTAATCCCATTATAATAGCTTCTTGAAATTATTCTGGATGCGGCGACCAATGATCCATGCCCTTATATTTGATTTTGATGGCTTGATCCTCGAGACAGAAGGACCCATCTTCCAATCATGGGAAGAGGTATATCAAGCCTTTGGGCAGGAGCTGTCATTCCCCGACTGGGCGCAGAGCATTGGCGCTTCGTTGGCTGAATTTGACCCGCAGCTGGATTTACAGGCACGCTTGGGCAGGAAGCTTGACTGGCCGGCCATCGAGCCACACCGTAAGGCGCGTGAAATGGCCTTGATTGAGCAGCAGTCGACTCTGCCAGGTGTGCTGGCTTATTTTAATACCGCCAAACGCCTGGGGATTAGGCTGGGATTGGCTTCCAGCTCATCATGCCGGTGGGTGATGAGGCATATCCGCCGCCTTGAGCTGGAGGAGTATTTCGATTGCATCAGGTCGTCCGATGATGTCAGGCGCGTCAAGCCGGATCCCGAGCTTTATCTGGCGGTATTAGCTGCCTTGAAGGTCGAACCAGGCGAGGCGATTGCCTTTGAAGATTCGCCCAACGGCATCCTGGCTGCCAAGCGGGCTGGTTTATACTGCGTTGCCGTGCCCAATCTGCTCACCAGCCAGCTTTCTCTTAAAGGGGCTGATTTACAGCTGCATTCCTTGCAAGACCTGCCCCTGGAGCAATTACTGGAGAGGGTACAGCTCTCTTAAATGCAGAGAGCCACCTCATCGGTGGCTCTCTGGCGCGCTGCGGTTCCCTTATCCAATCAGGAGGAGGGATGCCGCAGCGCTATGTCTACAACTATCACTTGACATGGCTGACATCACCTCCTATATGGTGGGATAGCAACATCAAGGTGGTGATACCCCCCAATTGTTGAATAGAGTATCACACAAATTCGACCAGCCGTCAATAGATTTTTGATGGGTTATAATTTAAATTTATTCTTGAATGTGAGGTTTTGATGGGATTTCATGGTGGTGGCTGGTGGTCATTTTTAAGCTCTTCGGGCGAGAAACCCAGGGTGACGCTTGGCCTGCTGCGGCGGGTGATGGGTTACTCAAATCCCTACCGCTGGCAGCTGGTAGCGATGTTGGCGCTGATCCTCATGTCAACCGGGCTGACCCTGCTGACCCCGCTGATCCTGCGCACTCTGATTGATAAGACCATTCCCTCGGGCAACGTCTCACAATTGACCATGCTGGCGATTGCGCTGCTGCTGATCCCCACTGCGGGAGGGGTGTTGGGAGTGATCCAGCGGCGCTTGAACGCCACGGTGGGCGAAGGGGTGATCTACGACCTGCGGGTGGCGTTGTACGCCCGATTGCAGCGCATGTCACTGCACTTTTTCACCAATACCAGGCTGGGTGAGCTGATGAGCCGCCTTAATAATGACGTGGTGGGTGCCCAAAACGCCATCAGCAATACCATCGTAAACATCATCACCAATATCGTCCAGGCGGTGGCAGTGCTGGCGGTGATGCTCTCTCTAGAATGGCGCCTGACCCTGATCAGCATCATTATCCTGCCGCTGTTTATCCTGGCAGCACGGCACATGGGGCAGAGGCTGCGTGAGATCTCACGCCGCCAGCTGGAAGCCAATGCACAAATGAATGCCACCATGAACGAAACGCTCAACATTGGAGGCGCCTTGCTGGTCAAGCTGTTCGGACGGGCTGTCACCGAGGTAAAGCGCTTCGAAAGCCGTGCTGCCCTGGTGAGAGACCTGGGCATTGGGCGGGCATTGCTGGGTGCGGTATTCTTTATCATCATCGGCCTGGTCAGTGCGGTGGGCACAGCCCTGGTGTACGGCATTGGCGGCTATCTGGTGATGCAAAAAGCCTTTACCATAGGCACCATTGTGGCCTTTGGCGCTTACATGTCTAGCCTGTACAGCGCCCTCCAGGGCCTCACCAATGCGCCGGTGGATTTCGCAACCTCGGTGGTCAGCTTCGAGCGCGTCTTCGAAGTGCTCGACCTACCGCATGACATCCAAGAAAAGCAGGACGCGCTTCCATTGGGTGAGGTTAAAGGTGAGCTGGTCTTTGACCGTGTCACATTTCGCTACGATGCTGCAGGGAAGGCTTTATTAAGTGATGTCAAGCGTTATGGGCGGATGGATAATGTCGAGGCGGTGCTTTCGGGTGGGGTAAAGGAAACCCCGCCGAGGCAGGCAATAACTCGCAATGGTTTCACAGGCACAGTTGATGATGAGGTTGTTCATACTCAGGCGCGCATGAATGCCCTTGAAGAGGTCAGTTTCACTGCCCAGCCCGGGCAGCTTGTAGCCCTGGCGGGGCCGAGCGGGGCTGGTAAAACCACGCTGACTTACCTGATTCCACGCCTGTATGACCCCACCGCCGGGCAAATCCTGCTCGATCAGCACAACTTGCAGGAAGTGACCCTTGATTCACTCTCAGCCCAGATTGGCATGGTGACACAGGAAACACACCTGTTCCACGATACCATCCGCACTAATTTGTTGTATGCCCGGCTGGATGCCACACAAGAGGAGCTCGAAGTAGCCGCAAAAGCAGCCAATATCCATGATTTCGTGATCGACCTGCCCAATGGTTACGATACCATCGTGGGCGAACGCGGCTATCGCTTGAGCGGCGGCGAAAAGCAACGCGTGGCATTGGCACGCGTGATCCTCAAGAACCCCCGCATCCTGGTATTGGATGAAGCCACCAGCCACCTGGATAGCGAGTCAGAGATGCTGATCCAGGAAGCTCTCAAGCACGTGATGGCTGGGCGCACCAACATCGTCATTGCCCACCGCCTTAGCACCATCCTGGCAGCTGATTTGATCCTGGTGATGGACCGGGGCAGGATTGTAGAGCGCGGCACACATCATGAATTGTTATCCAAGGGTGGCTTATATGCCCAGCTGTATGAAACCCAATTCAGCCGAGAACGTGAGGTGGAATGAATATCTATTTTGCCTGTTCGATTACCGGCGGACGCCAGGATGAGCTGGTTTACCAAGCCTTGGTGACGGCATTGCAGAAAAATGGACACCACGTACCCACCGCACTGCTCGCTAGCCCAGAGGTCATGCCACTTGAAGGTGTGGTATTACCGCAGGATGTTTACGCCCGTGATGTACGCTGGATCAGCGAGTGCGATATGCTGCTTGCCGAAGTGAGTACGCCCTCGCATGGCGTGGGATATGAGATTGGATATGCCCTTTCCCTGGGCAAGAAGGTGTTGTGCCTATACCATCAAGGGCGCAAGGTTTCCAAGATGATTTTAGGCAATCCTCACCCGATGCTAACCATTCACCCGTACGAAACTCCCGAACAAGCTGTTCAGGTATTAATCGACTATCTCAACCACCCTGCCAAGAAAATTGAGGCCTGATGAAAAGAGGCATCCTGGCGGGTATTGGGGCTTATACCCTGTGGGGGCTGTTCCCCATCTACTGGCGCTGGCTTGAACAGGATCCCGCGATCGAGATCCTGGCTCACCGCATGGTGTGGTCGCTGGTGTTCATTATGGGCATCCTTCTCTTGAAGGGTGAGCTGAACTGGCTGAAGGATGCTTTGAAAAATCGTCGCACGCTGGCGATTTATGCCACAGCGGCAGCATTGCTGACCATAAACTGGTACACATATATTTGGGCGGTGAATGCCGGGTATGTGGTGGAAGCTTCATTGGGCTATTTCATTAACCCGCTGGTCAATATCCTGCTGGGGGTGATCTTCTTCCGTGAAAAGCTACGCATGGGGCAGCTGGTTGCGGTGCTTCTGGCAGTGCTGGGAGTAGTATACCTGACCTTCAATTATGGCTCCCTGCCCTGGATTTCCCTGGTGCTGGCCTTCAGCTTTGCCTCATACGGGTTGATCAAGAAGGCTGCGCCGCTGGAATCGATGCAAGGGTTTGGCCTGGAAACCTCCATGACGTTCTTACCCGCCCTGGCCTTTTTACTTTACCGCCAGTCTGTCGGTATCGCGGCTTTTGCCAACCAGGGAGTGCTGATCACTTTACTGTTGGTCTTGGCAGGACCTGTGACTGCCATCCCATTATTACTATTTGGCTATTCAGCGCGCAAAATTCCCCTTTCCATGCCTGGGTTTATCCAATACATCACACCCACCTTGCAGTTATTACTGGGCGTTTTTCTCTATAGGGAGCCTTTCCCGGTTAACAGGCTGGTAGGGTTCGCCGTGATCTGGATCGCGCTGCTCGTTTATTCACTCGAGGGGTTGGTGATTAACCGCAGGCAGAAAGCAGGTCGCTCACTGGTCAAGATGGCATAACAGCTCCCAGGCGAACTTCTGGACGCGCTCCAGGCTGGACAGCTCCAGATGATCGGGAATATCGGTGAGGCGATGCCATTCGGCCAGCTGCTTGCAACCCTGGCGGTAGGCAATGATACAGGCTGCTTTATATTTATGCTTTAGCAGGATGCTGCATTCAGTCGCAGCCCCCACCATGGGTCCAATGGCCGATTGCATGCCGAAGGACTGCCCCACCTCCCTGATCGTCGCTTCGAGCTCAGGCGGAATGGTGTAACGGCTGATGTTCCCTTCCTCCCGGATGTAGCTGATAGCGTTTCCAATCCCCACCATCTCGAAATTGATAAACACTGCATCCTTCAATTGCTCCCCATAATTCTTAATGAAAGCAAGCGCTCCATCACCACTGGTTTCTTCGCAGCCGGTAAAAGCCAGCCAGATCTCGGTTTTCTGTAAGGGTTGTGCTTTCAGGCGCTCAGCGATAGCCAGCACTGTTCCCACCGAGGAAGCATTATCATTGGCTCCCGGGGAATATGGCCCCAGATCAGCCGTGACCCCGGTAAACCAACCTAAAAAGTGAAAGATAGCCAGGAATAGGCCAATCCAGGCAAACACCTGTACGCCGGTGATTGCTGCCAGCAGGTATAGTGGAATAGCCAGGAAGACCCCAAAAATTGTCACTATGGCTAATGGTGTAAAAATACGCACCAATGTGTCGGTGGCGAACCAGAATACTGCGCGGTGGCTATCGAGGTGCGCCACCAGCACTACGCGGCGCTGCGTTTTGCCTGCGGGGATGATTTTGGCGATCACATTTTGGCTGGTGCCATGCGGGAGCAGGTTTTGCAACGGGTAATCTTGCAGGGTGAATTTTCCCCAGATTAGGTAACTGCTCAATCCGAAGACCAGGACGGTGATGATGATGGCAGGTATCTTGCCGGCCGGGCCCTGTAATAGCCAGTAAGCGGCATGACCGACCAGCGCCAGCCCCAACACCAAGGCAACGAAGAGCCATAATGAGCGCTCTCCTGAGAAAGGCTGTTGCTCAACATCCGTTATTCCCAGGTTTTCCAGCTGTGCCTGAACATAATTGGCAGCCTGTTTTTCAGCTGGAGTGGTTGAGCCGCGCCCTGTTTTGGCAATTATCCTCACGTGTGATAATGCTCGCTGGGCAAGGCTGGCTGGGTCAGCTGTGTTTATTTGAATGGATGCCATCGCGTAAAATACCCTCGCCTCTCACGGATGTAACTCCGTGGCAGGCCAATAATATGACCGGGATTAAGGTTTGATCACCAGCATTCCGCCGGCACTGCTACCCTGCACTTCGGGGAAGTACGACATCCATGCCCGTGCCGGCAGCAGATGATATTCACCTGGCTGCAGGATGGTGAGCGTGTAGGTCAGGTCATAAGTGCCTGCCGGCAGATATGAGGCTGTCCAGGTAATGTGGTCATCGTAGATTTGGGCCGGAATGAACAGCCACCATCCCCATCCCTTGCTAAAGGGATCGCGAGGGTCATACAGGGGTCCCGGCTCGGGAATATCGGCAAACTGGGTGGTCTTCAGGTTGGTATTGATGATTTCTGCCCCGGCAGGGATGTAGTCTTCGACCACAAAATGATAGGCGTCATTGGGCAGGATGATGGTCAGGCGGGTGGTGAGCACATCGCCAACCTGAGTGACACTGATGGGCGTAGCGGTCGGCAGGTCGGCACCCTGTACATAATATGCACGGCTAATATTGATTCCCCGGTCAAGCGGAGCAATTTCATTGGCTGGGCGGTAAACGTTCAGTGCCGCGGTGTAATACAGGTGTCCAGTGCCTGCTTCGCGCTGAATGACCAGCGCATTGGCGTCATTCGGATACAGGTTGCTTAGAGGCAGGCTGGCGGTAACCGGGTCAAGCTGCGCATCGCTCCCGGCCTGGCCGCTGGCAATGGAGATGTTATTCAGGCTGGCGCTGAAGCCATATTTGCTGCTCAGCTCACCGGTACCTTTCAGAACCTCATTCATGGCCAGCAAGATCCAGCTGCTCTCATAAGTAGAATTCCAATAGCCACCTGCCTGGCGGTTTGACATCAGGTAATTCACCGCATCGGGAATGAGCGTGGAGGTAGGCTCAAGTTTTGCCAGTGTGTAGAGAACCATGGCTGAATTCGTCAGGGTGGAGGTCATATTACGCCAATCCGGATTCTTTAGTTCCCAATGCACACCGGTTGCCGAGCGAGTGGCAGTCGCCTGCAAGTCTGAGATCAGCGTAGGCACCTGGTTGCTGCTGGAAGAAAGCAGGTCCAAAGAGAGGGTGAGTAGCGCTTTGGCCCACGGGTTGAGTTGGTCGCGCAGCCCATACAGCTGGTTAGCGTTGTCAATATTCCCGTCCCCGGCGGTTTTTAAGGCAAAATTTTCAAATGCCAGCCGGTCAAGCATCCAGGATTCTGTGGTCTGTGTAGAGGTGGGCACCGCGCTCGACAGGTAGCTCACTGCGTGATTGAAGGCATTTTCGGGAACACTGATACCTGCGTCACGGGTGGTGGCCAGCCCGAAGAGTGCGTATGCAGTGATGTAAGCATCACTCTGTTCTGCCTGCCACCATCCCCATCCGCCATCTCCATTCTGCAGAGCCAGCAGCTGTTCCAACCCCTGGCTCAGGCTGCGGTCTAGGCGGGATTTCAAGTCGGGGGAATCGATGGCGAAGGATTGCAAGGTGGTAAACGTTACCAGGTTGGGTAGGAAGCTCGAAAGAATCTGGTCTGGGTAGTCTGAAGGGTGGTATTCAAGCGCATCCAGGCTGTCCAGCATGGCAGCGGCTAATGATGGGTCGAGCTCAACGTCCAGTGAGCCGTTGCCAGCGTCAAAGGTCACCGGCAAGCTCACCAATTCAAGACGCTCACCGGCTTCTGCCAGGCTGCCCGACGTGGCAAAGGTTTGCGGGGCAGTGTAGCGCAGCACGGGCAAGGCGCCATTTGAAAGGAGCACGGCATCCTGCATACCCCCTGCCTGGACGGAGAAACGCAGTGAAGCGCTGGCCACATCCCCAGCCGTTCCCCACCATTCCAGTCGCAGGCGACCATTAGCCGGTAGGTCCACCGCCTGGGTCATCGTGTTCGGGTCATCCAGCACGAAGCCACTGGCCTGGAGCGTGGCATCACCATGCATGGCATTGGAGGTGTTGTTCTGCACCACGGCTGCCAATAGGGCATGGTCACCCGCTACCAGGAAACGGGGCGCAACCGGCCGGATTAACAGGTCTTGTGTGGTCACCAACTCCAGCCTGGCCTCGCCCACCAGGGTATCCATGGTCACGCCGCGTACCAGTACCAGCCAGGTGGTCAGGTTGTCGGGGAGGTTCATGCTGACAGATGCGTTGCCATTGGCGTCGGTGTTAATCTGGGCATCCCAATAGGCCGTATCGGGAAAATTCTCACGGGTCACCGATTCAGGCGCTTCCCCACCTCCACCTCCGCCCATCCCGCCGGGCATGTAACGCAGTCGCTGTCCAGAGCCAGCCAGGCTGATGCCGGTGCGTACATTGAGCTGTTGGGTGCCATAGAAGGCGGCAGTGATAACCGCTTCTGTGGGGTCGGCCAGCGCCAGGATGGCTTTATCCACCACGGCAAGAGAAAATTCGCCCTGTACAGGGGTTCCGTTGGCATCGGTTATGTGCATGTTAAAGGTTACCGGCTCACCGGGTCCGGAGCGCTCAGGCTGGCTGGTGAGGGTCACATCGAGATATTCAAATGAAGCATCGACCGGTAGGTTGGTGTACCCCTGACGGAAGTCGGCATTCCCCTGGTCATCCTTGCCGACTAGAGTAACCCCAATATATACATTAGGCGCCTCATCGTTGGTGAGCGTCACAGGGATGGTGCTGCCGCCGGGATCCAGCTTCAAAAGCTGATAGTCCAGCACCTCACCACGTTCCATAGTTAACAGCCCCATCGCCGTGCTTCCGAATGGATTGGGGACGAAGACCTGGGCGGTGTCGCCTGTCTGATAGCTGTCCTTATCTGCCACCAGCCTGAGGCGCTGGTTGGGAAGCGAGGGCCAGATTGCCTGCCCCTTGCCACCTACCCAGATGATCACCTGGGTGAGAGTGCCGTCGCCCGATACATCCAGCTGGTAAGTACCCGGATCAGGGGGTGTGAAAGCAAGCCGTGCCGTACCATCACCTGCTGTTATGATGTCAGCGCTGGCAACGGGAGTATACACTGCAGTGTATTTTGGAAAAATATAACCCATGGTGGTACTATCAGGATCTTGTCGCACCCATTCCACGCGTTGGAATTGGGCAGTCATCGAGCGTGCACCTGCGGGGTTACCATCCCAATCTGCCACCAGTGCACTAAAGCCAGCTTCATTTTCTGCCTGGTATGACCAGGCATCGGGATGGATGCCGATGTAATACTCGGCTGGGTTCACATACACACTGTCGCGTGCGCTGACGGGTTGCCCGCTTTCGTCACTGAGGGTAACTTCAAGGGTATACTGCTGTCTCCCCGGGTATGCCGGGGCGGGAGTGGTAACATTAGCTACGCCGCTGGCGTCAGTTTGGACGTCTCCCTCGACTATCATCTCGCCTAATCCATATGGCTCGAAATCGTAGTTGAACACATTCACCCAGCTGGTATCCACAGGCCCAACCTGGTAATTAGTGATATTAAAATTGGCTGGTTGCCGGTATAAGGCCCAATGGGCACTCAGGTTTCCAGCGGGGGCGTCGAAGAAATAACGCGCGTCAATCTGCGCCGCAAGCTGTGTCCCGCTGAGCACATCTGTGGACTGGAACGCCACCTGCAGGTTGATCTCGGGCTTGCGATAATCGGCTACTTTGAAATATCCGTATGCGCCATCGTGCACATTATCCAGGTAATAATCGCCGGGAATTGTGTTTTCAGGTAACCTGTATTCACCATTGCCGCTGCCAAACCCCGAAAGGGGAACTTCAAGGTCAATGGTCTTGTTTCCTCCGGGTTGATATATGCTGAGTGAGTAGGAGCTGAAATCAGGCAGGGTATAGCGTCCATTGCTGACCTTGCGGACGATGACCCGGTAATACACCGTATCTCCCGGACGGTATATTGGCCGGTCGGTGTAGATATATGCGAAGATGCCGGAAGGGTAATAATTAGCCGTTATATCGAAATCCCATGGGTTTACCCCATCGTTCCAGGAGGATAAAGCGAAGCCAAAATTATCGTTCCCGGGCTGGCCTAAAATTGCGAAGGACGAGTTGTACAAATCCAGGTAGGAGGTGATGGCACCCTGGAACACTCCCCTATCATTGGTGGTGCCGGAGGCCAGCGGGGTTCCCGTCTGGTCATATACAGTGACAGGCAGGTTTGCCGCGGGGGTATTGGTGTCCAGGTCCACTGCCCAAACGAAGGCCTGCGTCGGGCTTAGCTTCAGGGTGGTTTGGTAGTGGCTGATTGCCAGAATCATCGTGTTGGTATAACCCCATCTATCAGGTCGTTCTACCCGCAAGAAATATAGCCCCGGCTGGCTGAATTTTCCCTCCTTGAGGATATCCAGGGTGACCGTGGTTGCCCGGTTGGAGGGCAGCTCGAGATGGTTGGTCCAATACTCCACATCATTGGGGACGAAGCCCTGGCGGTAATCATACCCATTATCGCCAAACAGCTGCACCAGGTTATCGGTAGTGAGGGTGCCCATGGAAAGGGGTACATCCGGCAGGTTGGTAACCACTGCCATCACTCCGGCATCCTGGGTGGTGAGGAAGGTGGCGTCGGTAGAGTAGGGGAATTGGATGGATGGGTCAAGAGCCGCGGTGCGGAAATTCAGGATGAACGCTTCTCCCAGGCGGCTACCCCACAGGTCGGTCAGGTCAGGTGAGATGGTGATGGTATATTCGGCAGCGGGGTCAAAGGTGGCATACAACATGACTGCCATCCCATCCTCATTCCACCATGCCCCCAGGTCAGACACCTCGGGGCTCACTGATACATAATCTTTGATATTTTCGCTGGAGATGGCTGAGCTTAAATATATGCTGAGACTGTCATAGGTATTTTTGGTGCCGTTTTGAGCTGGAGTACTGCCGCTTACATAGAGCTCTGGTACAGTGTGCCAGGTCTGGATGGCTTTCTCGCCCAATATGGTTCCGCCCAGGGCGGCTGCTTGGGCGCCCAGCACGGCCGTGTAATTGGTATCACGCTGTAGCAAGGCTGTGGGGGTAAAGACGAAGGTGGTGAAATCGTTATTCCAGCCAGTCTTGCCACTTACTGGCGTGCCATCGTTGGCTTGCAGGGAGAAATTTGCCTCGACGCTGGCAGCATCCATCGAGTAACTGAAATTAAGCTGCACTGCTGCATCCAGGTGGACACTTGCCGTGGCGTCGGCAGGTTGCGCTGATACCAGGCGTGGAAGTATGGTGCTGAATGACCAGCTTGGGACGGTGTCTAACGGGGAGCCGCTTGTGCTGGTCAGTTGGGGATTGATGGTTACCTGGTACGATGTTCCACCTGCCAGGGCGGGTTCTGGATAAAAGATGTAGGCGCTGGTATTAATCCATTCACCATGCCCTTGTGCCGATGGGTTAAGGCTGAAACCGGTAGGCAGGCTGGCAGGATCAGCCCCCAGGGCAACCACGGGCTGGTTGAAAGTGGCCACTACTGCAGATGTGGGGTCCACATCACTTGCATCAGCCTCGGGCAGGCTTTGAAGCATGGTCAGGTATGCACTGGTGGAAAATGACAGGCTGATGGGATCCTGGAGGGACATACCTTTCTTGGATTGGGCAGAAGTGCCAATGTTAATGACCTGTGCACTTCCAGGTGAGAGCGGAGTGTCAGGGGTAAAGGTGAGGCTGCTGTTATCTTTCCAGGTGAATTTCCCCGACAGAGTGGGCACGCCGGTCACCGCTGCCTCAACAGAGGCCCGCTGCATGGGTTGGTTGAAATAAAATGTGATCGGGTTGAGCAGGGCAATTTGTGAACCGGGCAAAGGGTCGGTTTCCACCAGGGCAGGCGGTTGGGTGGGCGGCAGTGGTGTAGGGGTGGCGGTATTCGGCGGCCGGGTAGACTCCACCGTAGGAGTTGAGGTTGTTGCAATAGGTGTGGCTTTGGTACATCCCGGTAGTGACCAGATCAGGCTGATCAGGATGATCACGGTGATGATTTCGAAGAAATTATTCGGTTGATGGCGTAATCCGGGTGTTGCATGGGAGGAGCGCATTGGTTTCTCTCCTTTGAGTTGAGGGAAGAGCCTTCCCAAATATGAAAAGATTATAACATCCCCTTTATAAGACGTACGATGACCCTGATTAGTTCACATTAATGCTTGGTCCAGGTCTTCCAGGATATCGGTCGGGTTTTCAATGCCCACTGACATGCGCACCAGCCCGTCGGTGATACCCTGGCTCAAACGGTCTTCGCGTGGCACCGGACCATGGGTCATGCTGGCGGGATGCTCGACCAGGGTGTCCACCATGCCCAGCGAGACTGCCAGGGTTGCCAGGTGCACCCGCTCCATCAGTTGAATAGCCGCTTGCATGCCACCGGCCAGCTCGAAGGAAAGCACGCCGCCGAATGCATGCATCTGACGTACGGCAACTTCGTGGCCGGGATCCCCTTCCAACCCGGGATAATGGACCTGCTCGACAGCCGGGTGGGCGGACAGGAAGCGTGCCACCTGGAGGGCATTCTCACAATGGCGCTGCATGCGCAGCTCAAAAGTTTTGAGGCCCATGTTTGCCAGCCAGGCATCGAAGGGACTGGGAGTGCCACCTAAAATTTTAGCCACGCTGAATAACTGTTGTTGGATATAACTGGGATGCGAGCTGACCACCACACCACCGGTGAGGGCTCCGTGCCCGGAAAGAAACTTGGTGGTGGAATGGATCACGATATCTGCACCCAGGTTGAGCGGTCTCTGGCAGTAAGGTGTGGCAAAGGTATTATCCACCGCCAGCCAGGCACCCTGGCGGTGGGCAACCACTGCCAGTGCCTGAAGGTCTACCATAGCCATGGTGGGGTTGGCGGGGGTCTCTGCATAAACCAGCTGGGTCGAAGGGTGCGCTTCAAGGACAGCCTGCCAGCCTGCCGTACTGTTATCGTGCACCCAGGTCACCTGGATTCCCAGTGTGGGGGCAATTTCTTTCAGGAAGGTGAAAGTGGCGCTGTAAACAGCCTCCTGAGCTATCACCGTATCGCCTTCCCTGAGCAGCGATAAAAGCACTGCTGTAATGGCTGCCATACCTGAGCTGAAAACCTGCCCTGCCACCAGGATGTCAGGGTCGGTTTCCGGCTGGCAACGGATTAGGTCCAGCCCTTCAAGGATGGCAATTTTCCTGGCCAGCTGGTTAAGGTTGGGATTGCCCAATCGAGTGTAGTAATATCCTGGTTCCGCACTGGAAACAATCTCCGCTCCTGTGGCAACATCTGGGAAATTGAATGTGGAAGTCTGGTAAATGGGGCTCACATGACTGTGGTAAGGGTTCTCGTCTTCACCCACATGGACTACCAGAGTGCTGATGCTGTGGTTGGCTGAAAAGCGGTACATGATTTCCTCCTGCTGTTTATGTGTGGGTAAAATCAGCTTCGGACGAGAAACAATCCTGTTCCCCTCCGGGTTTCCCTGGCCCGGATATACATCACCACACGAGTAGGGAACACCTTATCATGATTATACGTCTAAAAACAAACCCTCTGCTTGATGGTTTAGGACATTTATTCACTTCTTAACCAAAACTGCTTTCAGGTGGTTATAATCATGCAACTGTTTGGTAGAATCGTGCCATGAACTCTGAATTACCCGTTCGCACAAGGATGGCGCATAAGCCATCGCAGTACATTCAAGCCAGCTTAGTCGGGCAGGCCTTCGTTGCACTTACGTTTGGCGCGGCCTTGTTAGTTTTCCTGGTGGCTGCCTTGCCCGCCGTCTATTCGCAAATTTATTCTGAGCGTATCTTTCCCGGGGTTGCCGTGGGTGGCATTGACCTGTCTGGCCTCACCGCGCAACAGGCTGCGGAACTGCTCATCCAGCGGCTTGATTTCCCCACACGCGGAAAAATCGTCTTCCAGGATCGCACCAATATGTGGACTGCTACGCCTGCAGAGCTGGGGTTGGCCCTGGATGCACAGGGTACTGCCCTGGCAGCATACAACACGGGCCGGGCTGGCAGCCTATTAACGCGACTGGCAAATCGCTGGAACGCCTGGTCAGCCGGGGTGGATCTGGCGCCGAGGTTCATCTTTGATGAGCGTATTGCCCAAAATTACCTGCAAGGGATTGCCCAACAGGTAAACCGCCCCATCATCGAGGCCAGCCTGGGGATTAGTGGGGTGGAAGTGGTGGTCAATTCTGGACAGGTGGGCCGCACAATGGATGTAGGCGCCTCCCTCTCCAGCCTTGACGCTCAGCTGCAGGCCATGACTGATGGGATGCTACCCCTGGTGGTTCACGAGACACCTCCGGTGATCTTGGATGCCACTGCCCAGGCAGAGCTTGCCCGCCAGATCCTATCTGCGCCGCTTATTTTGCAAATCCCCAACCCAGAACCAGGCGATGCGGGTCCATGGTCCTTCGAACCGGCTGACCTGGTGCCCATGATGACCATCCAGCGGGTAAAATCTGAAAATGGAGAGATTTACCAGGTGGGGCTCAACACCAACACGCTGAGAACCTTCTTGATGGGTGTAGCCCCTCCGCTCAGCCGCCAGCCGCAGAACGCGCGCTTTATATTCAATGATGACACCCGCCAATTGGAAATCATTCAGCCGGCAGTCATCGGCCGCGGATTGGACATCGATGCAAGCCTGGCGTTGATCAACCAGCAACTGCTAGAAGGCCAGCACACCATCAGCCTGGTCATGCAAACCACTAACCCACCCGTCACCGATTGGTCCACCGCAGAGAGCCTGGGCATCACCGAGCTGACCAGTGAATATACCTCCTATTTTTACGGCTCAGACAGCGCCCGCATCCAGAATATCAAGACAGCCGCCTCCCGTTACCACGGGCTGCTGGTTGCACCCGGTGAGACCTTCTCTATGGCAGATGCATTGGGTGATGTCAGCCTCGATACGGGTTACGCCGAGGCGTTGATTATTTACGGCGACCGCACGATAAAGGGGGTGGGTGGGGGCGTATGCCAGGTCGCGACCACCTTTTTCCGGACGGTTTTCTTTGGTGGCTACCAAGTGGATCTACGCTGGCCCCATGCTTACCGGGTAACGTATTACGAGCAAACGGCAAGTGGAGGACACAATCAGGATTTGGCTGGGCTGGACGCGACCGTATTTGCACCAGAGGTGGATTTTGTATTCACCAACGATAGCCCCTACTGGCTGTTGATGGAAACCTATTCCACTTCGACTTCGCTCACCTGGAAGTTCTATTCCACCTCCGATGGGCGCACAGTAGATTGGTCCACCAGCGGTTTACAGAATATCGTCGAACCACCCGACCCACTGTACACTGAAAATCCGGACCTGGACAAAGGCGAGATCAAACAGGTGGATTGGGCGGTGGATGGCGCTGATGTCAGCGTAACCCGCACCGTCATGCGAGATGGCTCGGTGATACACGATGATGTGTTCAACACACATTACATTGCCTGGCAGGCTAAGTATGAATACGGGCCAGGTACAGAAGACATCCCTACACCTGAGCCTTCACCAACACCTTAAAAAGCCAGCAAGTTGGCAGGTTGTAAAGTTTGAATCTTTGGATATTCGAACGTTGCAACACGTTAATGGCAAGATAGATCCCAACCGGGCAATATTAGGTTTTAAGGTAGAATAATCAGTTAGTGGAGTGAATTTCAGCAGGTGAACGGAGTTCGCCAGCTACCCTGGAGGAAACATGGTCAGTCAAGAGCTGCTAGATATTTTACGTTGCCCAGCTTGCGTGAGGGAGAAAGACGGTCTATTGGATTATTACAAGGAATCCTGGCTGATTTGCCGAGATTGTGGCCGCAAGTATCCCATCCGAGATGATATACCGGTGATGCTGATTGATGAGGGTGATAAGTGGGTGAACACCCCGGTGAACGCATTGCCGATACCACCTCCTGATAAATAAGCTTAAGTCTCTGGCTGGTTTTTTTTATTGGTGAGCTTATGAAAGGTTTTCCTGATTTACTGGATGAATTGAGCTGCGGAGAAGATGAACGCGCCGAAGCTGCTCTGCCTCACCTGGCAGCCTGGGGCTCTGAGGCGGTGGAGCCCCTGCGCGAACGTTTGTTCAACCCAGAAGCAGATGTTCGCTGGTGGGCAGTGCGCGCCCTGGCTGAAGTTGAGGACCCACGAGTGCCAGAGTTACTAACCAGTGCCTTATCCGACCCTGATCAAGCCGTGCGCTGGTGTGCTGGCCTGGCTTTACGCCAGCATCCCTCTGAACAAGCGGCAACCAGCTTGCTCCATTTGTTATCCGATGAAAATGCCCTCACCCGGCGCATGGCAGGGGATGCTCTGGTGGCTATCGGAAGCCCGGTAGTGCCGCAACTAATCGAGCTGATGCAGCGTGGCGTGCACGCCGCTCGCCTGGAGGCAGTGCGGGCCCTGGCGCGCATTGCAGACCAGCGCTCCATCCCGGCTTTGTTCGAAGCCCTGGATGACGGCTCGGCACTCATCGAGTATTGGGCTAGCGAGGGATTGGAAAAAATGGGGGTAGGGATGGTGTTTTACCGCCCGGAGTAGTTTTAAAATTAAAAGGGCATCGGGAATACCCTACGAGGCAATCAGCATTTGTTATTTAAAATGTCCCTGTCCCTTACCGCTTAATTGCCCACACCAGCCAAAGGCTGATCATCACCAGGCCGATGAAGAAGCGTACCACGAAGGATGCCCCCCAGCCGATGAGCAGTCCACGCAGGGCGATCAAGGCCTGTTTAATGTCGCGCCGGCGTATGTACTCGAGCAGCAGTACCACGAGAGGGGTGGCGATAATACCACCGAAGGGCGGCAGGAGGATGGTGCCCAGTATGCCGGCGACGATCCCCAGTATCAACGATGACCAAGCCGCGCCTGCCTGGTGAGCCTTGGCGTTCATCAATATGTTGTCAATCGTCACCCCCACGAGAAACAGAATTGTGATTACGGCGAATAGCACCCAGGCTAGTGGGTAGAAACCCGTGATCAGCCCGTATGCCAGGATTGCCAGCCAGATGACGATGATGCCGGGGAAGATGGGGATCACCAACCCGACCAATCCCGTTAACATGATAACCAGCGCGATCCAAAAAGCGGCTGTGTGCACCCAGGCAGGCATTGCGACCTTTATTTCTCTTGCGGGCGGATCACGTCAATGCCACCCATCCATGGTCGCAGCACAGCTGGAACGATCACACTGCCATCCGGCTGCTGGTAGTTCTCCAGGACGGCGATCAGGGTGCGCGGCATGCCCAACCCTGAGCCGTTTAGGGTGTGCACCAGGCGCAGCTTGCCGCCTTCAGCCGGCCGGTATTTGATGTTAGCCCGCCTCGCTTGGAAATCACCCACGTTCGATACCGACGAGACCTCCAGCCACTCGTTGCAGCCCGGAGCCCACACCTCGACATCGTAGGTCATGTGGGCGTTAAAGCCCAGGTCGCCAGTGCACAACTGCTTCACCCGGTAGGTCAAGCCCAGCTCAGTGCAGGTCTGCTCGGCATCTGCGCGCATCTTCTCGAGCATCTGGTCCGATTCCTCCGGCCTGCAGTAGATATACATCTCCACCTTATCGAATTGGTGGCCGCGCTTAATGCCGCGCACATCCCGTCCGGCGCTCATCTTCTCGCGCCTGAAGCAGGGCGTATAAGCGGTGTAAAAGCGTGGCAGGCCGGCTTCATCCAGCACGTCATCGCTATGCAAGCCGGTGAGCGGCACCTCAGCTGTGGGCACCATCCACAGGTCATCTTCCACGTCGTGGTACAGGTTGTCCCGGAACTTGGGCAGCTGCCCCGACCTGAACATGATCTCTTCCTTCACCATAAAGGGGGTGTACTTCTCGGTATAGCCCTGGCGAATGTGCAGGTCGAGCATCCAGGTGATCAGGGCGCGCTGCAGCCTGGCACCCGCCCCGCTGAGCACGTAGAAACGCGAGCCGGTGATCTTCACCCCCTGTTCGAAGTCCAGGATGCCCAGGGCAGGGCCCAGTTCCCAATGCGCTTTGGGTTCGAAATCAAACTCGGGAATCTCCCCCACCCCGCGCAGCACCATGTTCTCGCTGTCGTCTTTTCCATATGGGGTGCGCGGGTCGGGGAGGTTGGGGATGCCTGCCAGCGTATCATTCAGCTGAGCCTCGATTTTACGCAAGGCTTCATCCAATTGGCTGATCTGGTCTCCCACCCGGCGCATGGCATCAATCTTAGTCCGCCTCTCAACCGGGTCTTTGGCTTTACCGATTTCTTTTGAAACGGCGTTACGCTGGGCTTTGAGGCTTTCCGCCTCCTGGATGATCTGGCGCCGCTCTCGGTCCAGCTCCAGGATCTGGTCGACGGGGGAAGAGTCCATCTGGCGGTCTGCCAGTGCTTTTTGCACCAGCTCAGGCTGCTCGCGGATCAGGTTGATGTCTAGCATTACTGCACCTCCATGATTAATTAAATTGCCCCCTCGCCAGCAGGACGAGGGGGCGCCCGTGGTGCCACCTGCAGTTTACCAGGTTCTAATCCTTTATGGGAGGATAAGTACGCTGGCCTCAACTCAGCGCTAACGGGCTACCCCGGCTCATTTATTCTGGAAATATTCCAGCTTTACATGAGCGATTGGATCGTATCTGATCCGGCGGAGTGGATTTCACCATTGGGCCTGCCACCTCACACCATCCGGTGGCTCTCTGGGAGGCTGCCGGGTTACTGGTCTCCGCGCTAGTCGATGTGAGATCGATTAGCGTGGATTATACATGAGGTCATGGGCGTGTCAAGAGAGTGGTATGTGTCTGGCTATTTGCTCCCCAGCGAGTTAAACTTCCCCAACCCAGTGGAATTAGTGCTGGCCTGCGGGTTGCCGTAATAGGATACGCTGCCTGCCCCGCTGATGGTGCCGCTGAGCTGGCCGGTCACCCACAAGGTGGCGCTGCCCAATCCCGAGATGGTCACGGTGGCGTCCTGGATTTGCAAGTCAGGGGCGTTCACGCTGCCGGCTCCAGAGATTTCAATCGTCGCCTGGGTGGCCGTGCCGGTGCTATTGATGCTTCCCAGGCCGCTTAATGTCAGAATGAGGCTGCCGGTGGTGAGCTGGTTCTGCGAGATACTGCCTGCGCCGCTCATGGTTATCTTCAAGCTGGAGGTGGATAGGGTCTCGATCTGTACATCCCCCGCACCACTGACCGCCAGTGAGCTCAGGTCCTTGACCACGATGTTATAAGTCACTACATTTGCATTGGTTGTGGTGGGGATGGTGATATTATTGGTAGTCTTGATGACCAGCGTACGATTACTCACCGTGGTGCTGATTTCCGGCACCAGGTTGTCCGGGCCGCTGATGTTAAGTGACTCAACATCTCCCTGGGAGATGTTGACCTTCCCGAAAGCGGAGAATTCGATGGAACTAAATCCACTCACCTGGCGGTTTTCGCTGATGATTGTATTGGAAGGGGTGATGACTCTAACGCCCAGGTTTGACAGCCCACTACAGCCGGCTGATAACAGTGATAGGATGACTGCTGAAATTATGATGAATCGGGTCTTCATGGTAGATCCTTTCTATGAGTTAGAATAGCCAATAAGTAATTTTCGTTCAGCTTGTATACGTCTTATTGACCAGCAAGTTGCTTTTTAAACCCTTCCAGAGCCGGGATCGGGGTAGGGTCGATTTCATACAGCATGGCCAGGTAGAAGCTCACGTAATCGCCCTTGTGGAGGGTGGTCCATTGCTGGGCAAGCGGTGTATCTCCCTGGGCATCGATAAAATCTGTATTAATGCCTTCCAGCAGGTAAGCCTGGCGGGTCAGCTCGGTGCGTAACAGGTTGCGCGGGTGGTAGGATTGGGCCCTTAAAAACAGCGCCATGGCGGATGAAAGCTCACTCTCTGGTTGGAGCAAGCCTGCCAGGGCATTGTGGTTCGCCTCCGGCAGGGCTTCGAACTGTGCCCAGGCTTTAGCCAGCTCGTTTACTTGCGTTTTCCAGCGGCGCGCTACCGGCGTGAGCACATCTGCACCGAAGACCATCACCCAGCGGCCCACCAACTGCCCTGCAAGGCGTTTGGCGGAGTTATTCATGATGGGAATGTCGACCCGTAGGTCATTTTGTTGCTTGCGCATAGCCGTGATCGCTCCGCTTAATTCCTTGGCTGGGTCAGGAATGAGTGCGAGGCGGGCCACCAGTGCCAGCAATATCCCAAATGAAAAGCCCACAGCTGCCCTGGGCTGCCCGGGGTGCTCAAAAGTCCATAGAGGCATATAGGCGGCATCGGCAGCTTTTGCCAGTTTACCTCCAGTACACAATGCCAGGATGCGGCAGCCATTCAACCGGGCTTGCTCAAACGCCGCCAGGGTTTCCTCGGTATTACCCGAATGTGAGCTGGCGACCACCAACGTCTCATTTCCCTTTGCCCAAGCGGGCAGGCTGTAATTACGTTGCACGATGATCGGGGCGCTGCTGAGAGGTGCCGCATAGGCTGATAGCAGGTCAGCTCCGATTGCCGATCCGCCCATACCCGCAATCAGCACATGCTGGATGTTTTGCCATTTCGGCAGGGGTTGACTCATACCCAGCTGGTAGGCTTGCTCCAGCTGGTAGGGTAGGTTTTCGATTTCCGCCAAGTAATTTTGGCTGTCGATCTTTTGAAACAATGTATGATTGTTCAGATCCATATTGCTATCTATTGATCTCCTTTTGTGATGATTTCCCCTTTAATTGATTCCGGAGATTATTTTCCCCGTATTTTAAGCAGCTGCTGATAAATTTCCCGCCTCGACCAGCCTGATTGTTCAGCCAGCTGCGCAGCCAGCTGTGAGCTGGATAATTGACTGATTATATTCGCTTTTAATGCAGCGGACAAGCGTTCCTCATTCCAACGCTCGGCGGGTGCAGTTTTTCCAGATATCACCAGGGTTAATTCACCCCGCGGGGGGCTTTCGGTGAAGTGGCCAATCACTTGGCCCAGGTTGCCGCGGTAAATTTCTTCGTGCAGCTTTGTTAATTCACGTCCCACGGCCACCGGGCGGTCGCCTAATAGATCGAGCATCTCCTGCAAGGATCTCATCAAACGGTGAGGGGTTTCCAGGAAAATTAATGTGAATGGATAATCGGCAACCCGCTTCAGTACTCGCCGGCGATCATTGCTTTTACGGGGCAGGTATCCCAGGTAAAGGAATGCATCCGTTGGAAGGCCTGAGGCCACCAGGGCTGCGATGGGCGCGCTTGGACCTGGTATGGGACTCACTATGTGACCTTCCTCAATGGCAGCTCTCACCAGCTCATAGCCCGGGTCATTCAACCCTGGCGTGCCCGCGTCCGAGACTAGCGCTACATCCCCTTCCTTCAGTGCTTCCAGCACCTGCTCCAGCCTCACCAGCTTGTTGTGCTCATGGTAGCTGAGGCTGGGGGTGTGGATATCAAATCGCTGCAACAGCTTGGCGGTCTGGCGGGTATCCTCCGCAGCAACCAGGTGCACATCCTGCAAGATGCGTACGGCCCGGAAACTGATATCCTCCAGGTTACCGATGGGGGTAGCCACCAGGTACAGGGTGCTCATGGTTGCACCCAGGTAAGCAGGTCTAGAGTGAGGGCGTAGTTATCAGGGTTCACCGCAGCCAGTAGCGCTCTACCCGGGTCTCCCTGGTTGGTGACATAACACAGATATGCGCCTTCTGCCAGGCTATCTACTGCAATGGGTGCCGTGCTCATATTGGCGCCCTGGCAATCCTGCAAATCAGGCGCCTGGTTGCCGAATACCCCTATCATCGCCTCGTTTGCCGGGGTTAACCAATGATAGTTATTTCCATCCACCTGGTATAACAGGTCTTCATCCCCACTGTTTAGGGTGAGGGCATCCAGGTCGATATCATCTCCAGGGATGGGCTGGAGTTGCCCAGTACGCTGTCCTTCGGGCGTAGCTGTGCCGTTCTCCGTGGGGTTGGGGGTGGCGCTGAGGTAAGGCGATGGGGTTGGGGTAACCTGGCTGCCCACAACGCTAATGCGCACCCAGAACGGCAGGTTGCCGTTGGGGCCAATCCCGAACAGCTCGCCATTGGGATCTGACAGCATCCAATTACCTTGGTAGGTGCCCGGGGTTTGCGGGGCAATCATATCCACCGAGATTTCAATGCTTTGTGCGGGCATCACAGTTTCTTTTAATAAAACCGATGACGGAGCGCCCATCTGGCTACCATAGAAAAAATTGACCGAATATTCAGCTGTCCAAGTGCATGAGCCGTTGTTGACCAGTTTCCAGGTTTTGGTGAAGTTTTGCCCGGCGGGCATCACCATATCATCCGGGATGGTAATGTCAATCGGGTTGCCTGCTGCTGCCTGGTTGCACAATACGGTCGGTGTGAAAGTCTGGGTCACGGTACTCGCCGTGGGTGTTGTTTGGGTAGCAGGCAAGCTGGGGGTGATCGTCTGCCTGGGAGGCGGTGTTGTAGCAGACGTATCTACCAACAAGGTTACGGTTGCTGAGGCGGTCAGCTGGCTGTTTACGATGGCGGTGATCGTCCCATTGGTCTGCGTCTGGTTTGGCGCGGCAGTGCTGATGGGCAGGCTATCGGTAGGAATGCGGTTGATGACCTGCCATAGGATGAAGATGACCCCGGCTGCCACCAACAGCCACACGATAGCGGTTAATACTCCAAAACGGATGGGAGTACGTTTTTTTTCAGCCACCGTGGAATGTTCCTTACTTGCTGATGCCCAGGCGGCCTGCCAGGACATGGGCGATCTCCCGGGCAGCCTCTGGGCGGGCGGCCTGGCAGCAGGCTTCCGAAGCCAGGTGTAGCTGTTGGGGGTGGTGGAGCCAGGCTTTGATTGCGCTCACGATATAGCTGGTTTTGGGTGCCCAGATCCCCACGCCTTCCGAGATGACATAGTCAACATTACCATCCTCCTGTCCGGGCAGGCGGCTGTATAGGATCATGGGTAGCCCTGCGTTCAGAGCTTCTGATATGGTGCTTGGACCCGCTTTGGTCAACAGGATGTCTGCTGCCCGCATGAAATCGGGCATCTCGTGGACGAAGCCATAGATCAGCGTTTTCATTGGCCATTCCCTGGCTTCCAAGTGCTCTTTGAGCTCACGATTGCGCCCTGCAATGATTACCAGCGTGATGGGTAGATTTGCCTCCGCGATGGCCTTGGCGATATTTGCAATTGGTCCCATGCCCTCTCCCCCTCCCACCAGCAATACGATGGTGCCATCCACCGGCCAGCCAAGCTGGCGGCGCAGTGCCCCTTTATCTCCAACAGGCTGGCAAAAGCGGTCGGCCACCGGCAGCCCAATAACTTTTACCTGGCTGGGGGCTAGCCCTACTGCCAAGGCCCGTTCGCAGGCAGCTTTGGTAGGCACAATACACAAATCTACACCCTGGTGATACCACAAGGCATGCGTCGTGACCAGGTCGGTGACGACCGTGATAAAAGGCGGATGAGGCTTCCCCAGGGCATGCAGGAAGGGGTCGTTTCCCAATGGGTGCAGCGAGACGATCATGTCGGCCGGGTTTTCCCGGATCAACTTACGTACATTACGCCTGATGTATGGGTAGGCGGTCTCGACGATCAGCTTTGCCCGCCGCGTGGTATTGCTGAAGCGGAAGCCCATGCCCCAGGCTTCAGGGACACGCACCATATAGGGATACCATTTAGGGGCTGATGCCAATGGTTTTGGGGCAACGTCCAGGAAGATATCTACCATCTGGGTGGTGATTTCGCCGTCATATTCCAGCTTAAGCGCCTCAATGATCGCTTCGGTGGAGCTTCGATGGCCACCACCTGTATCGGAATATAGGAACAGGATATGGGGGATTTTGGAAGGTTGGTCAGCCATTGCCACTGTCAGGATTCTCAGTGTGTGGAAAAATGGTCTTTATCCTGCGCGCCAGCTGCCGTCGTGGGATTAGAACCCGCCTGCCGCAGCTCAGGCATTCCAGGCCGATATCGGCACCCAAGCGGACGACTTTCCACTCATAGCCTCCGCAGGGGTGAGGCTTACGCAAGCGTACCACGTCATCCACCTGTAGATCTGGCAGCATGACGGCATTATAACACGCAGGCTCTAATCTCTTGGATGGTATAATCCTTGCCTAAGGAGTTTTCAGGACTTGCTTAATTTTTTACCATCACCTTATCAGCTAATTACATACGCAGTTATCCTGCTCACCGCTTTTCCTGTACACGAATTTGCCCACGCTTGGACTGCCGATCACTTCGGCGACACCACTCCACGGGCAAATGGCCGCCTGACACTAAATCCCCTGAAACATCTTGACCCGTTTGGCACACTGTTAATGATCCTGGTTGGTTTTGGATGGGCCAAACCAGTCCCCATCAACCCTTATGTGCTCAACAGGCGCTCACCGGCCGCCACCATGCTGGTATCACTGGCTGGGCCGATGTCCAACTTTTTGATGGCCGTAGCGGCCTCGGTGCCCTTCCGCCTGGGGCTTGTTTCAGCCAACGATTTCAGGTTAGTAGCCAGGGGCATCCTTCCCAGCCTGTCGCTTTTCCTGTATATTTTCGTGGAAATCAACCTGCTGCTTATGTTATTCAACCTGATCCCGCTTTTCCCCTTGGACGGGGAAAAAGTGCTGGGTTATTTTTTACCACCCGCGGGGGTGCGTTTTCTGGAGGAAATCCGCCCGTACAGTTCGCTGATCCTGTTGGGGATATTCTTTATCTTACCTCTGGTAGGCATCAACCTGATTGGTACCGTCCTCCAACCGGCATTAAGTTTTCTGGCAAACCTGCTCACGGGAGTATAAAATAAGTGCGTATCTTATATAGGGTAAGCCAGTTCTGGAATACAATTGCGCATAAAACAGACCCTGGCTTACTGCGAGAAGCCCACGGCCGATTAACCCCGCCGCAGAGGCGGTTGTTCAGCTGTCTGCAACCTTCCGAGCAGAAGCATGCTTTATCCATGTGGCGAAAACTGCTCGACCAGGGTGAAGACCAGCCCGACCTGCTGGTGGCTTCCCTGCTGCATGATGTGGGTAAGCTGCGGTATCCAATGGCGCTTTGGCAGCGCGTGCTGGTGGTTCTGGCAAACGCGATCATGCCAACCCAGGCACGGCAGTGGGGAAACGGGCCCCTAGAAAACTGGCACAGGCTGCCCTCCTGGCGTAAAGCCTTCATCGTGGCAGAACAGCATCCTCGCTGGGGTGCTGAGTTGGCTCAGCAGGCTGGAGTAAGTCCCCTGGCGGTATATTTGATCCGCGAGCACCACCATCCCTGCGGGCAGGATGTAAGTACAATGGAAAGCAGCCTGTTACGCAGGTTGTGGCTTGTTGATAATGAAAGTTGACCGAGGTTTACCGTGACAATCAAAATCACCATTATTGGGATGGGTCAGGTGGGCACTTCCATCGGCCTGGCACTGGGATCACAAAAAGATGCCTTTCTGCGTGTGGGTAATGATAAGGATATCAAGGTGGCCAACCGGGCAAAAGAGCTTGGCGCCCTTGACCGAGTGGAGTTCAACTTGCCCAAAGCGGTGGCGGAGGCGGCAATCGTCATCCTGGCGATCCCCCTGGACCAGATTCACGAAACGCTTCAATTCATCGCCCCTGATCTAAAAGAAGAAGCCATTGTCATGGACACGGCTCCGGTGAAGGCAAGCATCTTGCCTTGGGTGGGCGAGTTGCTACCACCCCATCGCCATTATATCGGCCTGGTTCCGGTGGTTAACCCAGCCTACCTGGACTTGTGCACCACAGGCGTGGAAGCAGCCCGTACTGACCTGTTCAAAAATGGCCTATTTGCTGTCCTCACGCCTAGTGATGTACCCTCCGAGGCCATCAAGCTGGCGACTGATTTTGCCTCTCTGCTGGGTGCTTCTCATTTATACATCGATCAGCTTGAGCTTGACAGCATGATGGCCGAAACCCATATCCTGCCACAGCTGCTTTCTGCTGCTTTGTTGAATGCCACCATAGACCGGCCGGGTTGGTATGACGCCCGCAAGCTTACCGGCCGCCCCTATGCGCAGGTAAGCAGTGCCATCGAGACCAGCGCTGAGACAGGCTCGCTTGTCAGCCAGGCAATGGCAGCCCAGGCTTCCCTGGTCAGCAACCTGGATAATCTAATCAACACTCTGAGTGAGATGCGCGACCATCTGGCTGCAGGTGAAGCGGAAAAGCTGCACCAGGAACTGGATAAAGCTAGGGTGAACCGGGAGAAGTGGCTTAAAGAACGTAGGTTAGGCAGCTGGATATCTGCCGAAAACTTACCCAATATGGAATTGCCCACTGCCGGGCAGGAGTTTAAACGCATGTTCACTTTTGGCAGTGGACGCAAGCCAAAACAACCCAAATGATCTAATTTTTCATGAACGAGGGAGCAAATGGATAAAAAACTTCAATGGATTCAAGATGAAATTCAAAAGCTGAAAGACGACGGCTTATACAATCGTATACGCACGCTCAGCTCGCCTCAGGGCGCCTGGCTGGTGGTAGATGGCAAGCGTGTGTTGAACTTCTGCTCGAATAACTACCTGGGCCTGGCCAACCACGCCATGATTGTCCAGGCTGCCCAGGAGGCGGTGAAGAAATACGGCGTTGGTCCGGCCGCAGTTCGCAGCATCGCTGGCACTATGGATCTGCACCTCGAGCTCGAGCGGAGAATGGCCGCTTTCAAGGGTGTGGAGGCTGCTATTACCTTCCAATCGGGCTTTACCGCCAACATGGGCACCATCCCGGCGCTGGCCGGCAAGGAAGATGCCATTTTCTCTGACGCGCTCAACCACGCCAGCATCATCGATGGCTGCCGGCTTAGTGGGGCCAAGATCATCCGCTATGCTCACTGCAACCCCCAGGACCTGGAACGAGTGATGAGTGCAGAGCGTTCCAAGTATCCGAGGGCCATGGTCATCACCGATGGGGTATTCAGCATGGATGGCGACATGGCTCCTTTGGATAAGATTTATGAGGTGGTGAAGAAATACGATGCTATCTTGATGGTGGATGATGCCCATGGTGAGGGTGTGGTAGGCAGGGGCGGACGTGGTATCGTGGACCATTACGGCCTGCACGGCAAGGTGGATGTGGAGGTCGGCACCCTATCCAAAGCTTTTGGCGTGGTGGGCGGGGTTTCAGCCGGCAACCCGGTGGTGGTCGAGTGGCTGCGCCAGCGCGGCCGGCCGTTCCTGTTCTCCTCCGCCATGACCGTGCCGGATGTGGCCGCCTGCCTGGCTGCCCTGGACATCCTGGAAGGGTCCACTGAGCTGGTGGATAAGCTGTGGGAGAACACCCGTTACTTCAAAGCCGAGATGCGCCGCCTAGGTTTTGACACCGGCTTGAGCACCACTCCCATCACACCCATCATGTTGGGCGAAGCACCCCTGGCGCAGCAGTTCAGCCGTGAGCTGTTTGATAATGGCGTCTTCGCCATGTCGATTGGCTTCCCCACTGTCCCGCGTGGAAAAGCCCGCATCCGGGTGATGATTTCCGCCTCGCACAGCCAGGATGACCTGGATAAGGGCCTGGAGATTTTTACGATTGTGGGCCGCAAATTAGGTGTGATCCAATAACGATCACATTTGTGAGTAGAAGTAGGGGTGCAGCAAGCTGGTAAATAACCCTAGAGGCACGGAATCTGGCACACGTCAACAGGCTTGTGTCCTTGCCTTAGGTTAAATAACAATAGTAGAAATTTTTAAATTAAAGAGTATTTACCCTTACTCCTTAAAAGGGTCGTATGTCGGGTTGGTGCCCGCCCAAATGCAGCTTGGCCGCCCGTCCAGGTTGCAGGAAAAACCATGGCTGCAGCGATGGGCCAGGATGCGCGGCAATTGGTCTGGCAGGTGCTCAGAGGGATAAACCACCTGCGCCTGCAAGCCAACTTGCTGGCCTATGTGCTGGCAATACTGCACTTTCAGGGTCTCCCAGTTTTTTTCAGACATTTCAGCACTCCATTCAATATATAGTATACCGTGAACCCTGCCCATATCAATAGTCTTTTTAATCAAGCAGACTAAAAAGATTTTAATCTAAGTGAAATTTCGCACAGGTCGGTTATCAAACAATCATGTTCCGGGGATACTGCTCAATGGAACCCTGACTTTTTTGAGCAGCTCTTTGAGCACGTCTTCAGTGGTTTCACCACTCAAGGCATTTTCTGGGTTCATCATCATGCGGTGGGCCAGGCAGGCTGTAGCTGTATATTTAACATCATCGGGAATCACGTAATCGCGTCCCTGTAGGGCAGCATAAGCCTGCGAGGAGTGATAGAGCGCCAGGCTGCCACGCGGGCTGGCACCTAACGAGAGTGAGGAATGAACACGTGTAGCCTGGATGATATCTAATATATATCCCCGCATGCTATCCACCACGTGGACTTCCCGTACCTTGCGTTGCAGCTCGGCCAGTTGTGCCCCATCAACCGCCTGCTGCAGGCTATCGATGGGGTGGGCCAGCTGTTGCATCCGCATCATGCTATCTTCACTGGCCGTGTCGGGATATCCCAAGCTGATGCGCAAAAGGAAGCGGTCCATCTGCGCCTCCGGCAATGGGAAGGTGCCCTCGAACTCGATTGGGTTCTGGGTGGCCAGCAGCAGGAATGGTTTGGAAAGCAGGTAGGTGACTCCATCGGCAGTCACCTGTCCTTCCCCCATCGCTTCCAGCAAGGCGCTCTGCGTGCGTGGGGTGGCGCGGTTGATCTCGTCGACCAGCAGGATGTTGCTGAATACCGGGCCTGGCCTGAACTCAAACTCGCGCGTCTTTTGGTTGAATACCGAAACCCCGGTGATATCATTGGGCAGCAGGTCGGGCGTGCATTGTAAGCGCTTGAATTCCAGCCCGCTGGTAATGGCGATAGAGCGTGCCAGCATCGTTTTACCGGTGCCGGGGGCATCCTCGATCAGCACGTGCCCCTCACATAATAAGGCGATCAGCACCAGCTCGATTGCCGAACGCTTACCCACGATCACCTTTTCTACATTGCTGATCACCTTTTCGGTATATTGCTGGATTTCGGCGATATCCCTTTCCACCGGGTGATTTTCCATTGAAATCATATTTCCTCCTGTCAGCCTCTTGCGGGCATACTCACATCATCTATCCTGAGCATCTGCCGTACCGAATTGCGTATAGAGCCCCTATACTGAGCCAGCCACACCAGTCGCAAACGCCATCGCAATCGTTTCCAATTATTAATCATACCTCGACTGGCCCTTTCATCCACCTCCACAGGCCGGTAGCTGATAGATACCACATCACCAATAAGAGCGTATACCTCTTCATTTGCCATTGCTACCGTGGTGGTTAATCCGAATGGTGTGATTTTGGTCATACGCCGTGAAACCAGACTGCCATATTCATAGGGTGTCTCACCCCCATACGCCGTTACTTTTAAGTGTCGCCCATAGTGGTTTAGTCGACGATAGAGCTCTATGGCGGCTGCTTGGGGTTTCAGTCGCATTAAGTAGAGTGTATCGAAAATCCACCACAACATGCTCGCCACTCCAATAAAGCCTAGGATAATGAAACCTACCAGTTTCCCGAGGTTGCTTATGCCTGTCGAAGATGGTGGTGAAACTGGTGACGTTGGTGTAGGCGTGGCACCCAAGGTAGCTTGTCCTGATCGGTTGATGGGTGATAAACCGGCGGTAGGCTCGAACGGCACCCAGCCGATGTTGGGGAAGTACACTTCCACCCATGAATGGGCATCTGCCTGGGTGACGTTGAAGCGATTGGAATTTAGGACATAAGTACCCGCGGCATAACCAATAGCCAGCCTGGCTGGCAAACCGGCCACGCGTGCCAGGACGACCATGGCTGAAGCATAATAATCACAATAGCCTTTGCGCAGGTCAAACAAGAAGTAATCCACCAGGTCTTGATTGGCCGGTGGAAGTGGCACGTTGAGGGTGTAGGAGTAAGTATTTCGCAAATATAGCTCGATGGCATGCGCACGGTCGTAAGGGGTCGCTTCCGCGGTGGTCAGTTCGAGTGCCAGGTCCCTGACACGCGCCGGTACTTCTGCCGGCACGCTCAGGTAGCGTTGCGCCACCCAGTTGGGATATGCTTGCCCGGCACTTCGTAAGGTGGCTTCGTCAGCCACTGAGATCAACGATTGGATGGTATAGCTGTTGGTCCCAAATTGAATACCAAACAGGTCATTATTTGTACGCCAGGCGGCTGTGCTGGCGACATTCAATTTCACTGGTTCGCCAGCCGCATAGACCGTACTTCCATAACCCGCCAACTCACTCACCTGCTCCTGGATCAAGGTATGCTCAGGCAGGCTGCCCGGTTGGAGAGGCCTGTTTGGCTGGTATTGTTGTTGGGCGGTGGCGCTGGTGCTCCAGCCATGGCCGGTATAAATGTCGTAGGTAAAGCTTTTCCAGTACAAAGGTGGTAAGTTACCTGCCTGTATGAGCGAGCTGAGGTCTTGCACTCGCACCGTCATTACTTGTTCTTTAGAAAGCTCTGGTCCAGCGCCCACCAGCAACGCGCGTGGTAGTCCTGGGGTGCTGACGCTGGTAAATGCATTCGGTGCGGGGATGGCAGGTGTTGAAATGCCCAGCGATTTTGCCAACCCACTTTCACCTTGCGCTGAGGATCGCCTTAGCTGCGTGCCCACATGGATGATCTGCTGGAGAGACAGTGATGAGATAGCGGCCGCCAACACCACCAGCAGGAAAGCTAGGCCGAGTGAGATATTTCCCACTTCCCGGCCTTTTCGAGTTGGATAAGCCACACTGTTACGATTCCATTCGTGCTCATGTTTATCATATTGCACTACAGCAATTAATATAAGCGTCAATCCCAAGATCAGGTAGATTGAAACCGAGTTGATCTGCCCATAGGATAGTACGGATAAGTTAAAAATCAGAGCGGGTAATATAGCCACAAGCGCGTTTTTCCTGGCTTCAATCACCCATCCCGACCAAGCTGCCACCAGCCAAACTGCCGCGCTCCACACAATTCCGGCTGCCACCGGGTCATAAGTAGGTTGTCCAGCGGCGACATTATTTATCCAGGTATAGCCCCGCTCTAGTACCACCCCCGTGGAAGTGATAACTTGTGAAAGTGCTGCGCTGAGAGGGTTGAGGTTTGCCCCTTTTAGATTCAAGCTGACGATAATTTCGCTCATCAGTTTGAAAACCTCATGAAATACCACCAGGATTTTTCCACTCAAACCACCCGCAAATAGCAAAGTGAATAACACCCCAAGAATAATCAGCACCAGGGCTGACCTCCAGGCTTTCCAGTCGAAAATTGCCAGTAGCCATCCTGCAAGCATACCCAGCAGCAAGCTCACCCATAATGAAGGCCAGCTTGGTCCGGTGAGCGCTGCTGTTACCCCGGCTACAACCGAGGTTAGTAAGATGAATAACAATAGTAGTATCAACAGGGTTTTCACCCTGGCAACACTTCGCAGTATTGTGCTAAAAGAGTGGCTCACTCCATGTTCAGCCAATTTGGCCTCTCTTGCTGGAGATACCGTTTACCCGCCTCAGCAGAGGTGATCTGCCGATGGCGAGCCAAATCTAAAGTAGAATATGCCTCTTCAAGCAGTGACCCGGGCATCCGTATATACGGGATGCGGTTTTGGGATAATGCAGACACGACTCTTGATTGGTCTGCCTTGCCACCAAAATCAGCCGGGTCGACCAATACGGCCATGCTGCTGCCACCTTTTCGCTGCCGGTTGGCAGTTGCCACCCAAATGGGGTTGCTGGAAGGGGTTATGATGATAGAGGTTCCAGCCCGGTCAACCGGCTTTTGTACCAGCAAATCATGCAGCGGGTGGCTGCCTGCATTTGCCATCGCCAGGGTGCGCATGATGCGCCAGCGCTGCAACATATCGGCGCTGGGTTGCAGCCACACGAATTGCGGCCCCGCCAGCACCAATCCCACTTTACGGTACTCCCTGAGCCCGCGCAATGCCAGGGAGGCAGCCAGCACGATGGAAAATTCCAGTGTGGAATGCTCGCCCAGACCGGCCTGGTCCGCCTGGTTCAAGTCAACGAAAATCCACCAATCGCGCGAGCTGGCTGATTCAAACTGCCTGACGATCAAGGTATCAAAATGGGCTGAGGCTCGCCAGTGGATGCGCCGTAGGCTGTCTCCAGGCACATAATTACGCAAACCCGCTGGGTTGAAATTACGCTCAATAAATCCCCGACGGTAGCGTTCGTCGCCCATCCAACCTCCCGTGGGTATCCGGAGCTGGGTTAATGGCAACACCGGTGGTGTGATCAGGATCGTGCTGGTATGGGGGTCATCCAAACGAATGGTGTAAATGCCGAATGGATCTCCACATCGTAAGTGCGTTGGGCCTAACTTATATAAGCCGCGCCGCGTGAACCGGTGGCTCAGGTTACGCATACGGTAGGCGTGATGCCCAACGTCTGAAACCATGCGCAAGGGTGATTGCATTGTAGGCGAATCATCCGTGATTTCCACCCACACCACTGGCAGCCAGCCCTGGTTGGTTAATTTAACCTGTTCAGGCACCGATTCACCAACGGTTGCCCATGCCAGGTTCACCTTGCGTTCGACACTCAGGTTTTTCCGAATGGATCGCACCCACAGCCAGGCAATCAGCCAGGCACCGCCTGTGCCGATGAAGAATATCAGCCAGCCCTTGAAATTCGTCAGGACGTACAGGATACCCAGGATGATCGCCAATATGGGCAGCAGCGGTAAATTCATGTGCGACCTGGCTTGCTGTCCTGGATTTTTTGCCGCTATTTGATTAATTCGTTCGATAAGCTTCCAAATGCCCACAGTTTTATCCCCTTTGGACATGAACCCTGGCAATCAGCTTATGATTGGCTATGAATGCCGTAATGTATATTCCAATGCAAAATTGCCTGATGGGTGCTTGTAGTATTCTTCGCAATCCCCGCATCGGCGACGACTTATTCAACCTCCGTGAAGACAATTCTACTTCAGGAGGTCCTCGGCGTAATGGCAGGCTGTGAAGTGTCCGGGGCGAAGCTCACGCAATGGCGGTTCATCTATCGAGCAGTTAGGGCGGGCGATAGGGCAGCGCGGATGGAAGTGGCAGCCTGGGGGAGGGTTGATAGCATTGGGAATCTCGCCGGGTGGCATAGGTTCGGTGCGGCGGTGGGTCGGGTCTGGGACGGGTACTGCTTCAAGTAACGCCCGTGTGTAGGGATGCAGCACAGTCTGGTAGACATCCGTCAGAGGTCCCACTTCACATAGTTTGCCCAGATACATGATGGCAATCCGGTCGCATACATATTTTGCTGTCGCCAGATCATGCGTGATGAATAGATAAGTCAGGTCGAATTTTTCCTTGAGGTTCATCATCAGGTCAAGTAAAAGTGCTCGCACCGAAACATCTGCCATGGCGATAGGTTCATCCGCAACGATAAAAGCGGGATGCGTCACCAATGCCCGAGCTAAGACTACCCGTTGGCGTTGACCTCCTGAAATTTGGTGAGGATACAGGCTGTAAAATGTGGTTGGTGGGCTCATACCTACTTCAGATAAAATTTCCAACACGCGTTCACGCCGTTCTGCCGCCGAGAGCTTGGGCATGTGGATTTGAGCTGGATGCTCGATTGCCTCGCCGAGTGTCATGCGTGGGTTGAGTGAAGCTAAGGGGTCTTGAAAGACGATCTGCATGCGTGAACGCATGCGGCGCATCTCTTCAGGCGAGATGCTTTCCAGGTCGGTGCCATCGAAGACCACCGTCCCGCTTGTCGGCTCCAGCAATCGTAATACAAGCCGCCCTAAGGTAGATTTACCTGAGCCACTTTCCCCTGCCAATCCGAATACCTCGCCTTTATGGATGATGAAGCTGACATCATCCACAGCCTTAACCGCAGGAATTTGCCCACCAATGAGTAAGGAAGCAAAAAAACCAGATTGGATCGGGAAGAATTTGCGAATGTGCTCAACACGCACCAATTCTGCAGCTTCAGTAGATTTATCCATGGGTATAGGATTCATGCTCACCGTAGTTGACTCAGGCATGCATCTTCTCCTGGCTTTTCGCCAGCACTGAAGGGTACAACCAGCAGGCAGCTAGTTGATCTCCTTCAACAGCTTCCAGAGGGGGGACTTCTACCCGGCAGATATCCATGACATAGGGGCAACGTGGGTGAAAGCGGCAGCCAGCTGGTGGGTGCGAAAGGTCTGGGGGAGCGCCTGCCATCTTGTAGAGTTCGCCACTGTCAAGTTTAATGTTGGGCACTGAGCGCATCAGAGCCTGGGTATAGGGGTGTTTCGGGTGAGCAAACACATCGTTGACATCACCAAGTTCTGCTAGCTTGGCTGCATACATCACCGCAATCCGATCGGATATTTCTGCTACCACGCCGATATTATGGGTGATCAGTAGGATGGTGAGGCCGAATTCTTTTTGTAATTCCTTAAGCAGGTCAAGGAATTTCGCTTCAACAATCACATCGAGCGATGTGGTGGGCTCATCGGCAATAACAAGCTTAGCTCGGAGCGATAGTGCCAGAGAGATCATTACGCGCTGGCGCATCCCCCCTGACATTTGGTGTGGATAATCCATAATCCGTTCACGCCGAATGCCCAGGCGTTCGACGAGTTCTTCAGCTCTTTTCCTGGCGTCAGTATCAGAAATTTCCGGTTCGTGTGTTTGGATAGTCTCTGTTATATGCTCGAGGATGCGCTGCACCGGATTAAGCGAGGTCATTGGGTCTTGAAAGACCATGCCGATTTCCGCCCCCCGTATATCCGGCATGTCTTTCAAAGGAAGGGTCATCAGGTCACGCCCATCGAACCACAGCTCTCCCTCAGTGATACGTGCTGGACCGGTGTGCAGGCGCATCAGTGCCTTACCCAGGGTGGATTTGCCACACCCTGATTCCCCTACCAGGCCGAGGATTTCACCTCGGCGGATATCCATCGAGACGTCTTCTACAGCTTTAACTGAGCCAGCGCGAGTAGTATATTCAACCGTAAGGTTGCGGATAGAATATAAGATGTTATCAATCATCAACGTTCTCTCAGTTTCGGGTTGAATATCTCGGTCAAACCTTCTCCCATCATAGAGAAGGCCAGTACGACTGCGATGATTGCCAGGCCGGGATAAGTGATCATCCACCAGCCGGTTTGTATGAAACGTTGTCCGCGTGCTACATCGATGCCCCAGTCGGCAATGGTTGGTGGTAGCCCCAAGCCCAGGAAGGAGAGCCCAGCACCGGTCAGGATCGCATCCGCCACATTTACCGAGAAGATAATGGCTACAGAGGGAATCACATTGGGAAAAATATAGCGCTGCAAGATTTCACGGCTGCGCGCCCCGATACTACGGGCTGCTTCAACGTAAACCTCCTCCTTGACAGACAGGGTTTGCCCCCGGACAATACGGTAGTAGGTTGGAACATATAGGACCGCGATAGCCACGATGATGTTCAGAATGCTTGGACCTAGCACTGCCGTAATTGAAATCGCCAGGATCAGGCCCGGAAAAGCATATAGGCTGTCCATAATTAGACTCAACAAACGATCCATCGGACCTCCGATAAAGCCGGCGAAAAGACCAAGCGGAACACCAAACACCAGCGCTACAATAGAGGAACTGAATCCAACAATCAGCGCAATGCGTGTACCCCACAACAAGCGGCTTAACACGTCCTGTCCGATGTCATTTGTGCCCAGCAGGAAACCACCTGCCGTCGAGATCTCGCCGGTTATGGTGTTGGCTTCGCGCAGTGTGGGAAATTTCTGTGCCAATCCCTGCTTTTCCCATTCCGTTGATTGAATCACTGCCGCCAGGTCTGTCCCATCCACCACAGCTTGGAGCGCCTGGTCAATTGTTGCATAGCGATCAATCTGCGGGCGAAGCCTCAACCCCCCGGGTTCATTTCTGAGTTGTTCATCAATAGCCTTGGCTTGCTCGTTCAAAGCGCCTCCGGTTGGCACCCCTATGACAACGGCTACGCTAGGCCGGGGCTGGTCGGCTGGTACAGCCAGATCCTTGAGATCGTTTACTTTCGAATCCGCCGGCACGATCAACACCGGCACTGCCGGATGCTCCCCTGGTGCCAGGAATCTCGGGCCAACAATCGCATCCGGACCATATGGCGCAAACCAGCCTGGAACTATGGCAACAATAATGAAAGCAACAACCATCACAGAGGCAATCGTGACGAACCACCAGTCGGCACCATACCAACGTCGGGCTAAGAATATCCGGCGAACAAAGCCGACGCGTTCGAGTTCGCTCTCCCAGCTTACAGCTTCCGGAGCGTTTTTAGGAAGTTGATCTTTCGTTGCGGTCACGGTTTAGTACCTCACTCGAGGATCAACCAGCGAATAGATGACATCGACCGCCAGGCTGATCAAAGCAACCAATAGGGCGAAAGCTGCGATGACGCTTTGTACAGCTGTGTAATCGCGTGTGGATATTCTTTCCACCAAGTAGCGACCCATACCTGGCCATGAGAAGACTGTTTCGGTCAATACAGCGCCAGCCAGTAATATCGCCACCTGCAAACCAATCAGAGTGATTACAGGGATCATGGCATTTTTCAGTGCGTGTTGGTAAACCAGCACATGTTCGCGAATGCCTCGAGCTCGCCCGGCTGCGATGTAATCGGCATGGAGGGTTTCAATTACGTTGATGCGTGTCATGCGAACGAATACACCCGAAAGGATGAGTCCGAGCGTGACAGTTGGCAAGATGAGGTGTTGGAGGACTGACCACAAAGCTGGCCAATTACCCGAAATCAGGGCATCGATTGTATACAAGTTAGTGACGGATTTTAAGGTCGTGCCGATCACTGGATCGATGCGCCCGGATATCGGCAATATATTGAGACGCACTCCAAAAAAGAGCTGCAACATCAAGCCTAACCAGAAGATAGGCAGTGAATAGATGAAGACGGAATAAATGCGCCAGGTGTAATCGATGGCACGTTTACGACGTGAAGCCGCAAATGTTCCTCCTATAATCCCGATTAACAGCGCTAATATAGCAGCCGGGATCACTAATTCCAGTGTGGCAGGAAAGCGCTCACTCATCTCATCGATGATTGGTCGGTGACCTAGAACCAAAGAATTCCCGAAATGCAGTGTTACCATGCTGAGCAGGAATTTACCATACTGTACAATCAGAGGTTCGTTGAGTCCCAATTGTTCCCGAATGCGCGCCACCATCTCTGGGGTTCCTTTTGGGCCTAATGCGGAGCGCACCGGATCACCCGGCAAAATATGCATCACGAAGAAAACCAGCGTTGCCAGAATAAAGACCATCGGCAAGGTGAGTACGATACGCGTCAAGATATATCTACGTAGTCCAACCGAACCTCGCGCAAAAACATAAATCAACAAGATTAAAGCTGGAACGCCAATAATTAAGGCTATAAAGGCAATAGGAGTCAAGTTTCCCTTTACTATATTACTTGATCAAACGAATGAAACGAGAAACGAGGGGGCGGGGTGAAGCCCCGCCCCTTAATATTGGTGTATGTTATGGTGTCTTGGTGAGTACGGAGTAGTCGAATTCGATCGTACCGCCGATGTTCAGCGTATCCGGGTTTGGATGCGCATTGGAGGCGTGGATGTTATCGCGGTAGACTACATACTCTGGATTGAGGAACAGTGGCAGTGTCACCACCAGGTCGGCGTAGACTTCCTGCGCCTGCTCGAGCAGTTGGGCGCGCTTGGTCAGGTCTGTTTCGATGTCAGACTGTGCCATCAAATCGACCAGTTGCTGTGCCTTGTCGTTGATCGGTTTGCCGTAGTCTGTTCCAGCCTCAGTTGGTGAAACATTTGTACCTTGACCACCGTTGTAGATGAAAGGTTCAAGATAGTTGGATGCATCCGGGTAATCATAGAACAACCCAGCACACAGGCCGCATAAGCATCACCCCCCGTGCAGGCAGTGACGTAGGTGCTCCACTCTTGACTCTGCAGCGTCACCTTAATCATGCCGGTAGCTTCAAGCTCTTTCTGAATCACCTGTACCCAGGCCGCGGTCTGAGTGCCATAGTGCTCAGGTGGGTACCACAGATCGAATTGCAGTGGGTTGCTTTCACTGTAACCCGAAGCCTCCAGGAAACCCTTGGCTTCCTCTAGATCTGGCGCGGCGTACATGGTATCGAAGGCTTCAGAAGCCCCCAGGAATCCGGGTGGAACCATGGAATAGATCGGGTTGACCTCACCACCAAAGACGGTGTCAGAAATCTCGTTGCGGTCGATGGCGGAGGCTAGAGCCTTGACTACGTTCGGATCGTCCATCGGGGCCATGGTATGGTTGAGGATAAGGTAGCGGATCGAACCGCCGTTAATGGTCCCTACAGTGAGCCCAGACACACCCTTTAACTGGCCAATCAATTCTCCCCCAAGGTAACGCCAGGCGATGTCAATCTCACCATTTTGGATGGCCAGAGCCTCGGTCTGTGGATCGGAGAAGAAGCGCACGATGATCTGCTTGACCTGCGCCGGATATTCCCCATTGTAGTATTGGTTCGGCTCAAAGACGATCTGTTGGTCGGGAACAAACTGCGAAACGTACCATGGACCGGTTCCGTAGATGGGGGGTTCTGGATAGAGCTCGCACTGGTCAGCCGGGAATTTATTGGGATCAGCTGGCCTGTATGGTGCAGTTGCAACCAGCTGCAGGAAGTACGCAACAGGCTGCTTTAGGTGAAATACTACTGTCTTGGCGTCTGGTGCTTCGACGCTGGCCAGGTATGGCGTCACCAGAGCATCGGCTACACCGTTCGGGCAATCGGGACCGATAGTGAGCACACGATTGATGCTGTCCGCATAGAT
>Ga0172362_10000240_pt1 | contig 42531 bp, 36 predicted proteins | sample LakKivs1_kivu2a2_FD_114534 | JGI IMG/M metagenome (GOLD analysis project Ga0172362, IMG submission 114534) | Sediment microbial communities from Lake Kivu, Rwanda - Sediment s1_kivu2a2 | ecosystem: Environmental > Aquatic > Freshwater > Lake > Sediment | place: Rwanda: Western Province, Lake... | reverse complement strand
GGCCTCCTCCGCCGGGTCGTTATCCCCAGGCCCGCCGACCTCCCCGGGAGAGGCCCCCCCCGCAACCTCCGCCCCGCCGGCAAGGTCCGCGAGGACTCGGCGCTTGCCAAGGGGCGCCTTGCCGACGACTTCGAGAAGTACGGCATACAGCTCGTCGACTTCTACATCAACGCGATCACCCCGCCCGACGAGGTACAGAAGAGGATCGACGAGCGGACCTCCATGGCGGCCCTCGGCAACATGGGCGAGTACATGCGCTACAAGACCGCCACGGCGGTCAGCGATGCGGCCCAGAACCAGGGCGGCGGAGGCGGGACTGCCGGCACCGGCGTGGGCCTGGGGGCTGGTGTCGGGATGGGCGCTGCGATGGCCAACATGATGGCCCAGAGCATGATGGGCGGTCAGGGCGGGACGGGTACTGCCGGAGGGGCCGCAGCCGCGATGGTCGTCTGCCCCTCGTGCGGCAAGACCGTGCCCGACGGGAAGTTCTGCCCGGAGTGCGGAAAGCCCATGGGCGAGACCTGCCCGAAGTGCGGCGCCGTCGTCAAGTCGGGCGCGAAGTTCTGCCCGGAGTGCGGAGCCAAGCTCGGCGGCACCAGGTGCGAGTGCGGCGTGGACATCCCTCAGGGCAGCAAGTTCTGCCCCGGATGCGGCAAGAAGGTGGAGTAGGCTGAGCGGGAGGACCCTCAGGCAGATCCTGGAGGCGGCCGCAGCCGGTCAGCCCGGCCGCACGGCCCTCGTCGACGACTCGGCGAGTCTGACCTGGTCGGACTGGATGGCGGCGTCCTCCCGGCTCGCGGAGTCTCTGGCGGCCATGGGCATGAAGCCGGGCGACACGCTCGCCTACATCGGCGGGAAGTCGGCGGCCCTCCCATGCTTCTTCATGGGCGCCGTCCTCGCGGGCGGGAGGTTTCTCTCCGTCAGCCCCTCCTGGCCTGACCCGGTCGCCCGGCGGATAGCCTCCGACGCGGGAAGGTCGTTCGTCGCATGCTCGGGAGAGGTCCCCTCCGCCTGGCGCGACTTCCCCGTGCTCCCGGCGTGTCTCCCCGACCGAGCGGCCGGCTCCGATCCTGCTGCTCTCGAAGACGTCGGTCTCTCGGGAGAGGTCTATCTCAACGTCACTTCGTCCTCTACGGGCTCGCCCAGGGTCGTGTCGACGACGGCGGGCCAGCTCCTCGAGAACACGCTCGGAATCAGCAGGGCACTGGGCCTCGGTGCGGAAGACGTGCACATGTCTCTCTTCTCATCGTACGGGCACCCGCACGAGCTGTTCGCAAGGGGCCTCGTGCTCGGTGGAACCAGCGTACTGACCGCGACCAGGTACCCGAGGGAGGCCATCGACCTGATCGCGAGGCATCGTGTCACGGTCCTGATGGGGCTCCCCCCACAGCTGGAGGGCCTCGCCCGCATGAGTTCCAGGGGCGGTGCCGACCTGGGCTCGCTCAGAGTGGTGGAGGCCGGCGGAATGCACATGTCGGCCGAGTTCGCGGAGTTGTTCGAGTCGCTCTGCGGCAAGCGCGTGACGCCGGTCTGGGGCAGTACCGAGACGTCGGGAGTCGCCCTGCTGGGCGAGCCGGGCGAGGAAGGGTTCACGAGGGTCGTCGAGGGATACTCCGTCGAGCTGCACGATCCGCTCGGGGCGAGGCTCGAAGGCGAGTGCGAGGGCGAGCTCTGGATCTCCGGGGCCGCCGTGGCCTCGAGGTACCTCGGCGGGAAGTCTTCGGGGGGCGGGACCTTCGCCGACGGCTGGTTCATGACTGGAGACATCTTCAGGCGCGATCCCGCGGGGAGGATGTTCTTCGTCGGCAGGCGCGGGGGGCTTATCAAGTCGGCGGGCCTCAAGGTACATCCGCTCGAGGTCGAGCTGGCGCTGCTGAAGCACCCCGGCGTGGCGGAGGCCGCCGTGGCGGGAGAGGGCCGCGCCGCAAGAGGCGAGACCGTCGCGGCGTGGATAGTCGCGAAGCCCGGAGTGACGCTTCAGCCCGCGGAGCTCAGGCAGTTCCTGAGGAAGCTCATCGACGAGTACAAGATCCCCAGGAACCTCTACGTGGTTCCGGATCTCCCGCGCACTCCCGGCGGGAAGATAGACAGGACGGCACTCGGGAGGCCCCCCGCGGCGACGGAGTGGCGGGGTGAGCTGCTCAGGACCGATGTCGAGCTCGTGAAGCTGCTCTGCCACAGGGCGACCATCCTCTCCAACCTTCCGGCCGATTTCGATCCGGACTGGATGGAGGAGCAGCTGGACAATGCCGCGGGACACAACCCCGGACCCCTTTCCGACGATTCTGTGAGGGAGATCCTCTCCCTCGTCCAGAAGGTCCTGTCCAGGAGGTAGCCTTGCCGGGCCGCACTGTCGACGTGTGCGGAGTGGTGTTCGGCGGGGGGATGCCCGTCCTGATAGGCGGTCCCTGCGCCGTGGAGGGGCCGGACATGCTGGAGTCATGCGCCCGCGCCGTCGTCTCGGCCGGCGCGTCGATGCTGCGCGGCGGGGCCTTCAAGCCCAGGACCTCCCCATGGTCCTTCCAGGGCCTGGGCCTGGAAGGTCTCAGGTTGCTGGGCGAGGTGCGCTCGGCGACAGGGATCCCGGTGGTGACCGAGGTCATGTCCGCCGCCCAGATAGAGCCCGCCCTGAGATGCGTGGACATGCTCCAGGTGGGAGCCAGGAACATGCAGAACTTCCCGCTCCTGAGCGAGATCGGCCGCGCAGGCTGCCCGGTGCTGCTGAAGCGCGGGTTCATGTCCACGGTCGAGGAGTGGCTTCTCGCGGCCGAATACGTCTCCAGGGAGGGCAACGACAAGGTCGTGCTCTGCGAACGGGGCATAAGGACGTTCGAGCCCTGGACACGGAACACATTCGACATCTCCGGTCTGATCCTGGCCAGGATGACCGGAGGCTACCCGGTGATGGCCGACCCGTGCCATGCTTCCGGCCGCAGGGACCTGATCCTCCCGCTCTCGAGGGCCGCGCTCGCCGCGGGGGCGGACGGGCTGATGATCGAGATACACCCCGATCCCGCGAAGGCTCTGTCCGACGGAGACCAGTCCCTCGATCTCGAGGGCTTCGCAAGTCTTTCGAGCGAGCTGCGCCCCGCGGGGGGCTGGGCGCGCAGCCAGGCATCAGGGAGGTAGCAGTGCACCTCGGAATCCTCACCGGGGGCGGGGACGCGCCCGGGCTGAATGCGGTCATCCGTGGAGTGGTCTACAGGGCTGTGTCCGGAGGGCACGCCGTCACCGGATTCCTGAGGGGATGGAAGGGAGTCCTGGAGAACGTGACCAGGCCCCTCGGGATAGAGGATGTCCGTGACATCCAGAAGGTCGGCGGCACACTTCTCCTGTCCTCGCGCACGAATCCCATGAAGAGGGAGGATGGGCTCCGGACCGTCGCCGGGACGCTCGCGAAGAACTCCATCGACTGCCTGATCGCAGTCGGTGGCGAGGACACGCTGGGAGTGGCCTGCAAGCTGTCGGAGGCCGGGATACGGGTGCTCGGGGTTCCCAAGACGATCGACAACGACCTCGGGGCGACCGACTCCACCTTCGGATTCGACACCGCGATAAACCGCGTCGCTGACGCCCTCGACGACCTGGCGACGACCGCCCGCAGCCACGAGCGCGTCATGGTCGTGGAGATAATGGGGAGACACGCCGGATGGATGGCGCTCCACGGAGGCATCGCCGGGGGGGCCCATGTGATACTCATCCCCGAGGTCCCATTCGACATCGACGAGGTTTGCTCGGTCCTGAAGAGGAGATGGGAGGAGGGCAGGCACTGGGCGGTCGTCGCGGTGGCGGAGGGGGCAATGGATCAGTCCCTCGCCGACCATGTGATGCACGCCGAGGCCAGGGACGCATTCGGCCATGTCCAGCTGGGGACCGGCGTGGGGATAGGCCCGGTGCTTGCGGACGCGATTGGGAGCAGGACAGGCATCGAGACCCGCCACGTGGTTCTGGGCCACCTCCAGAGAGGGGGCGCACCGACCGCGTTCGACAGGGTCCTCGGAACCCGTCTCGGCTGCAAGGTGGTGGAGATGGCCGAGAAGGGCCTGTCCGGGATGATGGCCTCCCTGCGCGGCGGTGGGATGGCCGAGGTCGATCTGGCCGAGGCCGTGGGGACGCTGAGGACCGTGCCTCCCGATCAGTACGAGGTGGCGCGGATCTTCTTCGGCTGACGATCCAGGAGGTTTTCCATGCGCATCGCGATAAACGGATTCGGGAGAATAGGCAGGCTGGTCTGCCGCAGGATCATGGAAGTCGGCGGGATAGAGATAGCCGCGGTCAACGACATCACGGATTCCGCGACCCTGTGCCACCTGCTGAAGTATGACTCGGTTCACCGCCGCCTGTCTGCAGAGGCGAAGGTGGAGGGCGACTCGATCTCGGCTGGCGGCCAGCGTTTCAAGGTGCTGGCGGTGAAGGACCCGTCCGCGCTCCCCTGGAAGGACATGGGCATCGACCTCGTGATAGAGTCCACGGGCCTCTTCACATCCCGCGACAAGGCCTCCGCCCATCTGGAGGCGGGCGCCCGGAAGGTCCTCGTGAGCGCACCCGCGAAGGGCGCGGACCTCACGATAGTGATGGGAGTGAACCACCGGAAGTACGATCCGGAGAGCCACACCGTCATGTCGACGGCGAGCTGCACGACGAACTGCCTCGCACCCGTGGCGAAGGTCCTCAACGATTTCTTCGGGATAGCCTCCGGAATCATGACCACAATCCACGCCTACACCAACGACCAGCGCGTGCTCGACCTGCCGCACAAGGACCTGAGGCGGGCGAGGACTGCCGGAGTCAACGTCATACCGACCACGACCGGAGCCGCGAGCGCAATAGGCGAGGTGATCCCCGAGCTGAAGGGGAAGCTCGACGGGTTCGCCGTGAGGGTTCCTGTTCCCGACGGCTCGCTGGTGGACCTCACCTGCAACCTGGAGAAGGACGCGAGCGTCGACTCGGTGAACGCCGCCATGAAGGAAGCCTCCGAGGGCGACCTCCGGGGGATCCTCGAGTACAGCACCGAGAAGCTCGTCTCGAGCGACATCGTGGGGATGCAGGCCAGCTCCGTCTTCGACTCGGAGTACACCCGGATGATCGGACCCAGGATGGTCAAGGTAATGTCCTGGTACGACAACGAATGGGGCTACTCCTGCCGCATGGTCGACATGGTCGCGTACATCGGGAGCGTGGGCCTGTGAGCTATCCCTCGATCAGGCAGGCGGATCTCCGCGGGAGGAGGGTGTTCCTCAGAGCCGACCTGAACGTCCCGCTGGAGAACGGGGAGGTAGCCAACGACAACAGGATCACCGCGGTGCTGCCGACGATCAGGGCCCTCCTCGAGGCCCCGGCTTCGGTGGTCATCGCCAGCCACCTCGGGCGCCCGGACGGCAGGGTCGTCCCGGAGATGAGCCTCGCGCCGGTCGCGCGGGTACTCGAGAAGCTGCTGGGCCGTCCCGTCCCGCTGGCCCCTGACTGCGTCGGGAGACGGGTCGAGGCTCTGGCCTCGGCGATGAGGCCCGGCGATGTGCTGCTCCTCGAGAATCTCCGCTTCCATGCCGAGGAGGAGGAGGGGGACCCCGGCTTCGCGGCCGCCCTCGCAGGGCTGGCAGACACCTACGTGAACGATGCCTTCGGAACCTGCCACAGGGCCCATGCCTCCATGACGGGCGTCCCGGCGGTACTCGGAGGGGGCTATGTCGGGTTCCTGGTCGAGAAGGAGCTGAGCTTCCTTCTGGGGGCCACGAGGGATCCCCGAAGACCCATGACCCTCCTGCTCGGGGGAGCGAAGGTCTCCGACAAGATCCCGGTCATCGAGAACCTGCTGGAGAAGACCGACACCGTCCTGATCGGCGGGGGCATGGCGTTCACCTTCCTTGCCGCGAAGGGGATCGATGTCGGGGCCAGCCTTCTGGACTCCGAACGGATCGAGACTGCCTCCAGGACGATGGCCATGGCCGAGTCATCCGGCGTGCGAGTTGTCCTGCCCACGGATGTCGTGGTGGCTCCCTCGCCGGACGATGGGTCCTCGGCCGTCACGGTGCCGATAGACCGCATCCCTCGCGGACAGGCGGGACTGGACATCGGCCCCGAGACGGCATCGGCCTTCTCGGATGTCATCAGGGCGAGCCGGACCGTCGTGTGGAACGGACCCATGGGCTTCTTCGAGAAGCCTCCCTTCGACAGGGCAACCATGGTCGTCGCACTGGCCATGGCCGAGGCCACCGAATCCGGGTGCACGACAATCGTGGGTGGCGGGGACTCCGCCCGAGCCGCCGCCGAAGCCGGGATCGAGAACAGGGTCAGCTTCGTCTCGACGGGGGGAGGCGTCTCCCTCACCCTCCTCCAGGGGCACGAGCTGGTCGCCCTGGAGGCCCTGACGGGGACCGGACGGTGAGGCCCTTCTTCGGCGCCAACTGGAAGATGAACGGCACCTGGCCCATGGGCATGTCGTGGTTCCAGACCGCCAAGTCCCTGTCGCGGCCGGGCGAGCCCAGCGAAGTCGTCGTCTTCCCTCCATTCACGCTGCTGACCGCGGTGGCGGAGGACGCCCGCGAGGCGGGGCTCCTGACGGGAGGCCAGGACCTCTACTTCGAGGAGTCGGGTGCCTTCACCGGCGAGATCAGCCCCGCGATGCTCCTCGAGGCGGGATGCAGCTGGGTCATAGTCGGGCACAGCGAGCGCCGTCACGTTCTCGGAGAGAGCCTGGAAACGGTTGCCAGGAAGGCCGCCGCCGCTCTCGGAGCCGGACTCGGGGTGGTCCTGTGCGTGGGCGAGCTGCTCTCGCAGCGGGATGCCGGCGATGCCGGCCGGGTCGTCGTCGAGCAGCTGGAGTCGGCTCTCCCTCCATCGCTCGAGGTCCCCGTGGGACGCCTGGTCGTGGCCTACGAGCCGGTCTGGGCCATAGGCACGGGCCGGATGGCCACGCCGGACCAGGCGGCCGAGATGCACGGGCTTGTCAGGGACTGGCTCAGGGAGAAGCGGCCGGGCCAGGAGCCCTCGACGAGGATCATCTATGGAGGCAGCGTGAAGCCGGGAAACTCGGCCGACGTCCTCTCCCGGCCCGAAGTGGACGGCGCGCTGGTGGGCGGTGCCAGCCTGGATGCGGAGAGCTTCTTCTCGATAGTCAGGTCGGCCTGCCCATGACCCTCCGGGTCAGCGGCTCCTTCGATCCCGGGCGCCTTCCGGTCGTGGGCGAGGTCGCCTCGCGCCTCTCCCTCCTCCTCGCCTACGTGCTGGTAGCCTTCGCCGGGCGTTCGCTGACCCGCGCCATGGTGGGCGGCGAGCCAGACATGTTCGTCTTCCTCGGAGTCCAGGGCGCGGTGATGACGATCCTCACCGGGCTGCTCTGGCTGCCCCTCGCCTCCAAAGCGGGCAAGATCGGCCTCCGGAGGGCGCTGCGAGCCCTTCCCTTCGCGCTGTTCGTCCTCCTGCCATTCGTCGTCGTGACCGTTGCCGGCAGGTTCTCCTGGACCCCTCCGTCCTCCCGCTGGTTCGCAACCCTGGGCCTCCTCGCGGCAGCTGCGGTCGCCGAGGAGGTGGAGTTTCGCGGACTCCTCTTCGACGCCCTCGCGTTCAGGGGCTCGGTGATCCCGTCGATCGTTCTGAGCTCGGCTCTCTTCGGACTGGTCCACGGGGACAACCCGGGCAGCAATCCGCTTGCGCTGGTCAACATCGCCCTGTTCGGACTGATGCTCTGCGGGATCCGGATGCTGACCAGGGGAGTTGCTGGTCCGGCTCTGATCCACTGGGTCTGGAACTCGACGACCGGTCTGGTCCTCGGTTCCAGTGTGAGCGGCCTCGAGCTCCCTTCGCTCCTGCACCCGCTGGGCCGGATGCCCTGGGGCGCGTTCGGCCCGGAGGAGTCGCCCGCCCTGACGATACTCCTCATCGCTTCCACCGTGCTCGTGTACTTCTCCGTGCGGCGCGCGGGGCGAAGATCCGCCGCGACCGGGGATCATGCCCTTCCGGTGCGGGCGGACGGCGGCGGCGGATCGTGAGCAGGGTGCTCCTGGTCAATCCGCCATCCGCGATCGGCGTGTACGACAGGAGCCGGATTCGCGTGGCCATCACCTCCGCCCCCTTCATCACCCTGGCTTCGCTGGCAGGGGCCCTGCTCGAGAAGGGGATCGAGGTCGAGATAGCCGACCTGATGATCGAGGGCAGGCCGGAGGAGGCCTTCAGGTCCAGGCTCAGGGGATTCCGCCCGGACTTCGTCGGGATAACCTTCACGACCCCTCTGCTCAGAGAGGCCAGAGGCCTGGCGCGGATGGCCAGGGAGGAGATCCCCGAGGTCCGCATCCTGGCAGGCGGTGTGCATGCCTCCGCCCTGCCGGGGGAAGTCCTCTCCGGCGGCGAGTTCGACGCGGTCGCCATAGGGGAGGGCGAGAGGACGATAGTCGAGATAGCTTCGGGCCTCCCCCTCGCGCAGATCGACGGGACGGCATGGATGGAGGACGGGGAGCTGAGGCGCACCGGGCCCAGGGAACTCATCGCCGACCTCGACGACCTGCCGATGCCGGCATGGCAGCTCCACGACCTCAGGTACTACAGGGCCCCTCACATCGCTGCCAGGAGGAACCCCGTCGGCTACATGGAGACCAACCGCGGATGCAACCACCACTGCCTGTACTGCAGCCAGAACGTGTTCGGCCATATCGTGAGATCGAAGTCGCCCGGGCGCGTCGTCGACGAGATGTTCAGGATGCTGGACATGGGCTTCAGGGACATACACATAAAGGACAACAACTTCACCGCCGACATCGCCAGGGCGTCCGAGGTCTGCAGGCTGCTGATCGACAGGAGGTTCCCGGCTCCCTGGGCCCTGCCGACCGGCGTCAACGTGCATGACGTGGACGAGGAGTTCTTCAGGCTCGCAAAGAGAGCCGGCTGCTACCAGGTGGCCTTCGGCATCGAGAGCGGAGTCGAGGAGATACTCGCGGGAGTGTGCAAGAGGCAGAGTCCGGAGCAGGTGCGGCGCGCGGTCGAGATGGCCGCCGGGGCCGGTCTCGAGACCGTCGGCTTCTTCATGATGGGCCTGCCCGGAGACACCACCGAGACCATGGATCGCACGATCGACTTCGCCTTGAGCCTTCCCCTGACATACGCCAAGGCCTCCATGACCCTCCCCTTCCCGTCATCGGCCCTCTTCAGGCTGATCCAGAACGAGGGCAGGATCCTCTCTACGGACTGGGATCTCTACAACTTCCATTGCACCAGTGAGGTATGGAAGCACGAGCATCTGGACTGGCCGACGATCGAACGCTACTACACGCTGTTCCACAGGAAGTTCTACTTCAGGCCCTCGTACATCTGGAAGAGGTTCTGGCGAGACATCAGGATGGGTCAGCTTCTCGCCGACGCCAGGGCGGCCCTGGGAAACAGGTGGTCAGACTGAGGGAGACCCTTCCCGGGAGGGGCCCGCTGAGCCCTGCGCTCCTTGTGGAACTGCTCCTCGTGCTGATGTTCGTCGCTCTTCTCTTTGTTCCCAGATGGCCTTCCGGGTTCGTCATGGTGAGGTCGGTTCCCGGGGGAGCGGCGATCCGCACGATGGATGGCATGGACTTCGCAGCCCCCGCGCTCGTCCCGGCGACCCGGTCAGGAACCGCGATCACCCTCCGGCTGGACGGATACGCGCCCACAGACACGGTGATATCGCCTCGCGACAGCCTGATGGTCGTCTACCTGGAGTACCTCTTCCCGCTCTCCGTCAGCTCACTTCCGCCAGGGGCATCTGTCTGGATAGACGGCGCTCCTGCGGGGAGGACCCCCCTCCTCACCTCCGCGAGGGGAGCGGGCCGGCATGTCGTCAGAGCCGAGTGCATGGGCGCTCCGGCGCTCTCGGACACGGTGGTCATGGCTGCCCACAGGCGCTATTCGGTGGATTTCGCATTTCCCGGGCCTGCCCCCATGGGGCTTGTCTTCATCCCCGGGGGGAGCCTCGTCCTGGGTGGAGGCCCTGACGGCCCTCCGATCACGCAGAGGGTCGAGGTGGCCAGCTTCTACCTTGGGCGCAACGAGGTCACGAACTCCCAGTTCTGCGCCTTCCTCAACAGCGTGGAAGTCTCGATGTCCCCGGACACCTTCGGCAGGAATGGCATGACAGCCCTCCTCTCGAGGCTGTTTCCCGGGAACTACCCGATGGAGATCGTGGCGCTCAAGGAGGGCTACGTCGCAAGAGAAGGCCTGGGAGACCGTCCGGTCAGGGGGCTCAGCTGGACGGCCGCGGGTGAGTACTGCAGCTGGCTGACCGGAGTCTGCGGGGGACGGTTCAGGTACAGGCTCCCCTCCGAGGCGGAATGGGAGTACACCGCGCTGGCGGGGGGAGACGGACCATGGCCGTGGGGGGACAGCCCGCCTGATGGATCCATGCTCAACTGCTCCGACGCCAGCGAGACCATCGCGTGCCGCTCCCCGGACATCGACGACGGGTTCGCGGAGACCTCTCCGGTCGGCAGCTTCCCCCCCAATCCATGGGGCCTTGACGACATGGCAGGGAATGTCTGGGAGTGGTGCGCCGACTGGGCGGGCGGAGAAGGGGCCGCGACACGGGGGGGCGAGGGTTCTCTCAAGTGCCTCAGAGGCGGCAGCTGGCTGTCTTCGCCGGAGGACTGCAGATGCGAGTCCCGGCTGGGACTGGACGCATCGCTGGGGTATCCCTTCGCAGGCTTCCGCGTGGCTGCCGATGAAGGGGCGTCACCGGATCACGACCCTCCTGCTCCCGTCGACACATGTGGCCTCGCGGGCGCGCGTCCGCCCGCGGAAGTCGCGGCCGCCAGGCCCTGAAGGGGGAGACCGATGCCTCGATCCATCCCGGGCGGTCCGCTGTTCGAGGTCGCCGTTCCAGCGACCATCCCGGAGATGCTCAGGGCGACGGCCGGGAAGCGCACAGACTCGGCGGCCATCGTCGAGCCGGGCCTCGACGGCAGCGTCGCGAGCATGAGCTACGGCGACCTGCTGGCGAATGTGGAGAGCCTTGCGAGGTCCATGCTGGCCGAGCATCCGCTTCCCGTGGCGGGCGTGGTGGGGAGGAACAGCATCTCGTGGGCGACGGCATACCTCGCATCGATGAGCGCCGGAGGAGTGGTGGTCCCGATCGACAGGGATCTCCCCCTCCAGGAGATGAGGGCTATCCTCCACTACTCCGGTGCCAACATGGTCTTCATGGACTCCTCCTTCCACGACGACTTCTACAGCGCCGGACATGGCGGGGGCCTCTCCGTGGTGACGATGAACGGACCGCCGACCCGCGCTGGATCGAGGCCCTTGTCGGAGCTGATCTACGACGGCAGGTCGTCGGACCGGGAACTCCCCGCCTCGATCGACGCGGCCGCGCCCGCCGCCATCTACTACACCTCGGGGACAATGGGCTCGGCGAAGGGCGTCGTCCTCTCCCAGGGCAACCTCATGGCGGTCGTCAGGCAGGAGCTGCAGTTCGTCAGGCTCATGCCGGACGACGTCTTCCTCTCCATCCTCCCGATGCACCACACCTACGAGGCCACCTGCGGCTTCCTCACACCCATGACCAACGGTTCCACGTACTACATCTGCAGGGGACTTAGATGCGTGGCCGAGGACATGGCGAGGTCCGGTGCCACTGTCGTCCTTGCCGTCCCGCTCTTCTGGGAGGCCCTGTACAGGAGGATCATGGAGAGCGTCCGGAGCATGCCCGGGGGGAGAGCCAGGCTGGCCGTAGGGAAGATCCTCGCCGGTGCGGCCTCTGCCGTCGCCGGCCAGTCCGGGCGCAGGCTGGTCTTCGCGCAGGTCCACTCGAAGCTGGGCGGGAGGATCAGGCTCATGATCTCAGGCGGCGCCGGCATCGATCCCGAGGTCTCCAGGGGCTTCCAGAGTCTTGGGTTCACGATCCTGCAGGGGTACGGCCTCACGGAGGCCGGGCCGCTGGTCTCCGTCAATCGAGAGAGAGCGAACCGTCCGGATTCCGTCGGTCCCCCCCTTCCCGGGATGGAGGTCCGCATAGACGATCCCGACGAGGACGGGGTGGGCGAGATAGTCATCAGGGGGCCCAACGTCATGATCGGGTACTTCGGCGACCCGGAGGGAACGGCGAGGGTCCTCGACTCCGACGGATGGCTCAGGACTGGTGACTTCGGCTTCCTGGACTCCGACGGGTTCCTCCACATCTCCGGCCGCAAGAAGAACGTGATCATCGCGAAGAACGGGAAGAACGTGTACCCGGAGGAGCTGGAGACGAAGCTGAACAGGGTGGGCTTCATACTGGAGTCGATGGTGTTCGGCCGGGAGTCGAGGACCAAGGGCGAGGAGATCTGGACCGTCATCGTCCCTGACGCGGAGAAGCTCATCGCCCTTGCGGAGAGCACCGGCGCGAGCCTCAGCAGGGGATTCGCAGAAGGGCTCATCAGGGAGGAGATCAGGCACTTCAACGCCTCCCAGCCATCCTTCAAGAGGATCTCCAGCTTCATCCTGAGGGAGGAGGAGCTCCCGAAGACGACGACCCGCAAGATCCGTCGGAGAGATGTCCTGAGGGAGGCCGGGCTGGAGCAGGAGGCCGTCATAAGCGTATGAGGACTGAGCGGGCCGCGTCTGCGGCGATGCTCCTGCCGATCGCGCTCGTGCTCCTCTGGTCGCTCTCGGCCTGGAAGAGCCTCACCGGGGACGAGGCCCTGACAGTCGCAATCGCAGGCTCGTCCTACCACTCGCTCCTCAGGGCGGTCACTCTCGACCCTCACATGCCGGGCTTCTACACCGTGGCATGGCTGTGGGTGAGGCTGTTCGGTGACAGCCTGCTCTCGATCCGCCTGCTGGCGCTGGCTCCGGTGCTGGCGGCCTGCCTGACAGCATGCAGGAAGCTCCCCGCCCGCGCGGCAGCCCTGATGTGCCTCAGCCCCTTCGCCCTCCACCTCGCGGTCGAGTTCAGGATGTACGGCGCTCTCATGATGTTCGGGGTCTTCGATCTGGTCCTCCTCCGGAGACTGGCGGAGAGGTTCGGCGGCCGGGCCTTCGCACTCCTGCTCCTCTCGCTCGTGGCCGGGACATGGGTGCACTACTTCGCGTGGCCGGCGGTGGCCGCATCGGCCTTCCTCCTGTTCAGGGCCGGGAGGAGGAGGCATGCCGCGGCGGCCGTTGCGGTGCCGGTGGCCCTGTACATCCCGTTGATGCCGGTCATCATCCGGCAGGTCCACCGCTTCGCGGGGGCGCCCGGGGACGTCCAGGCGATCATCACGAGCAGGCCCTCGCTGCTCCAGGTCCTCGTCGGAGCACCTCTCTCGCTTGCGGGGACGATCTACCGATTCGCGGCCGGAACCGCTTCCGCATCGTTCAACCAGTTCTCGATAGGCGCCGTGAACGGCTGGACGATCATCGGCTTCGGCCAGCTGGCCCTCATGGGCTTCCTGTTCCTGCGCGGATGGCGAAGGGCGGGAGCGGCGCCCATCCTGCTGCTCCTCTGGACCATGCTGCCCCTGAGTCTGATAAGACCCTCGGCCAGGCACTTCGCCCTCGCCTTCCCCGCCTTCGTGACCCTTGTCTCTTCCGGGTTCCTCGGGACCGGGCGGCTTCGCGTGCCCGCAACGGGACTGGCCGCAGTCCTCTCGGTGATCCTCTGCGTGCCTTTCGTGCTCCGCCCGACCCTTCCCCAGCGCTGCACATTCGACAGGGACATGAAGGAGGCCGCCGAAGAGGCACTCTCGCTGCACAGGGATACCGGGCTGCCCATCGTCTGCTATCTCGACAACTACACCACGCTGGCCTTCCTCTACCACCTCCGCCAGGCAAACGCGGACGGGTCCGCGGTCATCTGGCACCCCTTCGAAGAGGCCTTCGCGTCCGAGGAGTTCATCTGCCTGACGCCGGAGGACGCGGTGGGCTTCCTCATGCACGACACCGACTCGCTGGGGTCCGTCTGGGCGGACTCGTCGGGAGGCTCCTACATCCTCGTCGCCAACGATCCCGGAAAGGCCCGAGGGCCGGTCATGGGAGGCGCCGACAGGATCGTCGGCGTGGGGAGCGATGTCATGTCCGACCAGGATCTGACGGATGCGCTCTCGGCGCGGGCCTCCCTGGAGAGATTCGAGCTGCGGGGCAGCCGGGGCCCTCTCTCGATCTTCGTCGTGAGAGGCGAGCCGGGCCGAAGGTAGGGTCTCGCGGCCGGTTCCCCGACCGGCCGCGCGCCTGACGGAGGCTCTCTGCCGCGAGCCGGCGTTCATCCGGACACAGCCGGTTGTGTGCGGGGGGCCTTGGTGGCCCATCATGCTGGAATGCATGGACCGCACGCTTCTTCGTATACTAGATATGGTGTTCCTGTACAGGACGGAGTTCAGATGTGGTAGCCAGGAGCGCGAGCGTGCCGAAGACCGCAGAGGCGACATACGACGAGTCCCGGGTGACGACGCTGTCCTCGGTGGAGCACATCCGGCTGCGCACCGGTATGTACATCGGCCGTCTGGGCGACGGCTCCCACCCGGACGACGGCATCTACGTGCTGTTCAGGGAAGTCGTCGACAACGCGATCGACGAGTACATAATGGGTTGCGGCCGCAGGATAGTCATCGACTGCGACGCGGGAACATGCCGCGTCAGGGACTGGGGCCGCGGCATCCCCCTCGGCAAGCTGGAGGAGTGCGTCTCGGTGATCAACACCGGCGCAAAGTACAACACTGACGTCTTCCAGTTCAGCGTGGGCCTCAACGGAGTAGGCGCCAAGGCCGTCAACGCGCTCTCGGAGCGTTTCGTCGTGATGTCCTGCCGCGACGGGCGGTTCCGCGAGCTGACCTACTCGCGGGGGATCCTCGTCGACCAGCGCGAAGGCGAGACAGGCGAGTCGAACGGGACGCGCGTGGAGTTCGCGCCCGATCCCGAGATCTTCCCGGGCTACGCCTTCCACGGCGAGTTCCTTGCCTCGAGGGTCAGGCACTACTGCTATCTCAACACGGGCCTGAGGCTCGTTCTCAACGGCGAGAGCTTCCTGTCCACGGAGGGCCTGAAGGACCTGCTCGCCGACGAGGCCGGAGACTCGGTGCTCTATCCCCCGATCCACTTCAGGGACCAGACGCTGGAGTTCGCCTTCACGCACACGAACGACTTCGGCGACAGGTACCTCTCCTTCGCGAACGGCCAGTACACGAGCGCCGGGGGCACCCACCTGTCGGCATTCAGGGAAGGCGTGCTGAAGGGCATAAACTCCTTCGCAGGGAAGAGCTACGCCCCTGACGACATCCGCGAGGGGATGATCGGCATAGTTGCCGTCAGGCTGAAGGACCCGGTCTTCGAGAGCCAGACCAAGACTCGTCTGGGCAACACGGACATCCGGAGCCCTCTGGTCTCCAGGGTGAAGCAGGAGGTCGAACAGCTTCTCCACAGGAACCCACCGACGGCAGAGGCGCTCGTGGCGAAGGTCAACGTGAACCTGAGCATCCGCACCGAGCTCCAGAGCGTTCGCAAGAAGGCCAGGGAGAGGGCGAAGAAGATAGCGATCCGCATACCGAGCCTGCGGGACTGCCGCCTGCACCTGGGCGAAGGGGACCCGAGGTCCGAGGAGAGCACGATCTTCCTCACCGAGGGACAGAGCGCTTCGGGGAGCATCGTAGCGAGCCGCGACGTGGCCACCCAGGCCGTGTTCTCGCTGCGGGGGAAGCCGCTCAACAGCTTCGGGCTCAAGAGGGATACCCTCTACAGCAACGAGGAGATGTACAACATCATGCAGGCCCTCGGCATCGAGGGCGGCGTGGAGGGGCTGCGCTACAACCGCATCGTGCTCGCGACCGACGCGGACGTAGACGGCATGCACATAAGGAACCTACTCCTCACCTTCTTCCTCCACTTCTTCGAGGGCCTCGTGACGGACGGCCACCTGTTCGTCCTCGAGACGCCGCTGTTCCGGGTGCGGACCAGGAAGGAGTCCATCTACTGCTACTCGGCGAGGGAGAGGGATGCCGCCGTGGCGAAGCTCGGGAAGGCGGCGGAGATAACCCGGTTCAAGGGGCTGGGGGAGATCTCCCCGCGCGAGTTCGGTCAGTTCATCGGCCGGGAGATGCGGCTCATGCCGGTGTCGATCAACCTCCACAAGGAGGTCCCCAGGATCCTCGAGTTCTACATGGGCAGGAATACTCCCGAGCGCAGGTCCTTCATCATGGAGAACCTCAGATGAGCGACGGGGGACTCTCCGGCCTCTTCCGCGACAACTTCCTCGACTACGCCTCCTATGTGATCAAGGACAGGGCGATCCCCGACGAGGCCGACGGCCTCAAGCCTGTCCAGCGGAGGATCCTCTGGAGCCTCAGGGAGATGGACGATGGCCGCTTCAACAAGGTGGCCAACGTTATCGGCCACTGCATGCGCTACCATCCCCACGGCGACCAGTCGATCGGCGATGCGCTGGTGGCCCTGGCGAACAGAGGCTACTTCATCGACAGGCAGGGGAACTTCGGCAATCCCATCACCGGGGACGAGGCCTCTGCGGCCAGGTACATCGAGTGCAGGCTGACGGACATCGCCAGGGAGAGCCTGTTCAACGACAGGCTGACCGAGTTCGTCGACAGCTATGACGCCCGCAACCGCGAGCCGTTGAGTCTGCCGGCGAAGATCCCGGTCGTCCTCCTCCTGGGGGCCGAGGGAATCGCAGTCGGGATGTCGACCAGGATACTCCCGCACAACTTCTGCGAGGTGATCCAGGCCCAGATCGCGTGCATCAGGGGCCAGCCCTTCTCGCTGTATCCCGACTTCCCGCAGGGAGGGAGCATCGACGCATCCTCCTACTCGGACGGGGCGGGACGGGTGCGGAACCGTGCATCCATCGAGAAGAAGAAGGGCCAGAAGAAGCTGGTGATCCGCGAGGTTCCCTGGGGGACGACCTCCGAGAGCCTGATAGCCTCCATCGAGTCTGCGGCCCGGAAGGGGAAGGTCCGCGTAAGCTCGATCGACGACTACACGGCGGAGTCCGTCGAGATAGAGATAAGCCTGGCCCGGGGCGCGGAGCCCGACGACACTGTCAAGCAGCTGTACGCACACACCGACTGCGAGGTCATCCTGAGCAGCAGCCCCCTGGTGATACGCGACGGCGTGCCGTCCGAGTGCACCGTGTCCGATCTCGTGCGATGGAGCTCGGAGAGGCTCCTTGACATCCTGAGGAGGGAGCTTGAGCTGGAGCTCTCAGACCTCGGAGCGCGGAGCCGTTGGATGACCCTCGAGCAGATCTTCATAGAGAACCGGGTGTACAAGGCCCTCGAGAAGGCGTCCACCGAACAGGAGATGTCCTCCGCCGTGAGGAAGGGCATGGCTCCCTTCCTGGGAGACATCGTCCTCGAGGACGAGGATGTCGGCCGTCTGTTCGGCGTGAGGATCAGGCGCATCTCCGCCTTCGACATCGAAGCCCACAAGGCCGAGATGGGTGAGATCCTCGAGCGGATGGAGGCCGTCTCGAAGAGCCTCCGTTCGATCAGGCAGTACGCGGTGGCCTGGCTGCAGGCCCTGTTGAAGAAGTACGGAAGGGCCTTCCAGCGCCGCACGCGCCTGGAGGCCTTCACCGAGATCGACGTGAAGGAGGTCTCGCTGAGGAACCTCAAGGTCGGGTACGACCAGCAGGGCGGCTTCGTGGGCACCGGGGTGAAGGGGGAGGTGTCCTTCGACGCCTCCGAGTACGACAGGATAGTCGCCTTCTTCAGGGACGGCACGTACCGGGTTTTGCCTGTGACCGAGAAGCACTTCCTGGGCAAGGAGGTGGCCTTCTGCGGGATCCAGGACAGGGACCGCGTCTACACCGCGGCCTACCGCGAGCCCGGGAAGCGCCTCGCCTACGGGAAGCGCTTCAGGATCGAGAGCTTCATCCTGGAGAAGGAGTACCGGTTCATCCCTTCAGGATGCAGCCTCCTGCTCTTCAGCGGGAAGGACGGGCTGACCCTGGAGTTCTACTTCGAGAAGATGAAGCGTGCGCGGACGAGGAAGGGCGAGACCGCGTTCGCCGAGATAGGGCTGAAGGGAGTCGCCGCGAGGGGCATCAGGCTCGGCGGTAACAGGGTGATCTCCTCGATCAGGGCCCTCGAGCCGCAGCAGCCCCCGCCGCCACGGGAGGCACCGGCCCCTGCCGGGGAGTCCGGCCCGCCGGACGCCGGAGCGTCCGGACCCGGATCGGCCGGGCAGGCGCCCCCGAGCGTCGAGGAGATCCTGAAGGACGCCGAGGCGATCCGCAGCAGAGCCTCCGATCTGCTGAGGGAGGCCGAGGGGATCGACCAGGGGGACCTCTTCGAGCCCTGACGGGACCTGTGCCCCGCCGGCGCGGTCGCGGACAGGGAACACCGCGGAAGGAGAACCGAATGTCGCTGCGCTTTCCGGAGCCCTTCAGGCACTCGCATCCGAAGCTCAGAAGCGTCAACGAGATCGTGGAAGAGAAGATGACGCTGGGCGAGAGGACGGCCGACACCGTCGCCCGCAGGATGGGCTCCTGGCGCTTCATCATCATCCAGAGCAGCATACTGGCGATGTGGGTGGCCTTGAACGTGATCGCCATCGTCCGCCACTGGGACCCCTATCCGTTCATCCTGATGAACCTGATGCTCTCGCTCCAGGCGGCCTATGCGGCCCCCATCATCATGATGAGCCAGAACAGACTGGCCTCGAAGGACCGCATAGAGGCCCACAACGACTTCCTGGTCAACCTCAAGTCCGAGGAGGAGGCGAGGGCGATCCTGGAGCATCTGGAGGCCCAGAACGAGGCTCTGCTGGCGATCCACACCTCCCTGCTCGAGCTTCACAGGAAGGCCGACGCACGGATCGCTGACGGGGGCTGAGAAGCGGGGCCCCGCGCCTCAGATGTAGCCCAGATCGTGCAGGGCTCTCGAGGCGTCCTCGTCGAGGACGACCTCCCTGTTACCGATAGGCTTCATGGTCACGTACTTCATCAGGCTGTCGACGAGAACGCTGTCGGCGGGCAGAGGATGGGTCTCGCCGGGATCGGTCGCCAGGTCGAAGGTCTGCAGAGTCTCCGAGCCCGAGTCCAGGACGAGTTTCGTATCCCCGTGCCGGACCGCGCTCAGGATCCCCTCCATGGTCATCCCCGAAGGGATCACCCTGTCGGGGACCGATCCCGAGAAGAGGTCGATGCCGTTGCACGGATGCGAAGGGGGTGCCCCGGCGAGAGCAAGGATGGTCGGGGTGATGTCTGTCTGTCCGACCACATCGGACCGTGCTTCGCCGCGGGGCACGCCGGGCCCGCAGAAGACCAGCGGCACATGCAGCATCTCCTGGTACAGAGTGTGGCCGTGATCGTATCCGCCCCTCTCCGCGAACTCCTCCCCGTGGTCGGCCACTATGATGAACACGGTGTCGTCCGCCCGCCCTGCGGCCCTCAGCATGGCGATCATCCTGGCGATCCCTGCGTCGGCCATCGCTATCTCCCCGTCGTACTGGGAGATCAGGTAGTGTGCCTCTTCGGGGTGGAGGAGCCTGTTCTGGTCGTCGACCTCGAAGCTGGTCACTCCGGTCCAGACCGAGTCGGCCGGATCGAGGAACATGGTGTCATAGGGCGGCGATGGAGTGAACGGGTTGTGCATCTCGAACACGTGGATGACCGCGAAGAACTGCTGGTCCGGGGGGACGGTCGAGAGCCACTCGGAGAGGTGGTCTCCGCTCTCGTCGATGATCCCGGTCAGGGCCCTTCCCGTACGGACGTAGTAGCCGTCGAAGCCCCGGTCGTAACCGAACTCTGGCCCGAGCCATGGTATGCAGAACTGCCCGAAGGTGTGGTATCCGGCACGCTGCATCAACTGCTGGACAACCGGGACCCCGGCATCCAGCCCATGCAGGACGCCGTGGATGCTCCCGGCGCCATGCACCTGCGGGACCAGCCCCGTCAGGATCGAGGTGACCGCCGGCAGTGTCCACGGAGCCTGGGACTGCGCGTTGACGAAGATTGTCCCGGCAGCCGCCAGACTGTCGATCGTGGGCGTCGTGTTCCTGGGATAGCCGTAGCAGCCGAAGTGGTCCGCCCTCGCACTGTCGAGGATGAAGAGGACGAACGAAGGCCCCTGGGTCCTGTAGTGCCTGCAGGAGGAGGACAGGAGGACCATGCAGGCGAGGCCCGCGGCGAGCGCCATTCTGAGGATGCGACCGGTCATTCCCTCTTCTCCGCTGAAAGCCCGCCGACAGCTCTTGCGAGCCTCTCCAGCGGATCGCCGGGGGCGGGCACGAACTCCCTGCCCGTTATCATCTCGAACAGACGGATGTACCTTGCGGAAAGCTCGACAACGAGATCCTCCGGGGCCTCCGGAAGAACGGTGTCGCGATAGGGGTCGCAATGCTCGGCGAACCAGAGCCTCAGGAACTCCTTGTCGATGTTCTCGGGCTCCGCACCGGCGCGGAACCTCTCCTCGTAGCTGGACGCGAGCCAGTACCTCGACGAGTCGGGAGTGTGCACCTCGTCGATCAGCGTGAGCCTTCCGTCGCTGTCCAGACCCATCTCGTACTTCGTGTCGACCAGGATCAGCCCGTTCCGCGAGGCCAGCTCGACGCCCCTCGAGAAGAGCCGCAGAGCCGCTTCCGAGGCCTGCTCCCACTGCTCCGCGGTCATCAGGCCCCTCGACACGATCTCGTCCGGCGTGACGGACTCGTCGTGCTCGTCGCTCTTCGTCGTCGTAGTGACGATGGGTCTCTCGAAGGGCTGGTTCTTGACCATGCCCCCCGGGAGACGGTTTCCGCAGATCTCCCTCTCGCCCCTGCTGTAGAGCGTCCAGGCCGATGTGCTCGTGCTGCCGGTCAGGTAGCCGCGCACGATGAACTCGACCGGGAACACCCTGCATCTCCGGGCCAGTGTTGCACACGGATCCGGTATTGAAAGCACGTGGTTGGGGACTATGTCGGCCGTCGCCTCGAACCAGAAGGCACTTACCGAGTTCAGCACCTGACCCTTGAAGGGGATGGCGGCGAGGACCCTGTCGAAGGCGCTCTGGCGGTCCGTCGTCACGAGGAGGATCCTGTCACCGAGATCGTAGGAGTCCCTCACCTTGCCGCGCTTCAGCCCGGGAAGTCCGAGCGCCGTCGTGTCGACGAGGCAGTGACTCAGCGCGGAGCGGATCGAACCTCTATCGAGCAAGCTGTACCTCCTGTCTTCCTGCGTGCGGTCGGGCGGCCTGCGGGGAGTCCCCGCGGAGGAGGCGGAGACAGATCATACTCGCGCTCAGGGCTTCGCCCAAGCCCCTTCTTGGCATGCCTTGCAGGACCTTATGTTGCGTGATCCACGGCCATGCCCCTCCGAAGGAGGCCTGGCGGAACCGAAAGGAACCGGTCTCAGATGGACCAAGGCACATCGAACATAGTCTGGCACGAATCGGCGATCGGCAGGCCCGAGCGAGAGAACCTGCTGGGGGCGAAGGGGGTCACGATCTGGATGACCGGCCTCCCTTCCTCGGGGAAGTCGACCACGGCGGACAGGCTCTCCGCACTTCTGTACGGCAGGGGGGTGATTTCCGTCATACTCGACGGAGACAATATCCGCCACGGCCTCAACAGCGACCTCGGGTTCTCCCCCTCCGATCGTGCCGAGAACATCCGCAGGATCTCCGAGGTCGCCAGGCTCCTCACCTCCTTCGGCGTGATAAACATCGTCGCCTTCATCAGCCCCTATCGGGCCGACCGGGAGAGGGCAAGGTCCATCCAGGCCCCCGGCGACTTCATCGAGGTCTTCGTGGACGCCCCTCTCGAGGTGGCCGAGTCGCGAGATCCCAAGGGCCTCTACAGGAAGGCCAGGGCCGGCGAGATAAGGGAGTTCACGGGGGTCTCCGCACCGTACGAGGCTCCCGCCGAGCCGGACGTGCATCTCCGAACCGACAGCATGAGCGCTGTCGAGTGCGCCGGGGCGATTCTCCGTCACATGGAGGATCAGGGCTACATCCCACGGACTGACAAGGGCTAGGCCTTGAAGGTCCCCGCCTTCGTCCGCAGGGCGGATCCCCGGGTCGTCTTCGGGGGGCTCGGGCCCGGGCAGCTCGCGACCTACAGGCTGCACCTGCTCTCCTCGCTGGCGGCGGCCGCGGTCTCGGGCGTCATGCTCAACAGCGAGTACATCACCGCCAACGGCCTGCACGCAACGGCCTGGCAGATCACTCTGCTCGTCATGATCTGGCCGATGAGCAACTCCCTGTCCGTTTTCGTCAACACGATCATCGAGCGGAGCGGGAGGTTCGAGCGCGCCGTGATCCTCGCCGGCCTCCTGAGACTGCCGGTCGCTCTCATGTACTTCTCCAGGAGCGCCAGCGTCCTGCTGGTCCTGCTCGGCCTGTACTCGGCCGCCGACAGCGTTCTGGTGCCGGTGCTCAACAACATCCTCAGGGAGAAGTACTCGGAAGGACGGCGCGGGTTCCTTCTCGGATGGGCGGTGAGCTTCTTCACGCTGTTCAGCGTCCCGGCCGCGATCCTGGTCGGGCGTCTGCTGGATGCGGACTTCGGGGTCTACCGGATCCTGTTCGTCTGCATGGCCGCCTCCGGCTTCGCGCATGCGATGATCTTCTCGAGGATGGCGAGGGGACTACGCTCGTACTGGGAGCCGGGGCGGGAGGGAGTCCTGAGGAGGCTCGTCCGCGTTTTCTCGAGGGACAGGAGATTCGCCCTGTTCGAAGCCTACTTCATGATCTACGGATTCGCCTTCATGATGGTCCTGCCGGCCATCCCCCTCTTCGCAAGGGACTGCCTCGGCCTGAGGTACGAGCAGTACGCCCTTGCGAAGGGGCTTGTCGCGCAGGTGGGCATACTGCTCCTCAGCCCCTTCATGGGCGTCAGGGTCGAGAGATGGCACCCGTTCAGGTTCACCGGGATGGTCTGCCTCGTGCTCTCGCTCTACCCCCTCGGACTGGCCCTGTCCGGCCTCCTTCCCGGTGCAGGCGTGGTGATGTTCTTCGGCGCGTTCGCGGTCTACTCCGTGGCCATGGCCGGGATCAACATCTCGTGGAACATGTCCAGCCTCCACTTCGCGCCCGAGGGGCAGGCCGCGACCTACCAGGGCCTCCATCTGACGCTGACGGCCGCGCGAGGCCTGGTAGCCCCTCTCCTGGGCAATGCGATAATGCAGATCTCCGGTTACAGGTCCACCTTCCTCGCCTCGGCCGGCCTCTTCGCACTCGCCGGTCTCCTCTACCTGAGGAGGTACCGGTCCGGGGGAAAAGCGGACGATGAGCGCTACGGCAGGACGGAGCCCGCCGCATGCCCGGCATGAGGGTCTGGATCCTCACGGAGGACTTCCCTCCCAAGAGGGGAGGGCTCTCCAGATGGGCCTGGAACACTGCCTCCACGCTTGCCGGGCTCGATCACGAGGTAGTCGTCCTGTCCAAGAGGGCGGTACCGCGGGAGGGGACCGTACCGGCACCCGTCAGCGTCGACGGCAGGAGCTTCTATGCCCTCAGGCACATCTACTTCGCGAGAGCCGTGCGCAGGCTACTCCGGTCGTCCTGCAGGCCGGACCTCATCCTGGCCTCGACCTGGCGCACTGCCGAGGGGGTCCTCCTCGCCCTGCCCGGCTGTCCCGTTCACACGGCCGCTCACGGTCTGGAGGTCTTCACCCGGTGCACGCCCCTGCTCAGGCTCAGGCGCAGACTCGTGCTCCAGAGATCATCCATTGTACTGGCGGCCAGCAGGTTCACGGCCGCCAGGGTGGTCCGGGTCGCGCCCGCGGCGAGGATCCGAGTCGGCATCAACGGAGTCGACACGGACCTCTTCACCCCCGACGGCGAAGCCAGACCCGCAGAGCACGGGATCCAGCTGCTGTCCGTGGGAAGGCTCATCCCCCGCAAGCGGTTCGACCTCGTCATCGAGGCGGTCGCGGCCATCAGGGCCGCAGGGCTCGATGCCGGGGCGTGGATCGTGGGCAGCGGCCCTCAGGAGGCGAAGCTCAGGCGGCTCGCGGAGTCGGCCGGGCCGGCTGTGCGGTTCCTCGGAGAGGTGGCGGACGGCGAGCTGGCGGGCCTGTATCGCGGTTCCGACCTGTTCCTCTCTCCATGCATGTCGGATCCGGCCTCCGGAGACGTCGAGGGATTCGGGCTCACCTTCCTGGAGGCCTCCGCCTGCGGGACCGCCGTGGCCGGGCTGGCGGAAGGGGGAGTCACCGATGCGGTGGAGGACGGGGTCTCGGGCATCCTCACGACGAGGGACGACTTCGTGTCCAGAGTCGTGGAGCTGTGCATGAGCCGCGACTCTCTCGAGAGGATGGGAAGGCTGGGGCGCGAACGCGCCTCGGGCCTGTTCGACCTGAGGCGCGTCGTGCCGGGGATGGTGGAGGTGCCGTAGACTGCAGGGCGCATCTCGGATCCGGGGAGTGGAGAGCGGAGAGTGGAGTACCGGGTCCGGGAATCAGGATGGACGGCCGGGCGTCTGCCCGGCCGACCCCAGCCTACAGCCTTCAGCCTACAGGTACAGCGAAGCTTGAAGCGAGATCCAGATGTGGTCGAAATCCACCCAGTGAGCCTTCGCCGCCAGCTCCATCTCGTTGCCGCCCAGAGGGACCGTCGTCCCCAGCGTTCCATACGCCCCGAAGTAGCTGTCAGACTCGTCATAGGTGCTGTCCGGGTTCAGGTCGTACTTCTCGCTGACCATGTGGATCGCGGCGCCGGCGCCGTAGAAGACCGGTCCGTTGTAGGTGCGGACCCCGACCAGCAGGGGGATCATGTGGGCCGAGTAGTTCTCCAGGTCCTTGTCGGGCTGGAGGAACACGTAGGAGGCGCTTCCCTCTATGGCGTACATCGGCATGTGGACGAGGATCTGGCCGCCGAGCATGAAGCTCATGTTGTACGCGTCTCCAGCATCTCCAGTAGGCATCATCACGCCGCCGTGGAGGCCGTACTGGGTGACTCCCGCCGCGAGCGGAAGGGCCACGATCGCCAGGGTCAAGAGAGCCGTCTTCATGCTGTCCCCCTCCTTGCAGTTGAACTGTTGATGCTATCCGGACATCCGACAGCCGTCAACCGACCAGCAGCGAGGTGACGTCGTCCAGCGTGGTCGATTCGGCCAGTCTGCGCCCCGGGGCACCGAAGTCACCCCCCGGACGGAAGTACACGAAGTCCAGGCCGGAGGCTTCTGCCCCGGCCATGTCGCTCGAAGCGCTGTCACCGATCATGACGGCATCCGTGGCTGGGAGCCCGACGAGCCTGAGGGCCGCCGAGAAGATCCCCGGATCGGGCTTGGCGACTCCGATCTCGCAGCTCAGGACCATCCCGTCCAGGCCGCCCATCAGCCCCGATGCCATGAGCCTCTTCCTCTGGACCGGGCCGGGGCCGTTGGAGACGACGCAGGCGACCACCCCTGCTTCGTGAAGCGCCTCGAGCATCCCGCCCGCGAAGGGGATCGTCATGCCCTGCTCGGACAGGCTCCGGAAATAGGCTGACAGGAAGCGCCCGGGATCCATGTCCGGGACCGCGGGGAATGCGGACGCCACGAGAGGAGACCCGGCCCCGGGGGCACCCGGCCTGCAGGCCTCCAGGGCCTGGACCGGATCGGAGTTGACGAACGCGAGAAGGGCCCTCGTGACTCCTGCATCGTGGCGCCGGAGGATGGCGGCTGCAGCCTCCTCGACTGCCGTCGCCTGGGCGCGTGAGTAGTCGAGAAGCGTTCCGTCGATGTCGATCAGAGCGCAGCGCCATCGCGGCATGGCAGGGACCTCCGTCCGATGCGGAAACCCGGTCGTCTCGCCGCTGTTATATAATGCCGGAGAGCAGGCGCGAAACCGAACATCCGGATGGGCAGGCCGTGGAAGAGAACGACTGGGTCTCGAGCAGGATCAGGCGGCAGGAGGTCGCGAAGTACCTCCGCGGCGGGCACAACTTCATAGACGAGAAGCTGATCTGGTCCACACTCGAGCAGGGGGAGAACCCGGAGCCCGGCAGGATCCGGGACATCATCGCCAAATCGGTGTCGCTCCAGAGGCTGGATCCTCCCGAGACGGCCGCCCTGCTCAACTGCAGGGACGAAGGCCTCTGGCAGGAGATGTACGATGCCGGACTCAGGGTGAAGCAAAGCGTGTACGGAAGACGGATCGTCTTCTTCGCTCCGCTCTACATCTCGAACTACTGCGTGAACGACTGCCAGTACTGCGGCTTCCGCCGCGGCAATCCGGCAGTTGTCCGGGGCTGTCTCACCGACGACGAGCTCAGGCACGAGATCCTCTCGCTCATCCGGATGGGGCACAAGAGGCTGATAATGGTCTACGGGGAGCATCCCTCGACCGGAGCGGACTTCATCGCACACACGATCCGGCTCGCCTACTCGGTGAAGGAGGGCGGAGGCGAGATCCGGAGAGTGAACGTGAATGCCGCCCCGCTCTGCATCGAGGACTACAGGACGCTGAAGGAGGTCGGGATCGGGACCTACCAGGTCTTCCAGGAGACGTACCATCCCGGCACCTATGAGCGTGTCCATCCGGCGGGGACTCTGAAGGGCGACATGAACTGGCGGCTGTATGCGCTGCACAGGGCCCAGGAGGCGGGGGTGGACGATGTCGCGATAGGTGCGCTGTTCGGCCTGTACGACTACAGGTACGAAGTCATGGGCCTTCTGCTGCACGCGATGGACCTGGAGGACTTCTTCGGCGGCGTGGGCCCCCACACCATAAGCTTCCCGAGGCTCGAGCCTGCGGTCAACACCCCGTTCGTCGAGAACCCCGGGCACAGGGTGAGCGACGAGCAGTTCAAGAAGCTCGTCACCGTAATAAGGCTCTCCGTGCCCTACACGGGGCTCATCCTCACGGCACGGGAGTCCGCCGAGGTGAGGCGCGACGTCATCCCGACGGGCATCACCCAGATCGACGCCGGATCGAACATCGGGATCGGCGGCTATGCAGACGGGCATGTCCTGGGCGACAGACAGCAGTTCATGCTGTCCGACGACCGGACGCTGGACGAGGTCATCGGAGGGCTGGTCGACATGGGGATGATCACCAGCTTCTGCACTGCCGACTACCGCTGCGGCCGGACCGGAAGCTGCTTCATGAGCTTCTCGAAGGACGGCCGGATACAGAACTTCTGCATGCCCAACGCGGTGCTCACGTTCGCCGAGTACCTCGAGGACTTCGCGTCACCGGAGACGGCGCGGAAGGGCTGGGTGCTCCTGGAGGGAGAGCTGGAGTCCCTGCCGGACCCCGAGGTGAGGAAGGTCGTCAGGGCCTACCTGGAGAGAATCCGCAAGGGTGAGAGGGATCTCTTCCTCTAGCATCGGCGGGGGGGCGCGCGGCGATCGGCCGGCGGTTCTGGAGGCCGAAGCCGCGAAGTTCTCGATCGGCTTTCCGGGGCTTTCCGTGAGATTCGCCGAGATCCTCGGGAGACGCCTCTCGCATCTGGCCGGGACTGCGGGCGCAGGAGCAACGGGCGACCTGCGGCTGGACATCTCCCCGCGGCTCGCCGCATTCGTGTCAGGCCCGTGGCAGGGGATGGAGGAGGAGCTTCGCGGATGGTCTGAGCGCATCTCGGAGGAGCTCTCCGCCCGGCGCACGGATGTCTGACCGCACAACCGGGCTCTTCGCCCGCGAAGTCAGCTCCCCATTCGGGACCCTGGCCGTCGCATGGTCCGTTCGCGACGGCATCCCACTCGTGTCACGGGTCCTCCTCCCCGGAGGAGTCCGGCCACCCGGCCTGGCGAGGCGCTCCTGCATGGAGATCGAGTCCGTCGTTCGGGGGATGACGGCCTTCCTGTCCGGCGAGAGCGTCGATTTCCCGGTGGATGTGATCAGGCTGGACCTCTGCGGCGGATTCCAGAGGAGGGTCCTCCTCGAAGAGCGCCTCGTCCCCCGCGGCATGGTCACCAGCTACTCGTCCATCGCAGCGAGTCTCGGAGCCCCCGGCGCCGCGAGGGCCGTCGGCGGCGCGCTGGCCGCCAATCCCTTCCCGATACTGGTTCCCTGCCATAGAGCTGTCAGGGCCGACGGCAGTCCGGGGGGGTTCCAGGGAGGGACCGGGATGAAGCGCTCCCTGCTGGTGATGGAGGGCGTGGCCTTCGACGAGGACGGTCTCGTCCGGCGGAGTTCCTTCGTCCCGGCGGTCAGCCGACGACCGCAGCCCTCCAGGACTCGCACGAGTCGAACCTGAGGCCGTGCGCCTCCATCAGTTCGTCATCCGACGCGATGTCGCGGATCGGGCCGTCGGCCACCAGCAGCCCTCCGTCAATCACGACGAGCCTTCCGCATACCGGCACGGCGTGGCGGAGATCCTGCGTGGCTATGATCACCGTGCCCGGGAAGCCATCCAGTATCCTGCCGAGGGCGCGGCACGCCCTCGCGTCCAGGCCGGCCCAGGGCTCGTCCAGTGCCAGGACCCTCGGACGGCAGGACAGGACGGCTGCCATGGCCGCCCTCTTCTTCTCGCCGACGGACAGGTGGTGGGGAACCCGGCTGCCGAACCCCTCCAGGCCCACCATTGCCAGAGACTCCTCGACCCGTGCGCGGACCTCTCCTCCGGCCAGCCCCTCGTTGCGGGGGCCGAAGGCGACGTCCTCCTCGACGGTCGTGCAGAAAAGCTGATCGTCGGGATCCTGGAGCACGAGGCCGAGGAGTGACGGATCCCTCCCCCGCCTTCCGGGCGATCTCTGTTCCACGCCGTCCACCCTCACGGAGCCATGGTACTTCAGAAGGCCTGCCAGGCACAGCAGGAGCGTGCTCTTGCCGGCCCCGTTCGGTCCCGCAAGACATACCGATGAGCCCGCTTCGATCGAAAGGCCCAGCGGACCCAGGGCCCTCCTGCCGTCCCTGTAGGAGAACGTGAGGTCCACTGCCTCGACGGCGGGTGTGCGCATCAGCCGAGCAGCAGCCTCGCCGCTGCGAAGGCTGCGGCGAAGGTCCCCGAGATCGCGAGATCCCTGGCCGGTATCCGGGGCACGGGCCGCGGAGGCAGCGCCCCCCCGTGTCCCCTCAGCATCATCGCGCCGTGAACCCTCTCGGCCCTCTCGTAGCTTCTGACGAAGAGGTTGCCGGCCAGTCTGCCGACCACGGAGGCCTGAGGAAGCCACCTCGGCCTGAATCCTCTCGCAGCTGCCGCCTTGCCGAGCCTCGCGGCCTGCTCCGAGAGCAGATGGAGGTACCTCCACGAGAGGGAGGTCAGGTCCACCAGAAGGCCCGGGACGCCGAGTCCTCGGAGAGCCGACATGGTGCCTTCGAATCCAGTGGAGTCGATCGTGACGTAGAGCATCGCGGCGCAGACGAAGGACCTCTCGGAAACCCCCGCCAGGACCCAGAGACCCCTCAGCGAGAGGCGGAGTCCCAGGAAGTCCACGGCCCTGCCTCCTGCGGCGAAGGGGAGGCCCAGCGCGGCAATCGTGGAGAACGGCAGTACCAGGGCTGCGCGCGAGGCGGTCCGCGCAAGCGGGATGTGGGCCAGAGCGGAGCCCCAGGCGACCATCCCGGCGTACGAGATGAAGGCTGCCTGGTGGGTCGCCGGGGTGGAGACGACCACGAGCATGAACGCGAGCATCGTCAGCAGCCTTGCGCGGGGGTCCAGGGCGGTCCGGGCGGAGGGCGCCGGTGCGCTCCGGAGGGTCTCAGCGCGGCGCACGGTCTGTCCCGGCCCTGCCCTGGAAGAGCCTTATCCCGAAATAGCCTGCGGTGAAGACCGCCGCGGTCCCGAGCAGTCCGGCAAGTCCCGTGGAACCCGCTCCGCCCCCGACTGCGCCAAGGGAGTAGTCCTGGAATGGAGCGCCTCTCCAGAGAGCTTCCGCACGCCCGAGGAATCCCGTCTCCTCCGCCACCTTCTCGAGGCCGTCAGGACGCCTCGATGCGAACGGACCGGCAAGGAGCGCAAGGGTTGCCGCGAGAAGAAGGCCTGAGGAGGCGAGGACGGCAACCTTCCTCCGGGCATGCCCCCGGGTCCGCGCCCGCGGTTCCACGCGGGCCCAGGCAGGAAGGATGTCGGGCCTCGAAGCCGCCACTGCGGCGAGCACGGCTGCCGTGATCAGGGCCTCCCCCGCTCCTATGACGGCGTGCGTGCCGACCATGGCCGGGAGCGCCACTGCCAGCGGAGCGGTACCCGAGGCGGCAAGCTCAAGGGAGCAGGCTGCCGAGGCGGCCACGACACCCGCCCAGCCTGCGACGGCTGCCGAGGCAAGCCAGGGCCCCCTCCCATCCGGGAGCAGGCTCCTGATCGGCCTCATGAGGATGAAGCCACCGAGGCCGGCGACGATGCCCATGTTGAAGATGTTGGTGCCGAGCGCTGTTATGCCTCCGTCACCGAAGAAGAGGCCCTGTATGACGAGGACGACGGTCATGACCAGACAGGCGTTCCAGGGCCCGAGGAGCGCCGCCGCCGCCGCCGCTCCGAGGAAGTGGCCGCTCGTGCCTCCCCCGATGGGGAAGTTCAGCATCTGTGCAGCGAATACGAACGCCGCGGTCGTGGCGAGGAGCGGGACCATGTGCGATGTCTCCGCGGCGGCTCGGCGAGCCCTCGCGAGGCCGATCCCGATGGCACCGGAGGAGACGGCGGCTGTCGCGACGTTGATCGCGGGCGATACGAAGCCGTCAGGTACGTGCACCCCGGTCCCCCCCTGTCCCGGTCGCGGGCTTCGGGGAAGCCTCGCTCTCGACCATCAGCGTGCTCGTCTCGAGCCCCTTGATGGAGTTGAGCCTGTCGAGGAGATCCCGCATCGGCCCCGTCGCGCCGCTCGCGATGATCACTTCGAGGCACTTGTCGTGGTCCATGTGGACATGCTGAGTGCAGACGACCACGCCGCCGAAGTCGTGCTGCGCCTCCAGCAGCTTCCTGACGGTGCCGCCCCGGTGGTGATCGTAGACGAGGGCGATGGCGCCGGTCACACGCCTTCCCGACTCCCGGGCCTGCGCGGAGAGAGCCTTCCTCATGAGTTCTTCGAGGGCCTTCGACCTGGTGGGATATCCCCGTTCCTCTACGAGCGCGTCGAAGCGCTCTAGGAGAGCGGCATCGACCGATGCGGAAATCCTCGAGAGCCGGGCCATTCATGCCTCCGTATTACGTTTGGAGCCGAACATATTACGGAGGGCGGGCACAGACAAGCATTCGTCCGCGCTGTCAGGGGGCCTCAGCTCCGCGCGGCGGGTGCGATCGCGTCGGCGGCCTTCGATATCACGGCGTCGTCGGCCTCGACCGGAAGAGTCACCTTCATCAGGGGCTCGGCCTCCATGGCCCTGCCTATTGCGAACAAGGCTCCGGGATTTCGGGCCCAGGCCCTTCGGGCCAGACCGTTCGAGACATCCCAGGAGAGCATCGCCGCGGCCCTCCGGGCGGCCTCCGGAGTTCCGTCGAGCAGCATCCCGAAGCCGCCGTTGATGACCTCTCCCCAGCCGACCCCCCCACCGTTGTGCAGGGAGACCCAGGTGGCGCCCCGGAACGAGTCGCCTATCACGTTCTGGACTGCCATGTCGGCCGTGAACATGCTGCCGTCCCGGACATTGGCGGTTTCGCGGAACGGCGAGTCGGTCCCCGAGACATCGTGGTGATCGCGGCCCAGGACCACCGGCGCCGTGATCCTCCCGTCGCGGACGGCATCGTTGAAGGCCAGCGCCATGGCGATGCGGCCCGGCCTGTCGGCGTACAGGATCCTCGCCTGTGAACCCACTACCAGCCTGTTCTGGTCCGCCTGCCTTATCCACCTGAGGTTGTCCAGCATCTGCCGTTTCGTCTCGGGCGGAGCCGTCGCGGCCATGTCCTCGAGGATGCCGGCCGCGATGTAGTCGGAAGCCGCCAGATCCCAGGGGTCGCAGGACGTGCAGACCCAGCGGAACGGGCCGAATCCGTAGTCGAAGCACATCGGCCCCATGATATCCTCCACGTAGGACGGATACGCGAAGGAGCCATCACACTTCAGGATACCGGGCGCGCCCGCTCTGGAGGCCTCGAGGAGGAAGGCGTTGCCGTAGTCCCAGAAGTACATCCCCCGGGAGGCCACCTGGCCGATGGCGGTCACCTGCCTCCTCAGTGACGCCTGCACGTCGGCCTTGAAGCGCTGGGGATCGGATGCCATGAGGCGGTTGGACTCCTCGAACGAGAGCCCTGCGGGATAGTACCCGCCCGAATATGGATTGTGGAGCGAGGTCTGGTCGCTGCCCAGGTCGATGTCGATGCCTTCCGCGGCAAGCCGTTCCCACAGGTCGACGATGTTGCCCAGATAGCCCAGAGAGAGCGGCTTCGCTGCCTTCCGGGCACTCTCGATCCTGATCAAAAGTCTGTCCAAGTCGTCTTCGACCTCCATCAGCCAGCCCTGCTCGTGCCTGGTCCTGAGAGGCCCGGGGTTGATCTCGGCGATGACCCCCACGGCACCGGCGATCACGGCGGCCTTGGCCTGCGCGCCGCTCATCCCGCCCAGCCCGGAGGTCACGAAGACCTTCCCGGAGAGATCGGCGTCGGGGGGCAGGCCGAGGTGCTTCCGTCCTGCGTTCAGGATCGTGATGGTCGTCCCGTGGACGATGCCCTGCGGGCCGATGTACATGAAGCTCCCCGCGGTCATCTGCCCATAGGAAGTCACTCCCAGCGCGGACATCCGGTCGTAGTCGGCCCTGCTGGAGTAGTTGGGGATGACCATGCCGTTGGTGATCACGACGCGGGGCGCGTCGGGACGCGAAGGGAACAGACCCATGGGATGACCTGAGTAGAGCGCCAGCGTCTGCTCCTCCGTCATCTCGCTGAGGTACTTCATGGTGAGCAGGTACTGCGCCCAGTTCTGGAACACCGTCCCGTTGCCGCCGTATGTGACCAGTTCACAGGGGTGCTGGGCGACCGCCGGATCGAGGTTGTTCTGGATCATCAGCATGATCGCGGCAGCCTGTCTGGTGCGCGCCGGGTACTCCGTTATCGGCCTGGCCTTCATCTCATACCGCGGGCGGAAGCGGCGCATGTAGATGCGCCCGTCCTCAGCGAGCTCGGACGCGAACTCGGGAGCCAGCCGCTCGTGCCATTCCGCCGGGAAGTAGCGCAGCGCGTTGCGGAGGGCGAGCTCCCTCCCTGCTCTGTCCAGCACCTGTGGACGGGCCGGGGCGTGGTTCGTGCCCGGCGCCTCCGGAGGCATCTCCGGGACGGACTCGGGAATGCCCTGCCTGAGTTCCTGGGCGAATGTCTTCATTTCGGCATCTCCATCTTCTGATCCTCATGTCCCGGGGCGGAAACTAACGATCATCCGGCCGCCTCCGCCAGACGGGCGCGCGAAGACCATGCTTGACAGCCTGCTACGATCCGTCGATCTTGGTCGGCAGGCATCTGGTGCCCCGTGACGGGCCCCGTATCCAGTCCGCTCATGGTGCGAAGGGAGGCCGGGTGAAGGCAGGGACGGACTTGTCGGCTCTCCGACGCCCTGCTCGGATCATCGCTCCATCCACCCCTGCCGGCGTCCTCCTGCCCGGATGCGGTACGAACGGCCCGGGAGCCCGGGCGGTTCCGGAGGGCACCCCGCCGCAGGGCACGACCTCCAGAAAGGTATTGCGATGCTCAGGACTCCCGGATTGCCGCCCGTGAGACTCCCCCCGCCGCTGAGGAAGGGAGGCTGTTCCCTCCTCGAGGCTCTCGGCATGCGAATGACATCGCGGGAGGCGGGCTCCACCGAGTTGCCTCCGGAGACGCTCTCCACTCTGCTATGGGCCGCATTCGGGATCAACCGGGAGTCGGCCGCGTTCAGCAGGCCGGGGAGGACGGCCCCTTCGGCCAGCAACTCCCAGGAGACCGACCTGTACGTCGTGATGAAGCGGGGGGCGTACCTCTACCGCCCGGAGGCCGACGGCCTCGAGCCCGTCATGCAGGGCGACTTCCGCCGGATGACCGTGTGCAACGGCTCTCACAGAGCACCCGTCCACATCGTCTATGTCGCCGATCTCTCACGGTACGACTTGGGGCCCGGCCAGCCCGACCCCGACATCGGCGACCCGGAGGTGCAGAAGTCCTACTACTTCGTCGACGCCGGCTTCATCGCGCAGAATGTCCATCTCTTCGCGGCCTCGGAGGGCCTTGCGGCCTGGTTCCACAACTGCGACAGACAGGGTCTCGCCGAGGCACTGCATCTCCGGCCCTGCCAGCTCGTCCTCTTCGCGCAATCAGTCGGATATCCTGCCCGGGCAGTCGGGTCCGGGAGGGGAGGCAGTCCCGGACGTGCGGGATCAGGCTCCGTCCAGGATGGAGTCATGCCGCTGTGAACCTGATGATCAGGAAGAAGGACATGGCGCTGGTCGCGGCGGTCACCGTCGCGCTGCTTGTCGCGGCGACGGCCTTGAGTCTCGTTCCGGGCCGGGCCGGCATGATCCTGCTGCCCGCCCTGTGCGTGGCCGCTGTGCTGATCGTGCTCCTGGAGAGGTACCGCAGGCTCGTGGCGGATCTCGATGCAGGGCGCCTGGAGCAGGAGGGCCGACGCGAGCTGGACTACCGGCAGGTCGAGTCCCTGTTCTCGCTCTTCTCCGCCCTGAAACCGGACCTGCCCCTTCCGGACATGAGGGACTGGGCGATCTCGCCGGACCTCCTCAAGAAAATGGTCGAGGTGATCCTGACCGAAAGGGTCCGCTTCGTGGTCGAGGCGAGCAGCGGGGTCTCCACGGTCGTGATCGCCTATTGCCTCAGGAAGCTGGGCGAGGGGGGGAGGGTGGTCTCGCTCGAACACGACGCCCGGTATGCCGCGATCAGCAGGGCCCTCGTCTCGTCCCACGGTCTTGAGGACGTGGCGACCGTCATCCATGCTCCGCTGAAGGAGTTCAGGCTCGACGGAAGGGACTGGTTCTGGTACGACATGGACGGCTTGAAGATCGAGCGGCCCGTGGATCTCCTGGTGGTCGACGGTCCTCCCGGGACCATCAGGAGGATGTGCAGGTATCCTGCGGTGCCGCTCCTCCACAGGCACCTGAGCGACCGGTCGACAATCATACTGCACGACGGCGGGAGGCCTGACGAGAGCGAGATCGCCGCCCTGTGGGTGAAGGAGCACGGTGATCTGACGTCCGAGTTCCTCGACGTCGAGAAGGGGGCCTTCCTGCTCCGCAGGAACAGCCCGACGGAAGCCGGGAGGGAGCCGCGGAAGCAACCTCCGGCGCAGGAGCGCATGTGAGCGGAGGTGATGTTCCCATGAGCGTGGAGAGTTCCGGATTGACGCAGGCCGAGGCGCTGGAGCGCCTGGGGAGAAACGGCTACAACGAGCTGCCCGAGAAGAAGGCCAACCCCCTTCTGAAACTGCTGACCTACTTCAACGGACCCATCCCCTGGATGATCGAGGCCGCGGCGGTCCTCTCCGCTCTCGTGAAGCACTGGGCGGACTTCCTCATCATCCTCGTTCTGCTGATCGCGAACGCGGTGGTCGGCTTCTGGGAGGAGTTCCAGGCCGGCAACGCGATAGCCGCGCTGAAGGCCAGGCTTGCCCTCAAGGCCAGGGTGAGGCGCGACGGGAAGTGGAGCAGCATCCCTGCGAGGGAGCTGGTGCCCGGGGACCTGATCCGCGTGCGCCTCGGCGACATCATCCCGGCAGACGCTAAGATCGCGGAGGGCGATCCGGTGGAGGTCGACCAGTCGGCCCTGACCGGGGAGTCTCTCCCGGTGGAGCACAGGACCGGGGACCTGCTCTACTCCGGCTCGATCCTCAGGCAGGGCGAGGCTGATGCCGAGGTCACGGCCACCGGTCCGCGGACCTACTTCGGCAAGACCGCCCAGCTGGTGGCCGAGGCCCATACCGTGAGCCACTTCCAGAAGGCCGTCCTGAAGATAGGCGACTATCTCATCGCTCTGGCCATAGTGCTCGTGGTCCTCATCCTGGGGATCGCCATGTTCCGCGGCGACAGGCTGGCGACGACCCTCCAGTTCGCCCTTGTCCTCACGGTGGCCGCCATCCCGGTGGCCATGCCGACGGTCCTGTCGGTCACGATGGCCGTGGGGTCGAGGATCCTGGCAGCGCGGCAGGCGATCGTGAGCAGGCTTGCCTCCATCGAGGAGCTGGCCGGCATGGACGTGCTCTGCTCGGACAAGACGGGCACGCTGACACAGAACAGGCTGACGCTGGGCGACCCGTCGCCGGTCGGGGGGGGCCGCCGGTGATGATGTCATCCTGGCGGCCGCTCTCGCCTCGCGGGAGGAGAACGCCGACGCCATAGACTCGGCGGTACTCGAGGCCGTGAAGGACAGGAAGAAGCTCGAGCCCTTCACGATGACGCACTTCCAGCCCTTCGACCCGGTCAGCAAGAGGACGGAGGCGACATGCTCCGCTGCGGATGGCAGCGAGTTCAGGGTGACCAAGGGCGCCCCCCAGGTGATCCTGGCTCTCCTGGAGGATGCCGGTTCGGTGAGGGCACAGGTCGATAGCGCCGTCGAGGGGTTCGCGAAGCGGGGCTTCCGTTCCCTGGGGGTTGCCAGGGCGGACGGCGATGGCCCATGGCGCTTCCTGGGAGTCCTGCCCCTGTTCGACCCGCCGAGGGAGGACTCGAAGAGCACCATCAGGACTGCGAGAGAGATGGGGGTCGGCGTCAAGATGCTGACCGGCGACCAGATCGCCATAGGGCGGGAGATAGCAGGTCAGCTGGGGCTCGGCACCAATCTCATGGATGCCGCGGTGCTGGGCGACACGAAGCGCCATGAGGCTTCGCAGTCCGACGACTCGATCGAGGGCGCGGACGGGTTCGCACAGGTCTTCCCCGAGCACAAGTTCCACATCGTCGAGATCCTCCAGAAGCGCGGCCACATCGTGGGGATGACCGGCGACGGGGTCAACGATGCGCCAGCCCTGAAGAAGGCTGACTGCGGGATCGCCGTCTCGGGCGCCACCGACGCCGCGAGGGCGGCAGCCGCGATGGTGCTCCTGACCCCCGGGCTCTCCGTGATAATCGACGCCCTGAAGGAGAGCAGGAAGATCTTCCAGAGGATGACGAGCTACGCGATCTACAGGATTGCCGAGACGATACGCGTCCTGCTGTTCATGACCCTGTCGATCCTCGTGTTCAACTTCTACCCGGTGACGGCGGTCATGATCGTCCTGCTGGCCCTGCTGAACGACGGTGCGATACTCTCGATCGCCTACGATCGTGTCCACTATTCCAGCAGGCCCGAGAGGTGGAACATGAAGGAGGTGCTGGGCATAGCCACGGCACTGGGCGCAGCCGGCGTGGTCGCCTCCTTCGGGCTCTTCTACATCGCGGAGAGGCTGTACCACATCGACAGGCAGATGATCCAGACCCTGATCTACCTCAAGCTCTCGGTCGCGGGACATCTGACGATCTTCCTGACCCGCACCCGGGGTCCGTTCTGGTCCTCCCGGCCCGCCCCGATCCTCCTCATGGCGGTTCTCGGAACTCAGACCCTGGCGACCCTGATAGCCGTGTACGGACTGCTGATGCCTGCCATCGGCTGGAAGCTGGCCGGGCTGGTCTGGGCCTACGCGGTCGCGTGGTGGCTGGTCAATGACCGCGTGAAGCTGTTTGCATACAGGATACTCGGATCGGGATCGGCGGTGCTGGGACGGGCCCCGCACGGGACGGCGGCCTGAGGACGACTCGCCGGCAGTGGTCCCGTATGCGGAGGAGGACCGGTGTCGTCGGGCCTTGTCGACTGGCCTGCAATGGGAAGACCTGAGTCTGGCAGGGCGCTTTCCCATTTGTTAGGTTCGGGCGCAGACGACACCGGTGTCCCGCGCACGGCACACTGGAACGGCACTGCTGAAGGTAACTGCTTGCGGGTCAGAGGTGTCGATGGGCGGGTGCCCCGTCCCGGGCGGAGAGCCCGTAAAGCTTGCCGTCAACCGTCGGGAGGTTCGACCAGATGAAGGATCTCGGGAGGAACAGGCAGCGGCTGCTCGAGCTGGCGGAAGTGCTGAACGCCTTCAAGTCCGAAGCCGTACAGCTCAGGGTGATGGAGATGGTGCTCGGGGACGCCGGCCCGGATGCCGGGAGCGACACCCCGCCGCGGACTCCACGCAAGGCCGCACCCGGAAGGCGCCCGAGGAAGGCCCCCCGGGCCGCCGCACCCGTGGCGGCCGCAGTCGAGAAGGCCCCTGCAGGGAAGAAGCCCGCCAGGAAGCCGTCGGCCTCCAGGGCGCTGAAGAAGGCCGTCCCTGCGGCGGGCGGGCCCGCAAGGGCGCGCAAGTCCTCCCTGGAGCACCCCGGAGGCAAAGCCATGCTGGACAACCTCATGGCGGAGGGTTTCTTCTCCAGGCCCAGGTCCCTCGCCGAGATCGTGGCGCACTGCGCAGAGACCCGGCATCTGGAGTACGGCCTGTCCGACTTCTCGGGGCCGCTCTCGCGCCTGGTCAAGACCGGGCAGATGAGTCGCAGGAAGAACAAGGCTGGCCGCTTCCAGTACACGAAGCCGTGAGGGACGGGCTGGAGGCTGGACTGCAGCTATAGGCCGTAGGCTGGAGGCTGCAGGGGCTGTTCTCCTGGCCGGGTTCTTCCTGCAGCGAGCCTTCGGCCTTTCTACTCCGTCGGGTCCGCCACCCTTCCCATGAACAGGATCGAGCCGGTGACCTCGTCCCTGATGAGGAAGAGGAAGGGCCTGTCGAGGACCACGCGGACCGGCCGGGTCGGGGAGGCGCATCCCAGGGCCATGACCACCGCAGTGGCCGCCGCGGCCTCGGTGCCGGTCTCGTCGACCTTCACGAATGCCTTGTGGATGACGTCGCTGATGAACAGGTCGCGCTGCCCTGTGATACCGCTGAAGTCGGCGGACGAGTCGAACGCGTCCGGCATGCCCATGTCTTTCAGTACGTCGTGGAGTGAGAAGGCCCGGGTGAACTCGAACCGCGGCATCGACAGGTCCACATCGGTCGACTGCAGACGGCCCGCTATGCGCTCCAGCACCTCGGGGTCGAGGTCCCTCTCAAACTGCCCCAGGTCCCCGTCGGGAAGGAGGACGAGCATGCTGCTGAGCCCGTCCGAGTAGGGGAGGCTGATCGCCGTGCATCCTTCCGTCATCGCACAGGGATACCACCTGGTCTGCCTCATCATGGGCACCGTCACCGTCGAGCCGCCCGGCGTCGTGAACTCGCCATCCCGCGTGAGGTGCTGGTCGAACTGGCTCATCCAGGAGCCCTTGAAGTAGATCGCATTGGTGATGACCACCCTGGTCTGGTCATCGATGGTGCCCGGGGCCAGGAGGTCCATGATCCTGTCCGCCGTCCGTTCGGCCACCCAGTCGTTTATCAGCTGCCGGGAGCCCTCCGGGTCCATCTCGAAGTCCACGCTGCGGGCCTCGGCATGGTATCTCGCCTCTACGATCCTCCTGTACGAGTCGAGGATCCTGAACGACTGCTGCACCCAGAGGGCATTGGCGACCTCCAGCGTGAGCAGGCCTTCCGTTCCGGAGGAGGACAGCCGTGCCCTGTACTCCGCCCCCAGCCTCTCCTCCAGGAGCGCAAATGCCTGATGCAGTCTCTCCGGCGGCAGAGTGAACTGGAGGACTGCCGCCATCTGCTCCCCGGTTCCTCCCCTCGCGCCGGCATAGGTCATCCCCAGGGCCGCCGATATGCTGTACGGCGAGAAGAAGAGGTTCCCGTCGGGATCCCCGTCCCGCAGCATCTCGAAGAGGTCGATCGCGAATCCCGTGTTGCCCCTGACCAGCGTCGGCAGGTCGGCCTCCGGGACCGGAGCGGAGGTCTGGCCGGCGGAAGCGGGTCCACCCGCCAGGAAGGCCAGGAAGAAGGCAATGTCCATCGCTTGTCCCTCCTACGCAGCAGTCGTTGTCGGTTCCCATCTCAGCATACCGATATTACTGCCCTGGGGGGAGGGCTATTCCATGGCGGAGCCGGGCGGCAGGCACGGGGAAGTGGCCTGATGGACTTCAGGGAGATAGCGCCTGCCGACGTCGGGCCGCTGTTCGCCGTGAGGACCGCCACGCGGGAGAACGCCCTTGACCTGCGGGAACTCGAAGGGCTCGGGATCACTCCCGAATCCGTCATGGGCCTCCTGGCCGCAAGCCACAGGGGCTGGCTGTGCGAGGAGGAAGGCAGGGTCGTCGGTTTCTGCATGGGAGACAGGCGGACCGGCGAGATGTGGGTCATCGCGCTCCTGCCGCGCTTCGAGGGCAGGGGGCTGGGATCGCGTCTGCTGAAGCTGGTGGAGGACTGGCTGTTCTCGGAGGGCTGGGACGAGATCTGGCTGACGACCGACACGGACCCGTCGCTCCGCGCATACGGTTTCTACAAGGCGATGGGCTGGAGGGACGAGGGCGTGCGCGACGGGCTGAGATACATGCGCAAGACGAGGATGGCGGACTGATCATGTCATCCGGGGACGGCCCTCGAGAAGGGCGGCAGAGCGTCGCTGCAACTGCTGCCGCATACTGGAGCCTTCCCGCCGATCAGGTGGCATCGATGCTCCAGAGCACCGGCGGCGGCCTCCGGCAGGCCGACGCGGAAAGCCGCCTGGCGCGGCACGGGCCCAACACCCTGAGGGTGCAGAAGCGGACCACTTCCGCGAAGCTGCTCCTTTCCCAGTTCAGGAGCCCCCTCGTCCTGATCCTGATCTTCGCCGCGATCGTCTCGTCGTTCCTGGGGGAGTGGACGGACGCCGTGATCATCCTGGCGGTGGTGACAGGGAGCACGCTTCTCGGCTTCGTGCAGGAGTACCGGGCAGGCAACGCCATCGAGAAGCTGCGGTCCCAGATCACCATGAGGAGCACGGTCCTTCGCGACGGCCGACAGCAGGTCATCCCGTCGGAGCAGATCGTGCCCGGGGACGTCGTCCTCCTCTCGGCCGGGAGCCTCGTGCCCGCCGATGGAGTCGTACTCGAGTCCAACGACTTCTTCGTCAATCAGGCCGTTCTGACCGGCGAGACATTCCCGGTCGAGAAGATGCCCGGCACCGCCGCCGCCCGGGCCGGCCTCGCGGAGCGCACCAACTGCCTGTTCATGGGCACCAGCGCCGGCAGCGGCTCGGCAAGCATGGTCGTGGTGCGCACCGGGAGAGAGACAGTGTTCGGCAGGATCGCGGAGAGGCTGAGCCTTCGCCCTCTCCTGACCGACTTCGAGCGCGGCATCCAGCGTTTCGGCCACATGCTCACGCAGGTCATGCTGGTGATGGTCGTACTCGTGCTGGCCTTGAACATGCTCCTGGCCAAGCCTGCCATGGACTCGCTGCTCTTCGCGCTTGCTCTCGCAGTGGGCCTCACGCCCGAACTGCTCCCGGCGATCACGAGCATCACTCTCGCCCACGGGGCACAGAGGATGGCGGGGCGTGGCGTCATCGTCCGCCGGTTGAACGCGATCGAGAGCTTCGGCAGCATGGATGTCCTCTGCACTGACAAGACCGGCACCCTGACGGAGGGCGTCGTCCGGCTCGACGGTGCGCTGGACCCCGAGGGGAGGCCCTCCGCCGCTGTTCTCCGGACGAGCTTCCTGAACTCGAGCTTCCAGACCGGGCTCGGCAACCCTCTGGACGAGGCGGTGGTAGCATCGGCCGGGATGTCCGGCGTTGATGCGGCCGGCTCGAGCAAGGTGGACGAGATCCCGTACGACTTCGTGCGGAAGCGCCTCAGCGTCGTCGTGTCGGGTCCCGAGGGCGGGCGCACGATCATATCCAAGGGCGCGCTCGAGGGGATCCTGGGGATATGCAGCTCGATCCGGACTTCAGAAGGCCTCGGTCAACTGGATCCTGCTGCCAGGGAGGGCGTCGAGCGCCGTTTCTCGGACTGGAGCGGGCGGGGATTCCGCGTGCTGGGAGTGGCTACGGGCAGGGTCGACGACAGGCATGGCCCCTACTCGTACGCCGACGAGAGCGGGCTGGTGTTCGAAGGCTTCCTGCTCTTCTTCGATCCGCCGAAGGCAGACGCGGCAGGGACGATCGCCGACCTCTCCAGCCGGGGTGTCCAACTGAAGATCATCACGGGGGACAACCAGAAGGTGGCCCGGCACGTCGCCGAGGCCGTCGACCTCCCGGTAACGGGCCTGCTCACGGGCAGCGCTCTGAACGAGATGCGCGACGAGGCGCTTTGGCACGCCGCCGAGCGCACATCCATCTTCGCCGAGGTGGACCCCAACCAGAAGGAACGCATAATACTGGCTCTCAGGAAGATGGGGCATGTCGTAGGCTACATGGGAGACGGCATCAACGACGCACCGGCCCTTCACGCCTCCGATGTGGGCATCTCGGTGGACAGCGCGGTGGATGTCGCCAAGGAGGCAGCCGACTTCGTGCTCCTCAGGCAGGACCTGGGCATCCTCCTGGAGGGGATCGACGAGGGCCGGAGGACTTTCTCCAACACGCTCAAGTACATCCTGACGACGATCAGCGCCAACTTCGGGAACATGTTCAGCATGGCTGGTGCGTCCCTGCTGCTCCCGTTCCTCCCTCTTCTCGCGCCTCAGATCCTCCTCAACAACTTCCTCTCCGACATCCCTGCCGCCGCCATCGCGAGCGACAACGTGGACGCGGAATGGGTGGCCAGGCCTCGCCGGTGGGACACGGCCTTCATACGCAACTACATGGTATTGTTCGGGCTGGTCAGCTCCATCTTCGACTTCCTCGCCTTCGGGGTCCTGCTCTTCGTCTTCAGGGCGACGCCCGAGGTGTTCCGGACAGGCTGGTTCGTGGAGTCGCTCCTGACGGAACTCGTGATCGCCCTGGTCGTGCGGACCCGCCATCCGTTCTTCCGCAGCCGCCCGGGCACGCTCCTCCTGGGCAGCACCCTCCTGTTCATCGGGATC
>Ga0172362_10000239_pt1 | contig 42543 bp, 42 predicted proteins | sample LakKivs1_kivu2a2_FD_114534 | JGI IMG/M metagenome (GOLD analysis project Ga0172362, IMG submission 114534) | Sediment microbial communities from Lake Kivu, Rwanda - Sediment s1_kivu2a2 | ecosystem: Environmental > Aquatic > Freshwater > Lake > Sediment | place: Rwanda: Western Province, Lake... | reverse complement strand
CAGGCAATGACTACCGAGCAGGCTGCGTCCTGCCTCCAAGGCTCATTCTGGTGCAAGCAATGGGCCAGTGCTGTCAATTCGTGCACCGCGGTAGCAGCCGCTGGTGGTTTGTACGGCAGCTCGGCTTTTGAGCGGAGTGTGAGCACTTTCCCCTGTTTTTGCCCTGGCGTCCCCGCATCCTTTCCCAAGGACGTGAACCGGCGTTTTCCCTGCCCCTAGCTGGTGCTCGCCCTCCGTCTAGCTCGGCCGCGCACACTGGTACATTTCAGAGCCATGGGCAACCCCATGGACTACAAGGCCGAAAACGCTGCATCCGCGCTCGCGCCGGATGATGCTCAGAACCTCATCGTCGACGCCGTGGACGTCGCCCGCGCCCTCGGCGTTCACCCGCGCACGGTCCAGCGGTGGATCCTCTCCGGCAAGCTGAAGGGGCACCGGATGGGCGGCATCCGAAGCCGCTGGCGGGTACGTCTGCGGGACTGCGAGCGTGCGTACTGGGCAGATCCGACCAGGGGAACCGGCCAGATGATCAAGGCGATGGCCCGGTGCGGAGCGCAGTTCTGGCTTGAACACGGGGACTCCGCCGATCTCACCCCGCGAGAGGCAACCCAAGAAAACAGCCGCTGACCCTTCGGGAACCGCAAACACTTGCCGTTTGTGCAGTCTCGATTCCATGCGCTGCATGCGCCAGAATCCGCTGCATGCGCAGGTTCGGCGATGCAGAACTCCACGGTTCCGTGCCACAGCTGATTGCCACGAGGCGGATGGACTTGGACTACGTTAGGGAGCTGCGCGATCTCGCTCATCGCTATCCGGATCCTTTCTTTGCTCGTCTGGAAGCTTTCGCTGAAGGGGTAGAACGATGGGGCAGATGCCCATCCTTGGATCTACAGGAGCGACTTGCTATCTACGGTGGCGCGGGTGCTTTTCTTTCCTTCGACCGCGAGCAGGCGGGCAAGCGACGCGGGAGCAACCCAAAGCCGGTGGAGTGGTTTGAAGACCGCCAAGAGCAGTTGAAGGTCGACCAGTTCGCACTTGGCCTACCGGCCAAATTGGCCGCTGACGTGGCAAGGACCGCCATCCCCTTCGCGGAGCTTCGCAGGAAACCTACGCGCAGAGCCTGCCTTGAGGCGCTTGGGGGTGAAGAGCGGGTGAGACAAGCCCTGGAAGCCTTCCATCGGGAATTCGAGGCCACGAGGGAGTGGCTTTCCTTGGAGTTTGCCCGGATGGAATGGTTGGAACGCGACGCTGCTCATAATGGCGGCAAGGTGGACCGTGACCGCAGAGACGACCTCGGTGAGCTGCTGGCGGGGGTTCGCAACCTCTCGGTCGAGGCGAGGCGTCTCGGAGCGCCGAAGGATGTCCTGGCCTTCCTCGATGTCTGGCACTACCGAGTGCTGGTCGTTGTCCACCAAGCGGAAAGAAAGCCACCAAGGTACGCGGCCGAATACGGCAAGGCACTCCGCCGGTTGAAAGCGAAGATCAGAAAAGCCAGGAGTTTGTCAGCGGTCCGCGAAGATGACCGTGTCAACCCAAAGACCCCGAGGCACCGATACCTCAGACATGCAGTCGAGAAGGCCCTTCTTGGGAGGCTTTCGAGGGAAGACGTTGCCATCCTTGAAACCGCCTGGTTGCTACCCGTCAAGGGCAAAGCGGAATCGATCGAAGATGTCGTTCCCGAGAGCGAGGCCGCTTGCATGACTCCGCGGCCAGAACTTCCAACGCGTCCTGTACCGCATCCGGAGCTGCCATGGAAGACGAGCGCCACGGAAGCAAGGGCGTACTACGGAAGACGGTTCAAGGAGCTCGGCAGAGAAAAGCGGTAGCTGCCACAGACCAACCCGGATCCCCGGTGGAGCTACGCGCGGGGAAACTTGCATAGCTCCACCGCAATCCCGGTCTTTTTCAGCCATTTCCTATCCATGCAACAGATGAATGCACCTGAACGAAGGTTGATCGGCGTACCAGCGGCCGCGGACATGCTGGGCCTCTCGAAGCGAATGGTCTACCTGCTCGCCTCAGACGGCAGACTCCGGGCTTGTCGCATCGGGGACCGCGTGCTCATACCCCTCGATGAATTGGATCGCTTCATCATCGACCACATGACGCATGCGTCGGCGGTGCGGCCATGACCCGAGGCCCGCGTCAGGCTTCCGGTGCCGATCCGCAGGGCAATGGGCGCGACACGATGCCGCGTCTCCTCACGCCCGCCCAGGTGGCTGAGCGGCTCGCGGTCTCCCGGAGCGCGATCTATGCGTGGGCGAAAGCCGGGTACCTCCGCGCGATCTACGTCGGACGGCTGCCTCGATTCTTGGACTCTGACGTCCTCGACTTCATCGCCGCTCGGCGCCGAGGGCCAGCGGGGACGCCATGACCACGGATCGAGGTTGGGAACCACCTCTCCCGCTCGATGACTACCAAGTGCCCGCCTTTCCCTTCGAGCTTCTGCCCACGCCGCTTTCCGCGTACGTGGCGGCGCTGGCCGAAGCGACGCAGGTTCCGGCGGACATGCCCGGCGGGCTGGTCCTGGCCGTGGTCGCCGCATGCATTCAGCGCCGGGTGATTGTGGAGGTGAAGCCGGGGTACATCGAACCGACGTCGCTCTATGTCGCGGTGGTGTCGTACCCGGGCACGAGGAAAAGCGCGGTGGTCGGGCCGATTACCGCCCCGATCCAGGAGTGGGAGGCAGAAGAACGGTCGCGGCTTGCTCCCGAGATCGAGCGGGCATCCTCCGAGCGGGCGATCAAGCTACGTCGGAAAGCCAAGCTGGAGGAGCAGGCAGCGACGGAAAAGAAGACCGAGACAAGAGCCGAGCGGCAGCGAGAGGCCGCGAAGCTGGCGTTGGAACTGGCCGCGGAGGGACCGCCTCTTGCCTATCCCCGCGTGCTCGCGGACGATGCAACGCCCGAGCAGCTTACGCGGCTATTGGCTGAGCAGAGGGAGCGGATTGCCCTGTTCAGCGCCGAGGGCGGCATTTTCGAGATGATGGCCGGGCGGTACTCCCAGGGTGTACCGAACCTCGATGTGTACCTGAAGGGGCACGCCGGGGACTTCCTGCGTGTCGATCGGCGTTCAGGCCCCCCCGTACTGCTGGACCAACCGGCTCTGACCGTCGGGCTGGCGGTCCAGCCAGACGTCTTGCGGGGCTTGGCGGACAAGCCTGGCTTCCGGGGGCGGGGATTGATAGGGCGCTTTCTGTACGCGCTGCCGCCGAACCTGATGGGCCGCCGGCGGGCGGGGACCGCGCCGGTTCCGAGTCCACTTGTCGCGGCATACAGGAAGTGCATTCTGTCTCTCCTCGAAGCGGCCGCAGCTTCGGGCGACGAAACGCTCCTCCTCGGGCTCACGAGCGAAGCGGCGGAGACACGGTTAGCGTTCGAGCGGCGGCTGGAGCCCAAGCTGGGGCCGGGAGCTGCCTACGGGCACATGGGCGACTGGGCGGGCAAGGCGATCGGAGCGGCCGTGCGCATCGCTGGGCTTTTCCATGCCGTCGGCTGTGTTCATGCCGGGCAGCCGATTGGCGGTGAGATTGGGGGCAAGACCATGCAAGAGGCTGTTCAGCTCATCGAGGGCTACTTCCTGCCTCACGCGGAGGCAGCGCTGGCCGAGATGGGAGCGGACCCGGAAATCGAGAATGCCCGCAAGGTCCTCGTGTGGATCTGGCATCGAGACTTGCGGGAGGTGGCTCTGCGAGATCTGCACCAGGGCCTTCGGGGGCAGGCCTGCTTTCGCAAGGTAGAAGCGGTTGTGGCGTCCGCGGGACTGCTGGAGCGGCACAAGTACCTGCATCGCCTCCCCGAACCGACGGGCGGTCCCGGACGGCCGCCTTCCCCTCGATACGCGGTGAACCCGCTGGGGCGACCGCATCCTCAAAATGCACAGAACCCTCAGAATGGACGGGCAGGATGATTTCTGAGGATTCTGAGCATTTCGAGGCGGACGGATGTCCGGCCGAGCGAGGAAGACGAAGAACCGCCTGCCCCGAGTCGCGGTATTGTACCGACCAGATGCCCCACGCCCGGACGACACGCAAGCCAGCGCCCAAACCCTCGGGCGGTCCCCGAACCTACGGCCGCCTTCAGCGTGCGCTTGACGACGCTGCCCGGCGCGAGATCAAGGCCGCGCTGAAGGAAAGCGGCGGAAACGTGAGCGAGGCCGCCCGCCTGCTCGGGATTGGACGGCCGCGGTTGTGGGCGCGCATGAAGGTGCTGGGCATCGCGTCCCGCCGGTAGGGCAGGGGCAAAGACCACTCGGGCTATTGACAAGCACGATTCGATCGCGTACCGTTAACAGAACACATGGAGGGTTGACGATGGACGAGCCCAGGATCGCCAGGAAGGCGCGGCGCCGGGCGGGGCGCCGAGATTTCGGCACGATCAAGGCGGACGGGACCGCGACCAACCCCCGCTTCTCGGTCCGTTGGTATGAGGGCGGTCGTCAGAGACGCAAACGAGGGTTCGCCAAGCGTGGCGATGCGGAGGCTTTCCTCTCGCGCATTCGCACTGCCCTATCCGATGGGCTGCTGGAGGTCCACCGGCGCGGGGAGGTGTTGCTCGCCACCGTGGCCGACGAGTGGCTGCGCACGCACTCGGCTGTCAGTCTGCGCTCACACACGGACAACCAAGAACGCTGGAAGCGGCTGGCCGAGTTCTTCGGCCCCGACCTCGCGGTTTCCGATGTCACCCCTTCCCGCATCCTCGAGATCCGCAGCATGCTGCGCGCCGATGGACTCGCGCCTGCGACCGTGAATCGCTACATGGCCCTTCTCCGCACCCTGCTCAACCATGCGGTGACCGCCGGCTACCTGCAAGTCTCGCCTGTTCGGCGTTTTGCCCGCGGGAGCTACCTCCTGCCGGAGCCACGCGCGAAGCGCACTCCGCCGCTCTCCTCCAACGCCGAAGCGGGCAGGCTGCTGGGGTCGATTCGCGACGGCTGGCGGGATTGGTACGGCTTCTTTGCGTTCCTGCTCCTGACAGGAGCCAGGCGAGGTGAAGGCGCGGGCCTGCGCTGGGAGGACGTCGACCTGGCTCAGAGGCTCGTCACCATCCGCAGAAGCTACGAAGCGCCGACTAAGAGTGGCCGAGCCCGGACGGTGCCGATCTCCTCCGAGCTGGCGCGCATCCTCACCGAGCACCGCGCCCGCGATCCGTGGGGCGGGGAGTTGGTCTTTCCTGACCCGAGCAGCGGGGCGATGCTGTCGCCGAACGCGCGCCTTGCTGACGTCTTGGACGCTGCCTGCAGGGCTGCTGGCGTGTCTAGGATGCGCGTCCACGACCTCCGGCATGCTCACGCAAGCCTCTGGCTCATGGCCGGCGGTTCCCTCGCCGACGTGCAGCGGAACCTCGGTCACTCGACGCCCGTGCTCACGTCGGAAACCTACGGCCACATCGGCGAGGACCACAGGGTGCGCGAAGCAGACCAGCGGCTCGCTCTTGGGATCGGCCGTCCGGCGCCGAAGTTGGTCACAGACGAAGCGCGCGTGGGGGGCGAATCGCCAGAGCGCCAAGGTGCCGAGGGGCAGGAAGCATGCTGAGCGATGCGCAAGAGGCCCACATGAGGCCCACTCGTTGCGGGAACCGTGTCGCGGACGGCGAGGGCGGCGGGGAATTCGCCAGTGTTTTCAGGTGCCGGGGATGGGACTCGAACCCATACGTCGCTTTGCGCGGCAGCGGATTTTAAGTCCGCGGCGTCTACCGTTTCGCCACCCCGGCGGCAAGTTGCGGCTTCGATTCTACACCGGCTCGATGGTGCGCAGGCGAGCTTCGGCGATGCCGAGCGGCAATGTGACGCGGACGCGGCGACCTTCGACACTGATTCGGCCGGTGGCCAAGGCGCGCACCACGGCGGGCAAGAGCCGGTGCTCCTCGGCGAGGATACGTTGGCCGAGGCGGTTCTCGTCGTCGTCCGGCAGGACGGGGACGGCCGCCTGGGCGATGATGGGGCCGGTGTCGGTGCCCTTGTCCACGAAGTGCACGGTGCAGCCGCTGATCTTGACCCCGTAGTCGAGGGCCTGTTTGTGCGCGTGGGTGCCGGGAAAGGCGGGCAGAAGGGCGGGGTGGATGTTGATCACGCGGTTCGGAAAGGCGTCGAGGAAGACCGGAGTGAGCACGCGCATGAAGCCGGCGAGCACGACCAGCTCGACACCGTGGCGGCCAAGCTCGCCGACCAGCGCCCGGTCGAAGTCTTCGCGCGTGGCGAACGACTTGTGCGAGAGCGCGAAGTTCGCGATCCCAGCCGCCCGGGCGCGATCAAGGGCCTGGCAGCCGGGGACGTTCGAGCCGACCACGACCAACTCGGCGGGGCGCAAGGTCCCGCGCTGGCCATGGTCGATGAGGGCCTGCAGATTCGTCCCCGTGCCCGAGGCCAGGACCGCGGTCTTCATGCCACGAACTCGACCGGCGCATCGGGCTCGGGCGAGCGCTCGACGCAGCCGATGGTGAAGACCTTTTCGCCCTCGAGTTCGAGGATCGACTGGGCGGCGTCAGCGGCGCCGCCCGGCACGGCCACCACCATGCCGATGCCCATGTTGAACGTGCGGCGCATTTCCTCTTCGGCGACCCGGCCGAGGCGGGCGAGCATGCTCATGAGCGGCGGCCTGGGCCAGGTGCGCATGTCGATGAGCAAGCGCAGCCGTGTGCCGGGCGGGACCATGCGCGGAGGGTTGTCGGCCAGTCCGCCGCCCGTGATGTGGGCGGCGCCCTTCATCAGGCCCGAAGCCGCCAGGCGGCGCAAGGCACGCACGTAGATGCGGGTCGGGCGCAGGAGGGTCTCGCCCAAGGGTGCGTCGAGATCCGCGGGCTTGCCCGCCAGATCCATGCGCGCCTCGTCGAGGAAGACCCGACGCACGAGCGAATACCCGTTGGAGTGGAATCCGGTCGACGCCAGGCCCAGGAGCACGTCGCCCGGTTCCAAGGCGCTGCCGTTGATGACCTTTTCCTTGTCCACCACGCCGACGCAGAAACCGGCCAGGTCGTATTCGCCCGCGGCGTAGAACCCCGGCAGCTCGGCCGTCTCGCCGCCGATGAGGGCGCAGCCGGCCTGCTTGCAGCCGTCGGCGATGCCGGAGATGACCTGCTCGGCCACCTCCACGTCGAGGCGGCCGGCCGCGAAGTAATCGAGAAAGAGCAGAGGCTCGGCGCCGCACACGACAAGGTCGTTGGCGTTCATGGCCACGAGGTCGATGCCCACGGTGTCGTGCTTGTTCATGAGGAAGGCGAGCTTGAGCTTGGTGCCCACGCCGTCGGTGCACGCCACGAGGAGAGGATTCTTGTAGCCCTTGGGCAGTCCGCACAGGCCCGCGAAGCCGCCCAGGTCGCTCATCACTTCCGGGCGCAGGGTGCGTTTGACGTGGCTCTTGATACGCTCGACCAGGGCATCGCCCGCGTCGATGTCCACCCCCGCCTGGCGATAGGTGAGGCCCTGGTTCGGTCGGTCGGAGTCTTCCGGCATGGCCTACTCCTTGCCTAGGAGGGTTGCGACCACGGTGCGGCTGCCGCCGTCGTCTCGATGCTCGCCCAGATAGACGCCTTGCCAGGTGCCGAGCAGCAGGCGCCCGTCGCGGACGGGAATGGTTTGTGAGGTTCCGTAGATCCCGGATTTCAAGTGGGCCGGCATGTCGTCTGCTCCTTCCAGCCGATGCACGAGGTAGCTCGCGCCATCGGGAATGGCCTGGTTGCTCCAATGTTCGAAATCCCGGCGTACGTCGGGATCGGCGTTCTCGTTCAGAAAGAGCGAGGCCGAGGTGTGCTGCAGAAGGAGATGGAGCAGCCCCACGCGCACCCGGGAAATCTCCGGGATGGCGGCAAGAATCTCGCTCGTCACGAGATGAAACCCGCGCGGGCGCGACCTGAGTTTGACGATGACTTGATGGAAAAACACGTGTCGCTCGACTTCTCGCGCGTCAATGGGGACTTTGTAAAGAGCGGAGTTGGTGGGAAGAATTCCCTGCGCCCGGCGGTTCAAGGGGTAGGATCACCCCGGCTTCACCACCTGCGTGGTGCGGCATCAAAGGGAGAACATCATGCGCAAGACAACCATACTGCTTTCGATGGGTTTGGGGATCATCGGCTTGACCGTGGGGCTCGGGCTCGGCCTCGAGGCTACGCCCAGGGCCGAGGCGCAGCCGCAGCAAGGGGCGATCACGCCCAAGACTCAGGTGCCGCAGGAGGCGCGCTCCCTTTCGCAGGCCTTCGCCGCCACGGCGCGGGCGCTGCGACCCAGCGTGGTTCGCCTCGACATCGAGCTGGAAACCCCCAAGATGGGGGGTGGACGCCAATTTCGCCGCGATGACTTGCCGCCCGACATGCAGCGTTTCTTCGAGCGGTTCTTCGGCTCTCCGTTCGACGGCTTCCCCCAAGCTCCCACGCCGGGTCGTGGCACAGGATCGGGCGTGGTCATCGACAGCGCGGGCGGCATCATCACCAACAGCCACGTGGCCGAGCGCGCGGCCAAGGTCACGGTGACCTTCGCCGACGGCCGCGAGTTCCCGGCCAAGGTCGTGGGCACCGACCCCAAGACCGACATCGCGGTGGTGCGCATCGTGCATCCGCCGGCGGGTTTGGTGGCGGCGCGCCTGGGCGATTCCACGAAGCTCGAGGTCGGTGAATGGGTCCTCGCCATCGGCAGCCCGCTCGGCCTTGACCAGAGCGTCACAGCCGGCATCGTCAGTGGCAAGGGCAAGGTCACGCGCAACGTCCACATGTCGGGCGAGCGCATGCGCGAGTACATCCAGACCGACGCCAAGATCAATCCCGGCAACTCGGGAGGCCCGCTCGTGAACCTGCAAGGCGAGGTCATCGGCATCAACACCCTCATCAACGTCGGACCGGGCGGCGCCTACGGCTTCGCCATCCCCATCAACCAGGCGCGCGAGATGGCCAATGACATCATCCGCGAGGGCCGCGTTCGTCACGCCTGGCTCGGGATCAGCATCGGGGACGTGAAGGACGGCGCGAAGCTGGGTGACGACGGCGAGCCCGAGGGCAAGGGGCGGTCGGACAAGTCCCTGCCCGCCCAGGCGGCGTGGGTCAGCCGCGTGATGCCCAAGAGTCCGGCCGACAAGGCCGGGGTGCAGGTCGGCGACGTCATCACGCAGATCGATGGCCAGAAGATCGGGAGCGCGGCCGACGTGGTCGACTACGTGTCCGCGCAGAAGGTAGGCAACAAGGTGGCGGTTTCCATCTTGCGTGACGGCAAGGCCACGAAGTCCACGGTCACGCTGGGCGAGCTGCCGGCCAATCCCTATGCCGCGGGAGAGCCGCAAATCAAGAAGGACCGCATCGGCGTGCAATTGCAGACGCTGACCCCCGACATGTCGAACTACCTGGGGCTCGGGCCGGATGGCAAGGGTGCGGTTGTCACCGAGGTCGAGCCGGGGAGTCGAGCCGCCAAGGCCGGGCTGCGGCCGGAGGACCTCATCATCGAGGTCAATCGCAAGCTCGTCGCCAGCGCCGAGGAGGCGGTAGCCGCCCTGCAGGCAGGCGGCAAGCGCGCGCACCTGCTCAAGATACGCCGCGCCGGCGCCATGCTCTTCATCACCATCCCGCCGCAGTAGTCAACGAGGTGCTGGAACACCGAACGGGTTGAATCCGTTGTGAAATCAAGCAGAACGCGTGGTTCTGAGAAGACTTGGTGCTCTCGGGTCCTAACCACAGAGAACACAGAGGCCTGAAAAGAAAGGCGTTGTGGGGCTTCTGTCTGGACCCTTTCCTCTCCATCCGTCTCTGTGCCCTCTGTAGTGAACACCCTCAGAAGACCTGGGTTTTGGAACCCTAAGCCGAAGTCGTACCGGCGTCGGCCGGCGGGGCGGGCATGGACTTGGGCAGATCGAGGGTGAAACCCACGCGCGCATCGGCCCAGGTCGAGATGCCCAGGGTCCCGCCCATCATGCGCACGATCTCGCGCGCCGGCCACAGGCGCACGGCGAGGCGCTCATAGTCCGACTCGCCGGCGGTTCCGCAGGCCTGGGGACGCGGGTGCTCGCCGCTGTCCGAGATCCCGGGCAAGTGCGGCAGGGTGAACTCCAGGCGGATACGCACGATTTCGATGAGATCATCGAGACGGAGGGAGACGTTCGGATTTGGGCCTTGCTCGCGCACGGTGTTGATGAGGGAATGAAAGAGCCGGGTCACGCGCAGGCGATCCCAGGTTCCCGTGACGCGCTCCGCGCCTTCGACGCGGATACACATCCCACCCGCCGACGGGTCGATGCCGATTTCGTCGATGACCGCACGGGCCGTCGCCACGATGTCGAAGGGTTCGGGACGAAGCACGACCTGGAGTTGCAAGAAGCCGACAATCTCGTCAAGAGCCGCGGAAAGACGCGTCACTGCCGCGAGATGCTCACCACAGGTCAGAAGCACGTCACGCACATGGGCGAAGCGTTCATCGTGCGCGAACTCCTTGAGATGCGCACACATACCGGGCAAGGGTCGGGCAAGCCAGCGCGCCGTCGCGACGAGAAGGCGGTCACGCGATTCGATGGCGCGGGTCAGGCCTACGATCTGCCTGCGGAGGGCGGAATCCCTCGTATCGGCACGCGAGCTCTCGACGATAAGAGCCGCGTTTTCGGCTTCGAGCAGATCATGGGTTTGCGCCAGGTCGAGAATGCTGCTCGTCATCCAGGCCACGGGCTCCGCGCCCGGCGCCTTGAAGAACGGATTCGGGCACAGCCGGCCGGAGAGTATGGCGGTGTCGTGCACCGACAAGGCCACTTCGAGCGACTGGTGATTGGTGGTACGGCGGTCGAAGGCGCACAGGCAGGTGGTGCGGGTTTCGTCGAAGATGGCGGAGAGCGCGGCCTCGAAGCGGGCAAGTTGTCGGTGATCGCCGATAACCTCTTGGTCGGGATCGCCGGCCAGGCGCAGACCGGTGTAACCGTCCGACCTTGCCGCGGCGATGGCGGAGCGAATGGCGGAGGTGCGCGCCTCCAAGTCGAGGGTGGCGCCTCGAGCGCCGAGTACGTCGGCGAAAACCAGGCTCCCGCGCGCGCGCAAGGACGAGACCGGCAGGTCCCGGTTCTCGAGAGCAGCCGCCACGCCGGCGAATCCCGAGGGAGAGCCCCAATACAGGCAACGCTCGCCACGCACCAAGCCGTCGTGCAGAAAACCGCCGATGGAGTGGTGCTTCTCCTCGGCCGTCGTGTAGGGGAGGCAAACATGCCCCCCCGGCTTCAGCGAGGGGAAACCGTGTGGCGCTCCGCTCATCCTCATACCCCTGGTCCGCAATAGCGCTTTTCAAGATAGCCGCCGTCGCCCCGAGTCGCCCAACTACTTAGACAAAACCTTTGTTAGTATCGCGCAACTTCTACGCTGACGTCAAGAAGAAATCGAGAGAACCGGGATTCGGAGCAGCGGGGAGCGGCATGACGATGCTGGGCGAGCTGCCATATGGCTCCCCTGGGAACGCCGGCATCCTGCCCGCATCACCTGCTTCGACACGGCAGAGCACGGGCGGGCCAGAGGCCCGCGCTCCCAGGCCGGCCCGTCACCACGGACCGGACCCCTCGCTGACCGGTCGTGTGGGACACCCCCGTTTCTTCTTCGTTTCTCTCAGGCAACCGCAGCAGGCAAAGCGTTCGGTGCTCTAGCCCGAGCTGCCGCCGCGGTCGTCGACGAGCGGCGGTTTGGGACGTACGAGGTTGCCGCCGGCTTTGGTGGGCGGCACGGGGTCGACGATGGTCAAGTGCTCCACCCAAGGGCCGCAGGTCTTCTGGTCGTGCTCCACGGCGGCGAGGAAGTCGTGCACGGCTAGCTCGGGACGGATACGGTCGATGTCGCGGCCGGGGAGGGCGATGGCGATGGATCTTGCCCCGATTCCACGCAGGGCGGCGAGGGAACAGTCGACGGCGGCGCGGAAGGACTCGGGACCGAAGCCACCGCTGTCGCCCACGCCGACGGCGAGGATGCGCTTCCATGGGAGGCGGCCGGTGACGAGCAGCAGTTTTTCGCACGCGGATCCGGTCACGCGGCCTTCGCGCACCATTTGCGACAGCCTTCCGCAGAGCCGCCAGTCGAGCAGGCCGGTCGCCCCGCGCAGGGGGCGGACATCGCTCCACATGGAAACCACCAAGGCGTCTCCGCCCGGATCGCGATCCCAGCGCTGCAGGTCGACGGGCAGGTACGCGAGCGGCGAGGTGAGCACATACATGCGCCGGGTTCTCCTAGGCTTGCTGTCCGAGAAGCTCCAGGGCCGAGTCGAGCAGACCGTTGACGAAGGCAGGGGCCTCCTCGGCGCCGAAGCGCTTGGCGAGTTCGATGGCCTCGCTGAGCGCGACCCTGGCCGGGGTGTCCTTGCGGTGGGCGAGCTCGTAGATCCCGATACGCAAGATGGTGCGGTCGAGGCGTGCCAGGCGCTCGACCCGCCATTTGCGTGAAAGCCGGGCCAGCATCTCGTCGATTTCGGGGCGATGCGCGCACACCCCGCGGATCAGGTCGAGGGCCAGCTCCTGGTCGAAAGGCGCGATGGGGGCGGCATCGTTTTCTGCCGCAACCCCCGAAACCGGCTCCGGGGTGAGAGGGGTCTCCTCTTCCGGCACCCCGAACTGGCGCAGGTGAAAGGCCAAGGCCGCGGCCGGGTCGAGCACGTCGATGCCATCCAGGGCGTAGAGCACCTGCATGGCGACACAGCGGGCGCGGCGACGTGGGGTCATCTTCTGCGTGGCTTCGGCGGGGCTTCGCCCTTGGCGTCCCCGTCGAGGGCGCCGTAGAGGTTGGCCATCTCGATGGCAGCCATGGCCGCGTCCGAACCGCGGTTGCCGCCCTTGCTTCCCGAACGCTCGATGGCTTGTTCGATGCTGTCGCAGGTCAGAACCCCGAAACCGACGGCAATGCGTGCCTCGGCTGCGATGCCCGCGATGCCGCGCGTGACCTGGTTGACCACGACGTCGAAATGGGGGGTTGCCCCACGGATGATGACCCCCAGGCATACCAGGGCGTCGAACTTGCCCGAGTCGGCAAGCTTGCGGGCCAGGCCCGGCAGCTCGAAGGCGCCGGGGCAACGGAAGATCTCGATGGCGTCGTCGTCGGCACCGGTCTTGGCCAGGGCGTCGAGGGCGCCTTCGACCAGCTTGTCCGCGATGAATTCGTTCCAGCGCGCGGCCAGGATGGCGAATCGCTTGCCTTTGGCGTTCCAAGTACCTTGATGGATGTGCGGCATCATTTGGCCTCTCTTTCGTGGATAGAAACCACCTCCGCGGGCGGTCCGCTGGGAACGGATTCGACAACGTGTATACCGAAACCCTCGATTCCCGCCAGCCTTCTCGGGTTGTTGGTGAGCAGCCGGATGTTCTTGATGCCGAGCTGGACCAAGACCTGGGATCCGAGGCCGATGTCGCGCAAGGGGGTGCCCCGGGATTGGCTTTCGACCGACGCGGCTCCAAGCTCGCTGGCAAAGGAGCGGCCGGCGCGCGGCAAGATGTACAGCATCACGCCGCGACCTTCCTCTTCGATCCGTCTGAGCCAGGCCGTGGCGGGCAGGGGGTCGCCTGCGCGCGCGACGGAGAACAAGTCGCACAGAAGGCTCGCCACCTGCACGCGCACCAGCACCGGTTTGTCGCGCGCGACGTCACCCAGGGTCAGGGCGAGATACTCTGCGTCTTCCACCTCGCTCACAAAGAAGTGGGCCTTGTAGGTGGCGTGAAGACCATGGCCGCGCGGGCGCAACTCGGTTTCGGCCAGGCGTCGCACCAGCACTTCCTGAGCCAGGCGATAGTGGATGAGATCCGCAATCTGCACGATGCCGAGGTCGTGGTGCCGGGCGAAGCTCTCCAGGTCGGCCACTCGGGCCATCTCGCCGTCTTCGCGCATGATTTCGCAGATGACGCCGGCCGGAGTCCGGCCCGCCAGGCGTGCGAGGTCGGCCGCGGCCTCGGTATGGCCCGAGCGCACGAGCACGCCACCGCGCTTGGCGCGCAAGGGGAAGATGTGCCCGGGGGTGACCAGGTCGTCGGGCCTCGACTCGGGGTCGACGGCGACGCGTATGGTGTGCGCCCGCTCGCGCGCGGAGATGCCGGTGCTCACGCCGGTACGGGCATCGATGCTCACCGTGAAGGCGGTGCCGTGGGGCGAGCGGTTGTCGTGGGTCATCATGGACAGGCGCAGCTCCGCCACCCTCTCCTCGGTCAGGGCCAAACAGATGAGGCCGCGCCCGTGGCTGGCCATGAAGTTGATAGCCTCGGGCGTGACCCGATCCGCGACCATGGTCAAGTCGCCTTCGTTTTCGCGATCCTGGTCGTCGACGACAATGACCATCTTGCCCTCGCCCAGGCGCTCGACCGCTTCTGCAACCGAGATGTGGGGACTAGCGGGCATGGGTCCTCTCGACGAAGCGGGCCACCAGCTTGGCGATCATGTCGGCCTCAAGGTTGACACGGCTTCCAGGACGAAGCTCGCCCAGCCTGGTGACGGCCAGGGTGTGGGGAACGAGCAGGACCTCGAAGGTTGAGCCCTCGACCCGGTTGACGGTCAAACTGACGCCGTCGAGGGCGATGGAGCCCTTCTTGACGAGGTAGGGGGCGACCTCGTCGGGCGCGGTCACGCGCAGGGCGAGGGTATTGCCTTGCTTGCGCGCACTCTCCACGCGTCCGGTGCCGTCGACGTGTCCGCTCACGAGGTGGCCGCCCAGGTTGTCGCCCAGGCGCAGGGCTCGCTCGAGGTGCACGCGCGAGCCGGCCGCAAGCGTGCCCAGGGTGGTCGAGGTGAGGGTCTCCGGACCCACGTCGGCCTGGAAGGTGGCAGGCCGGCCCGGCCGCTTGGCCACGATGGTCAGGCACGCGCCGTCGACCGCGATGCTCGCTCCGACGGGCAGAATCGCCACGTCCAGGCCGGTCTTGACCACGAGCCGACGGGTTCCGCCCGCAGAGGCTCGCAGGGATTCGACCTTGCCGATGGCTTCGATGATGCCGGTGAACACGAGATGAGAGTGCTGCTTGTTCGACGTGAGCTACGAGGAGCGCCTCCGCCTCCCTTGGGTGACAACATCCGCGGTGAGCAGAACGTCCTCCCCCAATCTCTGGAGCGACAGGGGGCCGAGCTTGGCCGGAAATCGCCAGTCAAGCCCCTGTCCTTCTACGATGGGAACGCCGGCTCCCACAAGCCGCGGCGCAAGAAAGAGGGCCACCGCATCGACCAGGCCGGCTGCGACAAAGGCCCCGTGGACCGTGGTGCCGCCCTCGACCAGGAGCGACTGCACCTCGCGCTTGGCGAGCTCGCGCAAAAGCGTGGACAGGGCGATGCGGCGGTTGCGGCCAGGAGGAAGAAGCAGGACTTCGGCGCCCGCCGCCTCCAGCCGGCGCCGGCGTGCGGCGAATCCGCGGTCGGAGCTTGCGCTGGCGACGATAAGCGGGGCTTGCGCCGTCGCCTCCCGCAGGAGCGCGGCTGCGGGATCGGTACGCAGCCGGCTGTCGAGGACGATGCGCAGCGGCTCGCGCCCACGGGAACTGCGCCCCGGCAGCCGCACCGTCAAGCGAGGGTCGTCGGCCAGCACCGTACCCACACCGACCAGGACCGCGTCGTGCTCGGCGCGCAGGAGATGCGCGGCCTTCCGCGCCGCCGTGCCGGTGATGAAGCGGGCATCGCCGCCCCGTTCGCGCTCATGGCGGTCCCCGATGCACCCGTCGAGCGTGGCCGCCACCTTCATGGTCACAAAGGGACGCCTCCTACGGATCCACATGAAGAAGGCGCGGTTCTGCCTTCGGCATTCCTCTTTCAAGCAGCCGACGTCGACCCTCAGTCCGGTTCGCCGCAGGATGGCGACGCCGCGGCCGCTCACCAAGGGGTTCTCATCGCAGCAGCCGATCACCACGCGCGCCAGACCCGCGCGCAAAATGGCCTCGGTGCAGGGCGGGGTTCGACCGTGGTGACAGCATGGCTCCAGGGTCACGTAAAGGGTTGCGCCTTTGGCCCGCATGCCGAGCCCGGCAATGGCCTCGATCTCGGCGTGAGGCAGACCGGCGCGGCGATGGAAGCCGGCCGCCAGCTTCCGGCCATTCTTCACGACGAGCGCGCCGACTACCGGATTGGGACGGGTAGCGCCGCGCCCGCGCTCGGCCAGACGCATGGCCTCGGCCATGAATCGCCGATCGAGGTCACTGAAAAGCCGGCTCACGTGGCCTCTGACTTCGAGCGGATGAGGCGCTGCACTTCGTGCATGATCTCGCCGGCGTCCTTGAAGGGAAGGTAGACCGAGGCGAAGCGCAGGTAGGCGACGTCGTCGATGTCGCGGAGGCGCGAGAGGACCGTGTCGCCGATCTTCGAGGATGGGATCTCCTTCTCACCCAACTCGCGCAGGTTGCGCTCGATCTCGTCGGCGACCTGGTCGATGGACTCGGCGGAGACGGGGCGTTTTTCGCAGGCCTTGTGCAACCCGCCCAGGACCTTGGCGCGGTCGTAGGGCTCGCGGCGGGAGTCCTTCTTGACCACCATGGGCAGCGCCTCTTCGACCCGCTCGTAGGTGGTGAAGCGCCGGCCGCAGCCGATGCATTCCCGGCGCCGGCGGATCATCTGCTCGTCCTCGGACGGACGGGTGTCGACCACCTTGTCTTCAGTCGCAGAGCAAAACGGGCAGCGCATGGGTCGGGCAGGGTTCTATCACCACGGCCCTCGAATTGCGCGGCGGAAGTCTGACGCGACGGCCCACATTCGACGGACACGATGCGTCTATTGCCCATTGGGTGTTATGTAACTGATGTTACACAGACGACATTGTCAGAAGTGTGATCTCCGTCGCAGGCGGGGGTCTGAACCAGCCCTATCCCTAGGCTTGTAGCGTCATTTGAAGCTCAGGCTCGTCATTCCGTGAGCATGCCAAGTCTTGACAGTTGCGCGCGGATTCGTAGTCTGGCGTCCTCGGGCGTTCCAGACAATTCCGTTGGAACGCGCCGGAATCAGGACTGTTTGTAGCAGGAGGCAGTGCATGGCAATTGGCAAGGTGAAATGGTTCAGTGACGCGAAGGGGTACGGGTTCATCGCCCGGGAGGGTGAGGACGACGTGTTCGTCCACTACTCCGCGATCGAGGCGGAGGGGTATCGGTCGCTGAGTCAGGGGCAGACGGTGGAGTTCGAGATTATGAAGGGGCCCAAGGGGTTGCAGGCAACCAACGTGAAGAGACAGGAGGCACAGCAGGGCTAGGCTCTCGAACTTCGCCTTGAGGAACGGCCGGCACTTGAGGGGAAGTGGCCGGCCGTTCGGACGTTTGGGGCTGGAAGACAGGTCTTCCTATCCGTCCTCAGCCTGCCAGAACATCCGGATGTCGGTGCCCAGCTCGGCGAGCACGCGCTCGCGGAACTGGTTCTTGAGCTTCTCGGCGATTTGGCCCATCCGCTGTTTCGAGACGCCATAGCGCTCGCCGAGCGCGGCCAGGGGCAATGGCTCACCCGATGGCGCCGCGAGGTGCTCGCGCCATACGGCCTGCTCGCGATCGTCGGTGAGCTTGGCCTCGAAATCATCCATCAACCTGCGCAGCGCGAGCCCCAGCTCGTTGCGGGCCGCCTGCTCCTCGGGCGATGCGGCAGGGCCCGAAATGCGCTCGGCAAGGGGAACGCCCTCCTCGTCGGGGCGCGGCTCGAGCGAGACCTCGCGCGAGGCGAGGTGGCTCGACACCTCGATGACGTCGGCCTCGTCGACGTCGAGCTTGGCCGCCAGCAGCTTGGGGGTCGGGTCGAAGCCCGAGGCCAAGAGCTTCTGCCGTTCTCGCTCCAGGCGAAAGAACAGCTTGCGCCCGGCGCGCGTGTTCCCCACGTGAATCAAGCGCGCGTTGGTCATGAGGAAACGCAGCACGTAGGCGCGAATCCAATATGCGGCGTAGGAGCCGAAGCGGGTGCCCACCTCCGGATCCCAGCGGCGCACGGCCTCCATGAGACCCACGGCGCCTTCCTGGAACAGGTCGAGCAGGTTGAGCCAGGCCTGCCGGTATTGGTAGGCGATGGCCACCACCAGGCGCAGGTTGTGCACCACCAGCTTGCGAGCCGCGTCCATGTCGCCGCGCTCGCGCGCCGCCCGCCCCAACTCGCGCTCTTCCTTCTCGTCGAGACGGGAATGGCGGCGCGCTTCGTCGACGAAGCGCCGTACCGGGTCGCGCATCGTGACCAGGTGCCTCTCGGGTTCATGCGCAACGCGGCCCAAGGCGTGTTCCTCGTCGGGTAGCGGGGGCAGGGTGGGCTCGGTGAGGAGGTCGACCTCGTCCTCATTCTCCTCCTCCGGCTGGGGCGAGGCGTCTCTGCGGCCTGCGACCTCAAGGGCCGCGCTCTTCTTTCTGCCGCTGCTGCGCTTCATGGCCCTCGCACTAGCCGGGCAGGGCCCGCAGAAGCGCGTCGATCTGTTCGGCCGTGCCGATGGTTATGCGCAGCTTGTCCGAAAGCCCCGGCTTGTCGAAGAAGCGCACGAGGATCTTGCGCGCCTTGAGCGCGGCGTAGATCTCCGCCGCGTTGCCGGCGGGCGGCCGTACCAAGAGGAAGTTGGCTTGGCTGGGGATGACGTCGTAGCCGCGCTTGCAGAGAGCGCCGGCCAAGCGCGTGCGCTCCCTGCGCACGGCGTGCCAGGTCTCTCGGGCATAGGTCCGGTCTTCGAGCGCGGCGATGGCCGCCCGGATGGCGAGGGCGTCGCAGTTGTAGCTGTCCTTCACCTTCATCATTTCCGCCACCAGCGCCGGGGCCGCGACGGCGTAGCCAAAGCGCAGGCCGGCAAGGCCGTAGCCCTTGCTGAAGGTCCGGCAGACCATGAGGTTGGGCAGCTCGCGTGCGAGATCCAGGCAGTCCTCGTCGGCGAAGTCGACGTAGGCCTCGTCGACCAAGACCAGGCCGTCGAAGGCCAGGGCGAGCTCGCGGATGCGCGCCTTTCTGACCAAGGTGCCGGTGGGCGCGTTGGGATTGGCGAAGAAGACGGCGCGCGCAGAGGTGGCCAGAAGGGCCGCGACGGGCAGCTCGAAGTCCGCCTCCCAGGCCACGGTGCGCACCAGGTTTTCACCTGCTGCGGCCAGCACCGGGTAGAGCGAGTAGGTAGGATCGGGGTAGGCGAGGACGTCGCCCGGCCCGAGGAAGGTGCGCATGACGATGGCCAAGATCTCGTCGCTGCCGTTGCCGGCAAGGATCATGTCGGGCGAGACCCCGTGCACGCGCGCCGCGGCTTGGCGGAAGGCGTCGGCGCGTGGGTTGGGGTAGCGGCGCAGGCTTTCCGGGTCGATGCTGCGGATGGCATCGAGGACCCGCGGGCTCGGCGGGAAGGGGTTCTCGTTGGTGTTGAGCTTGACTACCTGCTCGCCCGGTCCCGGCTGTTCGCCGGGTACGTAGGGGGCCATGGTTGCGACTGCGGAGCGAGGCTTGGGCGTGCTTGGCATAGGGATGGCTAAGTATCTCGCACATCGCCAGCCATGGTGCCAGCCGGCTACTTCGTCTGCACAAGGTCGAGGTAGGTCACCAGGGTCGCGCTGAAACGGTCTTGGGCATCGCGCGCCGCCAATGGCGAAGCGACGTCGTTGACCAGGATGGAAAAAAGAAGCGGCTTGCTCCCGGGTGCGCCGGCCAGGCCGGACAGGCAGCTCACGTTGGCCAGGGTGCCGGTCTTGGCGCGTACGAAGCGCTCGGCCGCCGAGCCGGCCATCCGGTGGGCCAGGGTGCCGTCGGCGCCGCCCACCGCCAGCGAGGCGAGCAATTCGCTCGCGATGCGGAAGTCGCGCATGGCCGCGCGCAGGACCAAGACAAGCTGCTCGGCCGAAAAGCGACTCGCGTCGTAGAGCCCGGAGCCGTTCTTCATGACGTAGGTCCCGCGTGCGATGCCGAGGCCTTCCAGGTAGCGGGCCACGGCGTCGAGACCCTTTTGCCAGGTGCCGGGCCGGCCCATGATTTCTCCACCCAGGGTGCGCAGGATCTGCTCGGCGGCGAAGTTGCTCGAGCGCTTGCCCAGGTCATGCACGACCACCGCCAAGGTGGGCGATTCGTGCGCTGCCAGCACGCGCAGGCCGTCCTTGGGCGCGTTGCCCAGGCGCGGGGCCTTGTCGAAGCTGATTCCGCGTCTGCCGAGCACCTGCTTGAAGGTCTGCACGAAGCAAATCTCGGGCGTGACCACGCGGCGCTGCAGAAAACGCGGCTCACTGCCGAGCAGGATGCGGCCGGAAACCGTGACGCGCGTCTGGCCGTTGCCCGCATCCGAGGTCTCGACTCGGGGCCCGGCCGGGCGCTTGGCTGCCGTGGTCACGCTGCCGGTCAAGAGCAGTGCGGGCGAGGGCGGATCGAGTACCACCCGTGCCGGCGCGCCTGCAATCGTTGCCGGCGTGATGGTCACGCTCACGGCATTGCCGTTCAAGGAGGCGGCCGACGATGGGGCGCGAAAAGCCGCGGAGTCGTTCTTCTGCTCGAAGGCCGGGCCCAAGGTGGCGTCGTCGAAGGCGCTGGCGTCGACGACGAGGGCGCCGCGCACCCGGCGCAGCCCGCTGGCGGCGAGCGCGGCAGCGAGGGCATTCAAGTCCTGGGTGCAAAGGGTCGGGTCACCGGTGGTCTTGACGTAGAGGTCGCCACGCAGCTCGCCCGCCGTCACCGGCTTGCCGCCTTCGGTCGGGAGGGGCGCGAGCACGCTGGTCTTCCAGCGGAACTCGGGTCCCAGCAGGGCCAGCGCCGCCGCTTCGGTCACGATCTTGACGTTCGAGGCGGCATTGAGCCCGGCTTTCTCGTTCTTCGCGTAGACCAGCTTCCCGCTTTCGGGATCCATGACCGCGACCGAGACCTTGGCGCGTGCGAGGGCGGGGGCGGCGAGGATTTCGTCGAGCCGGGCGTGCAGCCACGCGCGCCGGGCCTCGGGATCCTTGGGCGGGGGCGGGACCGGCGCCGTCGCTGCCTGGTTGCCGGCGTCGACCGGGCTGGGCTGGGCCCGGGCCGCAGGCGGACAGGCGAGCAGGGTGGCAAGGGCAACGATGACGGCTGGGTGGCGCATGCACAACCAGCGTCCATCGCCTGAGGTTGAAGGTCAAATTCGATCGACGTCCGGGGGATGGTCATGTTCACCACAGAGAGCGCAGAGGGTAGGGAGGACACAGAGGGAACAGGAGCAGATGAAGCCATCTCCTTCTCCGCGCCCTCTGTCGTCTCTGTGCTATCTGTGTTTCATAATGTGCCCCGTGGATCTCTTTGCCCGCGCCGCGATCAAGGACAGGCGGGGACAGCCGCTTGCCGAACGCATGCGGCCGGAAACCCTGGCCGAGTTCGTGGGTCAGGAGCATCTGCTCGGCCCCGGACACTGGCTTGGGCGCGCCCTCGAGAACAAGGAGCTGACTTCGCTCATTCTCTGGGGGCCGCCCGGAACCGGGAAGACGACCCTGGGCCGGCTCATGGCAGCGGAAACCAAGGCCTCCTTCGTCGCCCTCTCGGCGGTGATGTCGGGCGTGAAGGAGGTGCGCGAGGCGGTGGCCGAGGCGGCCTTAAGGCGGGATACGCGCGGCGAGCGTACCCTGCTTTTCATCGACGAGATCCACCGCTTCAACAAGGCACAACAGGACGCGCTTCTGCCCCACGTCGAGGCGGGCACCGTGATTCTGGTGGGCGCGACCACGGAGAATCCGTCCTTCGAGGTCAATGCCCCGCTGCTGTCGCGGGCCAAGGTCGTGGTGCTGAGGCCCCTTTCCGAAGAGAACCTGCGCGCCATCATCGACCGGGCCCTCGCTGACCCGGTGCGCGGGTTGGGCCGGGAAGCCATCGACTGCCCCGACGCGGTTCGCGACCAGCTCGCGCGCGAGGCGCGCGGCGACGCCCGGCGCGCCCTCGCCGCCCTGGAGGCTGCGGCCGCGATCGTCGCGCCGGCCGAGGATGGCAAGCGCCACATAGACGAAAAGACCGTCGCAGAGGCCCTGCAGAAGAAGACCCTGATCTACGACAGGGCGGGCGACGAGCACTACATGGTGGTCAGCGCCTTCATCAAGAGCATGCGCGGCAGCGACCCTGACGCCGCCGTGTACTGGATGGCGCGTATGCTCGAGGCCGGCGAGGATCCACTTTTCATCCTGCGCCGGATGGTGATCTTCGCAGCCGAGGACATCGGCAATGCCGACCCCAACGCCCTGCGCGTGGCCATGGCCGCCACCGACGCGGTTCACTTCGTGGGCTTGCCCGAGGGCTACCTGCCCATGAGCCAGGCGGCCATCTACCTGGCGGTCGCGCCCAAGAGCAACAGCGCCCTCACCACCTACGCCGCGGCCAAGCGCGACGTCGAGGAGTTCGGGGCTTTGCCCGTGCCCATGCACCTGCGCAACCCCAGCTCGGCGCTGGGCAAGTCCTTGGGCTTTGGCCAAGGCTACCAGTACCCGCACAACTTCGAGGGTCATTACGTGGTCGAGAACTACCTGCCCGAGGAGCTGCGCGGTCGCCGCTACTATGAGCCATCGAAATCCGGCCGCGAGCGCGAGATGGGCGAGTACCTCGCGGCTTTGCGCAAGCGGGAGAAGTAGGCGGCCCGTCAGCGCGACATCAAATCCTGCCAGAATCCCGCGAGCTGCCACATCTCGGCCAGCGCCGCCTGGCGATTGACCTCGGCGTGGGTGATGAGCCGGCTTCCAAAGGCGCGCACCCGGGTCTCCGAGCGAAGCTTGCGGGCGAGCGACAGCATTTCGGTGGCCGGCACCACGGAGTCGTCAGCGCCGTGAAGCAGAAACACCGGCGCGGTCGGCGCGGGGGCGCGCTCGGGGGAAAGATCCGCCGGCAGGTCGAGCCCGGCCAGCAGCGGGGCGAGGGCCTCTCCCAGCTTGGCCACGTCGCGATCGCTGACGTACTTCATCAGGGTGCGCGAGGGTTTGGGCATGCCCTCGCCGAGCCGGCGAGCCTGCGCGAAGACAGGCTGGGACTTTGCCGGATCCACGCGGTCGATGCTGGAGGCCTGCAAAAACAGGGTGACGGCTTCCGCGAGCGCAGCTACCTGCGCCTGCGGCACCACACGATCGGCGAGATTGAGGAGGGCTACCACGCCGCCGTAGTCGTGGGGCTTGGGGATGTGGATGTGCTCGGCTCCCTGGACGAGGACACGCGCTTGTGCCGTTGACGGTGTCGGGCCGAGGTCCTGGCCGCACAGGTAGCGAAGCACGCGCAGAAGATCCGCATGCCCGCCGAAGGAGGAGGCGAAGGCCACCTTGTCCCTGACCGCGGGGCGACCGGCCGCGACCAGGGCCAGGCCGCCTGAGAAGCTGAACCCGGTGATCCCCACCTTGCCGTCAGGTGCCAGATCCGGCTCCCCCACGGCCCAGGCGATGGCATCCTCCAGCTCGTCGACCGTGTCGGTTGTGATCCGATAGCGCGTCAGATCCGGCGGCGCGACAGTGAGCACCTGCAGGCCGGTCGCGGCCAGCTCCTTGGCCAGACCGACCAGACGCTCCTCGGCGATCCCGTCCATGTGGATTCCGGGCACCAGAATCGTGGTTCGCCGGGCCTGCCGAGCCGGACGGTAGGTGCGTGCGGGCATCGGGCCGTGGCGGGCGGGGAGCGTGAAGATCGGCTCCTCGCTGACCTTGCCGCCCGCAAGCCTGGCCAGGCGGCCGAGGGTTCCCTCTGGCTTGGCGACGCGAACGATGAACGCCATGGCCGAGAGTCGAGGCAGGCAGCACCACACGCCGACTATGCTAGCAGCCGCCAGCGCGGCGAGGACGAGGAAGCGGGAAGCTCTTGGCATGGGCTCGATTCGGCAGTCGGTAGAAGAGTCTACCGCTGCCGTGCGCCCGATCGAGAACCGGAGCACAGGGCGAACGCACCGGTCGGGTTGCCCGACGGCGCGTGTCGCGAGGCTAGGCCAAGATGAGACTAGTCGTAGTACTCAGCACCGAGGTGCGTGATCAGCTCTTCGCCCTGCAAGTAGCGTAGGGTGTTCTTGAGTTTCATGAGCTGGATGAAGGTATCGTGCTCCGGGTAGAGTCCGGGCGCGGTCATGGGGCTCTTCCAGTAGAAGGAGAGCCACTCCTGCACCCCGGCCAGGCTCGCGCGCTGCGCGAGATCCATGAAGATGGCGAGGTCGAGCACCACCGGCGCGGCCAGGATGGAATCGCGGCACAAGAAATTGATCTTGATCTGCATCGGGTAGCCCATCCACCCGAAGATGTCGATGTTGTCCCAGCCTTCCTTGTTGTCGCCGCGGGGCGGGTAGTAATTGATGCGCACCACGTGGTGCATCTTGGCGTAGAGGTCGGGGTAGAGCGCCGGCTGCATGATGTGCTCGAGCGCGCCGAGCTTGGAGACCTCCTTGGTCTTGTACGACTCGGGGTCGTCGAGCACCTCGCCGTCGCGGTTGCCGAGGATGTTGGTCGAATACCAGCCGTTGATACCGAGCAGGCGCGCCTTGAGCCCGGGCGAGATGATGGTCTTCATGAAGGTCTGCCCGGTTTTGAAGTCTTTGCCTGCAATCGGGATCTCGCTCTTCTTGGCCAGCTCGACCAGGGCCGGGGTATCGACCGTCAGGTTGGGCGCCCCGTTGGCGTAGGGCACGCGGCACTTGAGGGCGGCGTAGGCGTAGATCTGCGAGGGCGCGATCTCGGGATTGCTGTCGCGCAAGCCCTTCTCGAATGCGGCTAGCGACGCATGCACGGGCGCGACTTCTTGGTAGGCCTCGGTCGAGCCGCACCACACCATGACCATCCGGTCGAGCTTGCGGCTTCTGCGGAAGCCGTCGATGTCGGCCATGACCTGCTCGGCCAGGTCCATCTTGGACTTGCCCTTCTTGACGTGGGTTCCGGTCAAGCGCTTGACGTAGGCCTGCTCGAATACGGCGGTCATGGGCTTGATGTTGGAGAGGAATTCCCTGCTCTGCTCCAGGTGATCCTTGGTCAGCACGCCGGCCTTGCACGCCGCCTGGTATGCATCGTCGGGGAAGAGATCCCAGCCGGCGAATTCCAGGTCGTCGAGCTTGGCCAGGGGGATGAAGTCCCGGATGAGGGGCGAGCGGTTGTCGGTGCGCTTGCCGAGGCGCACGGTCCCCATCTGGGTGAGCGAGCCGATGGGCTTGGCGAGCCCGCGCCGGATGGCATCGACACCGGCCATGAAGGTGGTGGCGACCGCACCCATACCCGGGGTAAGAATTCCAAGCTTCCCCGTGGCGGGTATGATCTCGACGGGCTTCGTGGGTGGCATCGGGCTGCTCCTTTGTCTTGAGAACGCTACGCATAGCAAGTCGCGGGCCGAGTTTCTACGCCTAATTAAATCGCATCATTGTGTTTTCACGGTTGTCGAAATGTGGTAAGAACCTGCCTCTTCTTCACACCACACGCTGACCGAGAAGGCTGCGCGTGCCGGGGAATACCCGGTTTCGGCCTTCGCAGACGGCAGCGGAGGCAACCAACGCGAAAGGAAAACATGGAGAACCAAGAGAGCGGCCTTCCGGCCGGTGCAGCTGCGGCCGAGAGTCCGGCGGCCCCAAGCCTGATGGCGACCATCGACTTGCCCTTGTCGATGCGCGAGATGATGGAGGCGGGGGTTCACTTCGGCCACCAGACCACCCGCTGGAACCCCAAGATGAAGCCCTTCATCTTCGGTGCGCGCAACGGTATCCACATTGTGGACCTCCAGCATTCGGTGAAGGCGTTCAAGCGCGCCTTCGACTTCCTCGTGCGCACCGTGGCCGACGGCAAGCCCGTCCTCTTGGTGGGCACCAAGAAACAGGCGCAGGACGTGGTGCGCGAGGAAGCCGTGCGCTGCAGCCAGTTCTACGTCACCAACCGTTGGCTGGGCGGCATCCTGACGAACTTCCACACCGTCAAGCTGTCCATCGAGCGCCTGCAGTCGATCGAGAAGATGTCCGCCGACGGCACCTTCGAGCGTCTGACCAAGAAGGAAGTCATCCACATCACGCGCGAGCAGGAGAAGCTGGAGAAGGCCCTGGGCGGCATCAAGGCCATGGGCGAGCTGCCCGGTGCGGTGTTCATCGTCGACGTGGTCAAAGAGCACATCGCGGTGAGCGAGGCGCGCAAGCTGGAGATCCCCATCGTGGCCATCGTCGACACCAACTGCGACCCGGATCTCATCGACTACGCCATCCCCGGCAACGACGATGCGATTCGCGCCATCCGCCTGTTTGCCACCAAGGTCGCGGACGCCTGCCTCATCGGGCAAAAGGTGGCGCGTGAGCGCGCCGCCACCGCGCACGCCGTGGCCGAGGCCGAGGGCGAGAGCGTGGTGCAGACCATCCGCGTCTCGTCGGGTGGCGGGGGCCCCAAGGTGGAAGTGGTGTCGCGTCGGCGTGGCGAAATGCCCGTGCCCGAGGCGGCGGCCAGCCCCGAGGACGAGAGCGAGTAGTTGGCTGGCGGTTTTCCCTAGGAGACAGACGTCATGGCCGAAGTCACGACCCAGATGATCAAGGATTTACGCGAGCGCACCCAGGCCGGCATGTCCGACTGCAAGAAGGCGCTCATCGAGTGCGGCGGTGACATGGAGAAGGCGGTCGAGTATCTGCGCAAGAAGGGTATCGCCCAGGCCGCCAAGAAGGCCACCCGCATTGCCTCGGAAGGGGTGATCGCGAGCTACATCCACGGCACCCGCATCGGTGTCCTGGTCGAGGTGAACTGCGAAACCGATTTCGTGTCGCGCAACCCGGAGTTCCAGACCTTCGCGCGCGAGGTGGCCATGCAGGTCGCGGCCATGAGCCCGCAGTATGTGTCGCAGGACGAGATCCCGGCCGTGGTCATCGAGCAGGAAAGGGCGATTCGCCTGGAGCAGGCACGGCAGCAGAAGAAACCCGAGGCGGTGCTTGGCAAGATCGTCGAGGGCCAGATGGCCAAGTGGTTCAAGGAGGTGTGTCTGCTCGACCAGATTTGGGTCAAGGACACGGAGGGCAAGAAGGACATCCGCGGACTGCTCATGGACCTGATCGGCAAGATCGGGGAGCAGATCAAGGTGCGGCGTTTTGTTCGTTACGAAGTAGGCGAGGGCTTGGCCAAGCGCTCCGACGATTTCGTCGAGGAAGTGAAGCGCCAAGCCGGCCAAGTCTAGACGGCGGGCGCTCGTGACGATCGGCAAGGGGAAGCGATCACAGAAGCCCGAGCGGCTCGACGGGGCTTCTCGCGAGAGAGCGAAGGGATCCTCGCGCAGGGCACCTTCGGCAAGCGGCAAGTCCCGCGCCGACTTGGTGCCCGCGGCCGAGGCCTTACTGGAGGTTGGGGCGCGTGCCGTGGCGGCCCATGGCGGGGCAAGCGTGTCCCCCGGAGGACGCATCCCGCTTGCGCCCGGGGTGAAGTACCGTCGCATCTTGCTCAAGCTCTCGGGCGAAGCCCTCATGGGCGAGCAGGGCTACGGCATCGATCGCGCGGTGCTGGCCGGCATCGCCGACGAGATCATCGATGTGCACAGCCTTGGCGTGGAGATCGCGCTGGTGATTGGCGGCGGCAACATCTTCCGTGGCGTGGCCGCCAGCACCGCTGGCATGGACCGCGCCAGCGCCGACTACATGGGCATGCTGGCCACGGTCATCAACTCGCTCGCCTTGCAGGACGCCCTGGAGTCGCGCGGGGCCAAGACGCGCGTGTTGTCGGCCATCGAGATCGCGCGTCTGGCCGAGCCATATATCCGCCGGCGTGCGATTCGGCACCTGGAGAAGGGGCGCCTGGTCATCTTCGCCGCCGGCACGGGCAATCCCTTCTTCACCACCGACACGGCGGCGTCTTTGCGGGCCATGGAGATCGGCGCCGACATCGTCATGAAGGCGACCCGTGTCGACGGCGTGTACGACAAGGATCCCAAGAAGTGGAAGGACGCGCGTATGTTCCGTCGCCTGTCGTACCTCGAGGTGCTCACGCGCCATTTGGCGGTGATGGACTCGACCGCGATCTCTCTGTGCCAAGACAACAAGCTGCCGATCCTGGTTTTCAACATGACCCGGCCGGGCAACATCCGGCGTGTGGTGCTGGGCGAACCCTTGGGCACGTTGGTGGTCGACGAGCGGCGCAAGCCGCGCGACGGAGCCGTGCCCGCTTCGGAGGAGAATGCGCATGGTCAATGACGTAATCAAGGAGCTGCAAGGGAATCTGGACAAGGGCATCGAGGCGCTCAAGAAGGACCTCGGCAAGGTGCGCACCGGCCGCGCCAGCGTGTCGATTCTCGACGGGGTGCGCGTCGACTACTATGGCACTCCGACACCGCTCAACCAAGTGGCGTCGCTCAACGTGCCCGATCCGCGCCTCATCACCATCAAGCCTTGGGAGAAGTCGTTGGTTCCCGAGATCGAGAAGACCATCCGCGCGGCCCAGCTCGGCCTCAATCCCTCGTCCGACGGCGAAATCGTGCGCCTGCCCATGCCGCCGCTCACCGAGGAGCGGCGCAAGGAGTTGGTCAAGATGGTCAAGAAGATGGCCGAGGAAGCAAAGGTCGCCCTGCGTGGGGCCCGGCGAGACGCCAACGAGATGCTCAAGGAATTCCAGAAAGACAAGGAGATCACGGAGGACGAGGAGAAGCAGGGCCTGAAAAGAGTCCAGGACGCCACCGACGCCGCCGTGGCCAAGGTCGACGAGATCGTGGCCAAGAAGGAGAAGGAGATCCTCGAAGTCTAGCCCATGGGTCCGAAGCGCCGGAGTCGGAGATTGCCGCCCTTGGCGAATGTGGTACGGTTCGCTTGGCCATGTGCGGAGTGATCGGGATTTTCGGCCAGCCTGAGGCGTCGAATCTCGCCTACCTCGGGTTGCACGCGCTGCAACACCGGGGCCAGGAGTCGGCCGGCATCGTTTCCAGCGATGGGCAGAATCTGCACTGGGTACGCGACATGGGCCACGTGGGCGAGATCTTCACCGAGGAGCGCCTGCGCCGTCTCCCCGGTAGCGCCGCCATCGGCCACGTGCGCTATTCGACCACGGGCGACTCGGTGTCCAGGAACGCACAGCCCCTGGCGGTCAACTACGCGCACGGCTCGGTCGCGGTGGCGCACAACGGAAACCTGGTCGACGCGGCCGAGGTGCGTGCTCGCCTGGAACGGGAAGGCTCGATCTTCCAGGGCTCGGGCGACACCGAGATCATCCTGCACCTTCTGGCCCGCTCGCGTGAGGGCGATTTGCCCTCGCGCATCGCCGATGCCCTGCGTTCGGTGCACGGGGCCTACTCGCTGGCCTTCCTGTCGGAGTCCGCCTTGATCGCGGTCCGAGATCCGTTCGGCATTCGCCCCCTGTCGCTTGGCCGGCACAAGAAGAACGGCTGGGTGGTGGCCTCGGAGACTTGCGCCTTCGATCTCATCGAGGCGGATTTCGTCCGCGACATCGAGCCGGGCGAGATGCTGGTCGTGGATCGCGACGGTGCCCGAAGCCTGCACCCCTTCATGCCGGAGGAGCCGCGCCACTGCGTGTTCGAGTGGATCTACTTCGCCCGCCCCGACTCGGTCATCGCCGGCCAGTCGGTCTATTCGGCGCGAGAAAACCTGGGACGCCGCCTGGCGGTCGAGCATCCCGTGGCGGCCGACATCGTGATCGCCGTGCCCGACTCGGGTGTCCCCGCCGCCATCGGCTACGCCCACGAGAGCGGCATTCCCTTCGCTTCCGGCCTGATTCGCTCCCATTATGTGGGTCGCACCTTCATCGAGCCCTCGGAGTCCATCCGCCACTTCGGGGTGAAGCTGAAGCTCTCGCCCGTGCGCGACGTGCTCGACGGCAAGCGCGTGGTCGCAGTCGACGATTCCATCGTGCGGGGCACCACCTCGGGCAAGATCATCGGCATGATCCGCTCCGCCGGCGCGCGCGAGGTGCACCTGCGCATCAGCTCGCCCCCCACCATCTGGCCGTGCCACTACGGCATCGACACCCCTGACCGCGACAAGCTCATCGCCAGCGCGCACACCGTCGAGGAGGTGCGCCGCTTCGTGGGGGCCGACTCGCTCGGCTACCTCTCCGTCGAAGGCCTGCACGCCGCCCTGCCCAACGTGACCGCCAACCAACAGCACCGCGGGCTGTGCGACGCCTGCTTCACCAACGACTATCCCATCCCCTTGTCCGCGCGTGTGCGCACTCGCCAACTCCGGTTGATCTCGGCCTAGCCGTCGCACCCTGCACGTCCCATCCTCGACGTCGACTCAACCCGAGCACGTCATCTCGTGGTGTGGCCGGTTCCATCTTTTCGTCGTTGGCACCATGTCTCAACGCACCAAACGCTTGACTAGAAGCCAATGATCCCCAATCGTTTCTTCATGCCAGGAACACTGCGAAGCTGGATTGCCCCTGCCTGCACGCTGGGGATGGTTTGTCTGCCCATGGTCGCATGGGCGGGGGAGACGGTGGCCGTTTTGGACACGGTCCAGGCTGCCGTGAAGCTGAAGCTGGAGATTCGCGAGGCCGTGGTATCGGCCCTGGACGATCTTGCGGTGGCCATGGTGCCCATGGAGGAGCTGACGGACGAGGACGCGAAATGCGCCGATCCGGCGTGCACCGTTGAGATTGCCGGGCGGACGCATGCCACGCGTCTTCTTTTCGTCGATGGCGTTGCCAATCCCGCCGGCTATCGTTTCACCTTCGAGCTGCGCGACGGTGAGGGCGGACGCACCCTGGGCACCGACGGCAAGGATTGCGAGCTGTGCGCCGAGGACCAGATCGCCTCCATGGTCCGGGAGGGAATCACAAGGCTGTGGGCCCGCGTGGCGCAGGAAGAGGCCGCCGCTGCCGCCGAGCCATCGCCCGCGGCCGTGGTGGTTCCGCCGCCGGACCAACGGCCGGGGGTGGAGACCTCCACGGTCACACCCTGGTGGAAACAGCCCACGCCCATGATGGGCCTCGGCATGGGCTTGCTCGGTCTTGTTGCTGAAGGCTTCGGCATCTACTACGTCGTAGAGGACGGCAAGGCCATCGAGACCAGCCCGAAGAGCGGCAAACCCATCTGGGTGCGCGACACCGGCAAGTGGGGCTGGACGTTCATCGGGGTGGGCGCCGTCGCCCTGGCGGGGGGCGCGGCGATGCTGATCTGGGGGCGGGAGGACGGAAGCAGCGTTTCCTTGGCGATTGGTCCCGGATCCTTGGGCCTGAACGGGAAGTTCTAGGAGATGAAAGCCATGCGCAGACTACTTGCCGCGTTTCTCTGGGTTTCGGTTCTGGCCGGCGGCTGCGATGACGGACGCCGCGACTACACCTACTGCGACGACACCTACCGCGAATGTCAGTATGGCTACGTCTGTGACTTCAGTGTCGGCCTGTGCGTGCCCGAAGTCGCCGACGCCGCCCAGCCGCCGGTTCATCTGGACGCCAAGGACGGCAGCGGCGGGGACGACATGCCTTCCGGCGAAGCCGTCCCCCCAGATGTGCGTGCCATGGATGCGGGCCCGCCCGATGCTCCCGCCGTCGACGCATCCATCGTCGATGCCAACCCGGTCGAGGCTCTGCCCCCCGCCGATACCTACGTGCCCGACGCACCGGGGACTTGTTCTATCGACAACGACTGCGTAGGCGCGGCCGGCGGTGCCTATTGCGTGGGCAATCGCTGCGTGGCCTGCCGCGTCAGCGGCCAGTGTGACAACGACGCCGGCGTGCCGTTCTGTTCGACGTCGAACACCTGCGTCGCGTGCACCGCCATGTCGTCGCCCGACGGCGGTTCCCCCTGTCCCGCCGCCGCGCCGATCTGCGAGCCGATTTCAGGTCGCTGTGTCGAGTGCGTGCAGAACCGTGACTGCCCGCTCGCAGGCAAGGGCTTCTGCGTGCAGAACCTGTGTGTGGGTTGCCACCAGGTTCCCGTGGGCGCCAGCGCCGACGGCGGCGCTTCGGATGACGGCGGCGCTTCGGATGACGGCGGCTCCCCTGACGGCGGCGTGAGCGGCCCGTGCAGTGGAGCAACCCCCGTATGTGCCGCCACCGGCAGCGTGGCCGGCCAGTGTGTCCAGTGCGTGAGCAACGCGGATTGCAGCGGCACCACCCCGGTCTGCACCAGCACCAATACCTGCGTTCCTTGCACGAGCGACAGCCAGTGCACGAGCGGACCGGGGGTGTGCATGTTCGTGCAGACGGGAGCTTTCCCCCAGGACGGCCGCTGCGTCAGCGACGACGAGGCCCTCTACGCGCAGAACACGTCATCCTGCGGCACGGGGGCCGAGGCCGGCACCGCGGCCAAGCCGTTCTGCCAGGTGCAAGATGCGATCTACGCCGTCACCGCTACCCGGCGGGTCGTCGTGGTGAGCGGCCCCTCCGCGCTCGCCGCCTGGTCGGCCGCGCCTTCTGCCTTGGCGCCGCCCATCTATGTGATTGGACGCAAGGCCGTCGATGGAAGCTATCCCGTCATTTCGGCCGGAGCCGCCGACACCGGAATCCGAGTGCAGAGCGGAAACGTCTACGTTCGTGGCTTGTCGGTCCAGGGAGCAGGATCCATCGCGCTCAACCCCGGGATCGTCGTCGATGCCGGGGCCACCTTGGGGCTCAACCGATGCTACGTGTCGGGCAACAAGGGCGGCCTGCTCGTCCACGACGGCGCCGGCTTCGACATCGCCAACAGCATCTTCGTCGAGAACCAGCCTGGGGTGGGGGATTTCGGAGCCTTTGGCGGCGTCTCCCTGGGCAGCGTCGGCACGGGGCTCGTAGGCAGGTTCTGGTTCAACACGGTCGCGTACAACCAGGCGCAAGGGGTGGTGTGCACGACCAGCACCCAGTCCCTCGACGGGGTGCTGCTGTGGCTGAACACAGGTGGCGAACAGGTCCACTGCACGCTGCAGACGACAACCTCGAAGTCGGGGGCAACCGACGTGCGCGACCCGAAGTTCAGCACCACGCCGCCTTACCACCTCACCTCGGCATCGCCCTCGCCGTGCCGGGACTGGATCGACGCCACCGCGCCTCATCCCCCCGACGACTACGACGGCCAGGCCCGGCCGAGAGGCACCAAGCTCGACTGCGGCGCGGACGAATACTACTGATTTCAGATCGCGCAGCGGCTAGACTCGTCCGCCACCTTCTTGGAGGTCCGGCATGGCTGACGATAGGCTCGTGATACGTGATCGCATGGCTGATGCGACGGGTACCACCAAGCTGGAAGGGCAAGGTCGCCGTGTGACCGCGAACTACCGCACGGGTGACGCTTCCGGAGGCAGCGGATCGGACAGCCGAGAGGCGCCCGAGGCGCGCCAGATCCTCGCCTCGGGCGCAAAGGTCGGGCGCTACCAGGTCATCCGCCCGGTGGGCGAGGGAGGGATGGGCACGGTCTACGAGGCCCTGGATGTCCGCCTCAACCGCAAGGTGGCGCTCAAGGTCCTGTCCTCCACCCTCAAGAGCAAGCGCAAGGCCGCCAAGCGTTTTTCCATCGAGGCGCAGGCGGCGGCGCGCCTGGTTCATCCCAACGTCGTGGGCATCTTCGACTTCGACGTCGAGTGTGAGACCCCCTACATGGCGATGGAATTCCTTCAGGGCGAAACCTTGGCGCAGGCGCTTGCCCGCGGCCCGCTGGCTTTCGACCGCCTTGCCGACATCATGTTGGCGGTGTGCGCGGGCGTGGAGGCCGCGCACGGGGCGGGCATCGTCCACCGCGACCTCAAGCCCGGCAACATCTTCCTTTGCCCCGATTGGAAAGGAAATCCGTCGGCGCGCGTGCTCGATTTCGGCATTTCCAAGGTGGGCGGTGTTTCCTCGAGCGGCCTCACCGAAACCGGCGACATCGTGGGAACCTCGCAGTACCTCTCGCCCGAGCAAGCCCAGGGCCTGCGTCTGGTCAACAAGGCAAGCGACCAGTATTCGCTGGGAGTGGTGATGTACGAATGCGTGACCGGGCAGACACCCCAGCAGGGCGAGCCCATCTACACCTTGCTTCGCAACGTCAGCGAGGGGCGGCATCGGCCGCCGCAGCTTCTGCGCCCGGATCTGCCGCCGGACCTCGAAGCCATCATCGAGCGCGCCATGGCGGTGAAGGCGACGGATCGCTTTCCCTCGGTGTACGCCCTCGGCTGCGCCCTTTTACCCTTCGCATCGGCCGAGGGACGACGGCAGTTCGACGACTTCTACGAGCGGCCCGAGGGCGTGCGCAAACAGGGGGGGAGAGCGGGCGGGGGCATGCCCTCGGGCCCTGCTCCGACCACCCTGCGCTTGCCGAGCGAGCCGCCCCTCACCTGGCAGTCGCGCACGACGCGCACGTCCGCGCTCCCTCCTGGGCGCGGGTCCTCCGCGCTGGCAGGCAAGCATGGTCCGTCACGTGCGCTCTTCTGGTCGGTTCTCATCGGCGTGCTGCTGGCGATGGGCATGTTGGTCGGACTGGGGTTCATGGTCGGCCGCGTCGGTTGATAGTTTCTTGCTTTCTCGCCAAGCCGAGTGCAATTTTGGCGGCAGTGAAACCGACCGTCTTGCTGTTTGATGTCGACGGGACCTTGGTGACGACCTGCGGGGCCGGCCGGCGTGCTATCGAGCGCGCCTTCGAGCTGCGCCATGGCACCAAGGCGGTCTTGACCTTCTCCTTCGGCGGGATGACCGACAAGGCCGTCGTGCGGGACGCCTTGCTGGCCCTGTATCGTTCTTTCGCCACGGAGGAAGACCTCGGGCGCGAGATGGAAGCGACCCTTGCCGTCTATCTCGAGGTCTTGGTGGAGGAGGTCGCGCGCGCCCGCATCCGTATTCACGCGGGCATGGAGCGCGCGTTGGATTTGGCCGATGCCCGCAAGGAGGTGGCCCTGGGGCTCGGCACGGGGAACATCCGCAAGGGGGCGGAGATCAAACTCGACGCCGTCGGCATCTACCGCCGCTTCACCTTCGGCGGGTTTGGCGACGACTCCATCGACCGGCCGACCCTGCTCATGGCGGGCGTGCGGCGCGGCGCCGACAAGCTGGGCGTGCCGGTCGAGGACTGTCGGATCGTCGTGGTGGGCGACACGCCCAAGGACGTCCTTGCGGCCAAGTTCATCGGTGCCAATTCCATCGCCGTGGCCACCGGCATGCACCCTGTGGCCGAGCTCGAGCAATGCGACCCCAGCGCGGTGTTCGAAAACCTCGCCGACCCGCGGGCCGAGGCGGCCCTGTTCGGGAAGTAGCGGTAGGCTAGCCTTCGGGAATGCGAAGAAGGATCCGATCGCCGTCTACGATGGCCGGGTAGGATACGAGCGGGCGGGGCGGCGGTCCTTGCAGGACCTTGCCGCAGAGGTCGAAAAACGCGTCGTGGCAGGGGCATTCGACCGCCTGTCTTTCGGGCGCGTAGTTGAGGTCGCACTCCTCGTGCGGGCACTTGGCCTCGAACGCGTGCACGCTGCCGTCGCCGTCGCGGATCACGAGCAGCTCCTGGCCACGGATCCTTGTCACCATCGAGCCGCCCGTCTTCTTCAACTTGGGGGCCTTGGACAGAGGAATCGCGACCCAGGGCTTGCTGCCGGCCAGCACCGCCTTGGGCCAGGCGAGAAGGGCCAAGGCGAGACCGGAAAGGACCGCGAAGAACCCGCGGCGCGCCGACTCGACAGGTTCGGACTTCGATCGGGAACTCGAACGGGGACCATGGGACATGACTAGCCCGCATTATTCACGACGATTGGTTTTCCGACGAAGCACATTGGACAATCCGTGGTCAGCTGCGTGAAGGATGGCGGGCTAGCTTCATTGTGGTGGAAACCCTGGGAGGGTTTCCAAACCTTCCCGCGCTCTGGCTCCGCCGGGCAAAGCCCGGCTGCGCCAACGCGAATAGCCCGCACGATGCCATGTACTGAAAGCGTTGTCATCAATAATGCGGGCTAGTGCTCCCGGGTGAGGTTGAAGCCGATGACCAGCTCGCTCCACGGTGTGACCGAGTTGGTGATGTAGCTGTCGGCCGTCAGATACTGGGTGTTGCCGCACACCAAGGCGAAGGTGTGGCGGGCGGTGAAGAACTTGAGACCGCCGGAGAAGGCGGGGTTTTTCGAACAGAAACCGGCAGTGCATGACACGATTTCGGCATCGAGCGCCACGACCGAGGCGAAGCGATACTCGAGGCCCGCGCCCCAGGCGACCGACCCCTTGTGCTCTTCGTTGCGGTACTTGATGCCTCTGGTCGTGCTGGCGCTCGAGTTGGCGTGGACCATGACACCGGCCGTGGCCAAGAGGCGGTTGGCAAAAAGCCTGCTCGCATAGACCTGGGCGAATGGCCACAGGGCGTCGTCGTGGTTCGGCACCACGAACCACGACAGCCCACCGCGAATCATGAGATCGATGCCGCGGTCGTCCTGGGAAAGAGCCTGGAATCGGGCATCGAACTCGTAGGTGTCGAACCGGCCGCCGCCCACCCGATAGAGGCCGGCGTCGAGGCGGTAGAGGATCCCGAAGCGAAAACCGAGTCCTACGGCCAGGCCCGAATCCAGACCGAGGAAATGGTTCCACATGTTGGCCGCGGCCTCGCCGTTGCCGGTGTCGTAGATGGGCCGGGAGGCGCGATGGTCGAGAAGAAACTCCCCACCCCCCTTGCGGACGGTGCGGGCGGTGGACAGGGCGAGGATGCGCAGAGGGTGGGGATAGGACTTGCCGTACCAGGCGGCCGTGGGATCTTCGTCTTCCTGCAGGTCGACGACCTCGTCCAGGACCTCGATGTCCTCTTCACCGGGCTTGGCCGAGGGCGCAGACGCGCAGGGCGCGGCCGACGCGGAGGGAGGGGCACTGGCAGAAGCCGCTTCGGTCAAGCTGGCAGGGGGCGACGGGGCGGCCGCGGCGGCACCGCTCGGCTCGGCGGCCAGGGTGAGGGCGAGGGCGAAAAGAGCAAGGTGGGGCATCGGCATCACCTGGCCGGCTAGTTGTTGGGCGCTCCGGCGACCACCCAAGCGTGGAACAGGGCTTTGTCACCGTCGGAGAGCGGCGCGGAGGTGGGCATGGTCCCGTCTTGGATAGACTTGTCCGAGGCCTCGGCCGACAGTTTCAGGTTGTCGTACGTGTCCAGAAGCGGCTCGGTACCGTACGAGACGTGGCAGGCGCATTCCTTCAGAAGGAGCGGCAGAATCTCGGTGGCATAGCTGGGCGCGCTCGGCCCCGTCCCTCCCGTCCCTCCCGTCCCGCCGCCGCTCCCGGCCATCGCATCAAACCCGGAAGCGCCGCCGGTTCCGGGGGACCATGTGGGGGCGTTCTTGTCGCCACAGGCCGCCCACGCTGCCGCCAACAAGAAGCCGACCGGCAGAACACTACGCATGCGAAACATCTGGACTCCTTTCTTTCTCCGTATCCGATGGCGTCCCAAGGACAAAGGGCAGAGGACGGAATGGGTTAGTCTTCACAATCGCGCGGCCGGATGCAAGCCGTGTAGACCCCTTCTGATTTTGGATTCCTGCGGTATGTTTTAGTCCCGAGGCTCGGTTCGCACCATCACCCGTCCGAGTTTGGGTATCAGCTTGCGCAGGGTTCTCTCGACCTTCTCCGTGAAGTCGTGGGCCTCCCGCAACAGCGTTTCTCCCGGTAGCGCGCAGCGAAAGGAGAGCGCGAATTCAGACCCGAATCGCCTGATTTCGATATCTTCAGGCACCACCCCGCGTTCGGCGAGGTTGGGGAGGCACAAGAGCGCCTCCCGGATCGGCGCCGTCTCCGCCTCCGAGGTCTCACTCGTCGGTCGCGCACCCCCTGTCGGCTCAAGGTGGGTCACGACCCGCGCCAGACGCGGGGTGGCGCGACGCAGCTCCTCGTCGATCTCCAGGGCGCGTGCGTGCGCCCGGGTCAAGGGCAGGGCCGCATTCATCTCGAGATGAAGCTCCAAGACCACGCGATCACCTTCCTCGTAGACCAGGAGATTGTGAGCGGCGGCGTCGTGCGAAGCCGCAATCCGGCGCGCCGCGAGAAGAAGATCCTCTCCCGAGCCTTCGGCCGGCTCGACGTGGACCACCACGTCCGTTCCGGACAGCTCCCGCTTGATGGCTGCCTCGGCCCCGCAGGCGATCTCGTGCCCGCGCTGCAGCGATTCGGAGCAATCGACCACCAGAATCAGGTCGACGAAGGTCTCGGGGCCGCTCCGGCGGACGCGTACCTGTCTGACCTCGCGCACGCCGGCCACTTGCGCCAGCGCGGCAATGCGACCGGCCATGGCGGGCGGCATGGTGTCGAGCAGGTCGGCGACGGCCTTCTTGGCCAGCCTGAGACTGACCACGACCACCACGGCGGCCACCCCGAGCGCGGCCAGCGTGTCGGCCTTGGCGAGCCAGTCGACACCCCGGGCGCGTGCCGCTGCGACCCCGGCCAAGCCGAGCAGCACCACCAAGGAGGACCAGATGTCGGTGGAGAAGTGCAGTGCATCGGCCTCCAGGGCCTGGCTTCGGTACTTCCTGGCCACCTTCATGAGTGCCCCCGAGCGCCAGTAGTCCACCCCGATCGAAAGGACCACCACCAAGAAAGACCACAGGTTGGCGTCGACGTGAACCTGGGCGCGGAAGAAAAGACGCTCGATAGCCTCTTTGATGATCCAGGCGGAGGTAAGGAGCAAAAGGGCGGTTTCGAAGAGGGCGGAGAGATTCTCGATCTTTCCGTGCCCGTAGGCATGCTCGGAGTCGGCGGGACGCTGGCTGACCCGGACTGCCCACAGGGTCACCGCGGTCGCCGCCAGATCAAGCCCGGAGTGAAGCGCCTCGGCCAAGATGCCGAGGCTGCCGGTCCAAACGCCCACACCGATCTTGGTTCCGGTCAGAAGCAGCGCCGCAAGCACCGAGACCAGCGCGACGCGCGTCTTCTCGGCACCTGACTCGGGGGAGTGCAGCGAGGAAAACCGGTTCTTTCGGTCAGACATCGGCGCTCGCCATTGTAGCGCAAGCCGAGGGATGCTAGCCCGGAAGGCTGCGCAGCTCGAGCTGGCCGGAGGTGGAACAACGAATGCGCAGGTTGGCCCCTCGCCTCAGTCGGCCGGCAACGATCTCGCCCGCCAGCGCCCCCTCGACCCGTCGTTCGAAAGCGCGGCGAAGAGGCCGGGCACCCAGGCTCCGATCGGTTTCTTCCCGCAGAATGCACGCGACCACGCTGTCGTCGATCTCGAAGGCTATTCCCCGCTCGGCGGTAAGGCGCAGGCTCGATTCGCGCGCCACGCGCATCACGACGGCCGCCAGCTCGTCCTCCGAGAGTGGAGCGTAGCACAGCACTTCGTCGATGCGGTTCCACAGCTCGGGCGGCATGCGGCTGCGGGCCAGGGCCGTGATGGTGCTGGTCGGAGGTACGTGGGCGCGGCGATAGCACTCGCTGCCCAGGTTCGAGGTCATGACCACGGCGGCGGAGGAGAAGTCCACCGTGCGTCCGCGACCGTCGGTGAGACGGCCGTCCTCCAGCACCTGCAGCAGCACCAGGAGAACGTCGCGGTGGGCTTTCTCCAGCTCGTCGAGCAGGACCACCGCCGCCGGCCGCCGGCGGATGGCCTCGGTCAGTTGCCCGCCGTCTTCGTGGGCCAGATAGCCGGGAGGGGAGCCGATGAGCCGGGCGACGGAATGGGCCTCGCTGTATTCGGAGAGGTCGATGCGCACGAGCGCCGACTCGCCGTCGAAAAGCGCCTCGGCGACGGCGCGCGCGGTTTCGGTCTTGCCCACGCCGGTAGGGCCGAGCAGGAGGAACGAGGCAAGCGGGCGGTGGCCGCGGAAGCCGGCGTAGCTGCGACGCAGGACCGCGGCAATTTTGCTCCGCGCCTCGGCGTGGCCGACCACCCGCTCGGCGAGCCTCTCCTCGAGCAGACGGAATCGCTCGTCGTCGTCGCGCAGGAGCTGGGCTGCGGGCACGTGCGTGGCATCGCCCACCACGGCGGCGACATCGCGGGCCGAGATCTCGGTCTGTCCGAGGCGCTGGGCGCGCGCCAGCGCAATCTCGGCGATGGCCAGGGCGCGCCCGGGTTGCCCCTGTTCGCTGGGATAACGAGGGGAGAGCCGGATCAGCCAGGACGCCACCTCCGGCGCGAAAACCACGTTCATGCTCCCGGCAAGGGCATCGAGACCCGCGCCGATCATGTCGAGCAGGGCCGCCGGTTCGGGTGGCGCAAGCACCACGGTCTCAAGCGCGTTCGACAGATCGGGGCTCGACACCTCGATGCGACGTAGATCCGCGGGGGTTAGGCAAACGAGCCAGCGCCTTCCCGCGGCTGCCGTGGCGAGCAGTTGCGTCACACCATCGCCGCCCTCCGGGCCAAGCCAGGCGGCGTTTTCCAGAATCAGCGCGGCTTGGAGCGGCGCTCGACGGTGCAGCTCCTGCAACAAGGCACCCGCAGAGGCCGGGGTGCCGGCGTCGCCTACAGGATAGAGCGGGGGCTCGAGGCTGGCGGCGGAAAGGGCGGAGAGCAGGGCCGAGCGACCCGAGCCCGGCTCTCCCACGACCGCTACCACGCGCGCGGTCTTGGTCTGCAGAAGGTCGAGCAGCCGGCCGACTTCGCGTTCGCGATAGAGAACCGGCGTCTGGGGCGGCGGCACGGGAGAAAGCTCCCATCCGGCCGGCTTGGGCGTGGGCGCCGGTCGTTCCGCGGGGACAGAAGCAGCCTCCGGCATCGGCGCGCCCGTGCCGACAGAAACGGGGCCGAGCGCGGCCGGGGTGCGGGTAATCCTGCGCTCCCATTGCGCGCCCGGGCCGGTGAGGGCCCGCATCACGATGCCGCGCAGTCTGCCCGGGTCGATACCCGCCAGGCGGAGGGCTTCGAGGGCCGAACCCCCGGAGCGTAGAATGGCGAGGAGCAGATGCAGCGAGGTGGTCTGGGGGGCCGAAAGACCGACAGCGATCTCATGGCTGGCCTGCGCCAAGGCCTCGGGATGTGTGCCGTGATCGAGATGCACCCGACCGCTTAGCACCTCCAACGCGGTGGGGGTAAGGCCGCGCTCGCCCAGCAGGCGGGCCGCTGCTCCGCCGGTGCGCAGCATGCCGAGCAGGATGTCGACGGTGCTGACCTGGCGACCGGCGGTCTCGGCCAGCCTGCGCGCCTCGGTCACGGCCGCCTGATGATCGGCGCTGGTGCGCGCATCCGACGGAGCGGCCGCGGATGCGGCCGTAGGTTCTGCACCTGCCTTTGAACCATGCGACATTGACGATCAACCTAGCAGGGTCGCGGGTGCCGTCAAAAAAGGGGGTGTCCCGCATGCGCAGTCGGCCATAGATGCGGTCTGCTGTGACGGGCCGGCCTGGGAACGCGGGCCTTGGGCCCGCCCGTGATCTGCCGTCTCGAAGGAAGTGATGCGGGCAGGATGCCCGCGTTCCCAGGGCCGACCGGATCGGCGAAACCGTTGAGGAAAGGGAGCCCGAGCTGACCGGTCAGGTGGAACATACCCTCAAAAAAGCCCTGTCCTTCTCGGCCGAGATACGGGTAGAGTGATAGGATAAACCTGCAACAGCACGAGGATGTTGATGTCGAAGTTCAATCGTGTCATGTCGTTCGCCCTGGGAATGGTCCTGTTTTCATCGGGGGCGCAGGCGGCCAAACCGGAAGATGTTTTCAAGGGCCGCATCATCATCACCGAGAACCGGCTGCCCACCCGCTTTTCTTCCCAGAATGCCTTCATCCAAGCCGTCCACCGTTCGGCAACCGACAGGGTATGGCCGGCCGAGGAGAAGGGCAATGACTACGCCGTCTGGAAGTTCGAATACATCGCGTTTTTCGCGCGGCCCCTCAACGACAACGAGATCACGGTCAAGTTCTGGGAAGTCACCGGCGGCGTGCAGCGCTTCGTCCGCGGCGACGAGCAGTACACGCGCGAACGCGGAAGCCGCATCTTCTCGGCCAGCATCACCCTGGACAAGCCCGACTTCGAAACCAACAAGCAGTACCTCATGACCATCGAGTCCGGCACCCGCGTTCTGGCGCAGACCAAGTTCTGGCTGCGCGGCAAAGGGCCGAAGTACTCGGGCAAGGTCGAGTTCACGGACGAGGAAGCAAGGCGGAAGTAGCGTTCTCGTCCGCGCGCCGGATAACCACGAACGACTCAAGCCAAGGCCCGGATGTGTCGATGTCGGCCTACGCAGGCACAGAAGGGTTGCATCCGAAGGCCTCTGGGCACAAACATGGATGTCTACTCTTTGACGAGGTTCCCGTGGAGTCGAGACACAGAACGTTGGCAGCGGTCTTCCTAGGAATGACGGTTCTCCTGGGATGCAGGCAAGTTGATAGCGGTGAGTGGACCGCCCGTATCAACGAGGCAAACGACAAGGTGGTCTTGTGCAAGAAGGATCTCGGCGACCTCAAGGCACAGAACGCTGAGTTGAAGCAGAAACTGGCCCAAGCCATGGCCAACTCATCACGCATCGAGTTAACCGACCCGGACGTGCTCAACCTGATCGCCGAGATCAAGCACCGACGTGCCGCGCAGGATGGCGATATGGTGCTCGGCAAGGGCGACCTCGACCCCAAGGAGGCTAGCCGCGTCGTCAAGCAGGGCGCGCAGGCGCTCCAGAGGTGCTACGAACGGGCCCTCAAGAAGGATCCGGCGCTGCAGTTGCGCGCGGGAATCGGCGTGATGCTGGAAATCACCGTGAAGGCTGCGGGCACGGTGAAGGACATGAGCCTTTCTCCTCGCGTGGACGGCGACATGACCGAGTGTGTTCGCACCGCGGTTTCGCGTTGGAAGTTCCCGCCCTTTGCCGGCGAGTCGGTGGTCATCGCGCAGAGACTGACACTCACGCCGAAGACCTAGAGCACCGAACGGGTTGACTCCCGTCGTGAAATCAAGCATTTGCGTCGCGTCCCTGGGTTGCTCCTCGTCGAAATACGTCGAGTATTTCTCCTCGTCGCGCCT
>Ga0172362_10000237_pt1 | contig 42584 bp, 34 predicted proteins | sample LakKivs1_kivu2a2_FD_114534 | JGI IMG/M metagenome (GOLD analysis project Ga0172362, IMG submission 114534) | Sediment microbial communities from Lake Kivu, Rwanda - Sediment s1_kivu2a2 | ecosystem: Environmental > Aquatic > Freshwater > Lake > Sediment | place: Rwanda: Western Province, Lake... | reverse complement strand
AGACCAATTGTTTTGCCTGATGACCTCCGCATCACCCTGCGACATGTTCCCAAAAAGGACCGCGAGTCTGCCCTTCTGTGTATGGATGGGCAGTTATGGTGGAGTCTTCAGCCCGGCGAGGATGTCCACATTATGCGTTCCACCTCACCCATCTATATAGTTAGTGCTCATCCTGAACGATATTTCTCAAAACTGCGGCGCAGTTTCCACTGGGGCATTTCTTCTCACAAAAATAGGTAGAAGAAAATTTTACGTTTCCCTGAAGCCTTATCTTGACAAGATATCATGAACAATCAAGATTCATCATTATATTAACTTGTACAGTTGTGGGAAAATGAAAATACTTAAAATATTTATGGCGATAGCGGCGCTGGGCATGTTGTCTTTCCCATCCCTATCGGAAACATCCGCCCCACCTGTGCCATCTCCTCAGCCCGGCAGGCAATGGGTGAGAGATGACTTCAATAATTTAGGACTTTCCGATTTTTCCCTGAATGTCTTTCATCAAATTGATGAAACAGACACACCAGAGATGAAGAAACTAAAGGAATCCCGGTTCCATTACATGCAGGGTGAGATGCTTCTGGTAAAAAATGATTATTCCGGTGCACTGAAGGAGTTTGAACAAGCGGCGAAATTTGATTCCTCCTCCGCCAAGATTCAATTACAGATTGCAAAATGCCAGTTCTTCATGAACCAATATGCCAGGGCTGAAAAAATCTGCCATGATATCCTGAAGGAAAATCCTCACTACACACCCGCACTGAAGCTCCTTGCCAATAATTACGAGATGACAAATAATTATAAAGAGGCTGAAAAAACCTATAATCAGATTCTGGACATTGAACCAAACAACCTTGAAGCCCTCCAATCTCTCGGTCCTATCTATTATCAGCGCTTTGGAAACCTGAATAAAACCATTGAGGTCTATGAACGAATCCTGAAGCTGAACCCAAAGGACATCATGTCCTTAGTGATGCTGGGGTCAGCATACGCCATCCGGGGAGATGTGGATAAGGGCATTGAATATTACTCACAGGCGGTTCATTACCGACCAAGCCTTGTTTCCTCTTATATAAATCTTGCAAAGATTTTTCAGGAGGCTCGCAACTTTGAAGGCGCTCAAAGGGTTTATTATGAAGCCATCCTGACCAATCCGTCCAATATTGAGGTTCACAAGGCATTCCAGTCTTTTCTTCACTTGCAGGCGCTCAGGAAATTCAGCGATAAAAAGGCTGCGGAAATGCAGGAAAAGGGCATAACAACCACCACACTGACTCTCCAGCAGGTATTGAAGGACAAAGACCTGCAAGGTTTGATAGAGAAGGAATTACTGGACGGCTATCGGAAACTTGCAGAGGATAAGGCGACCTCCAATACCGCCCTTATTGAATACTATGCCGACATGTTGATGCGATATGAGCATTATGATGAAGCGACTAAACAGTACAAGCGTATCCTCAGAATCGACCCAAAATATTATAAGGCATATGTCGCCCTTGGGAACATCGCTCTGCTTCGGGGAGATAAAAAAGCGGTTGTAGATGCCTTTGACAGCGCCATTGCTGTGAATCCTGATAATATGGAGGTATATTCTGAAATTGGCGCCACTTACCTTGACAGGAAGGATTATCAAAAGGCGCTTGAGCTGTATAAAAAGGCAATCACCATCAAACCCGATGAGGAAAAACTCTACGTTATCCTCTTCAACATATATCAAGAACTCAAAATGGACCGTGAGGGTGAAGATATTCTCAAAAATTTCATAAAAAAACATCCTGACCAACCTGACCTCCTCATTATTCTTGGCGACTTTTATCGCAGACGTGACCGTTATGAGGAGGCTATTGATGCCTTTAAGCGCGCCTATGAGCTGAAGAAAAATTCCAGGGCTTATGCAAGTATCATTATAACCCTTCTTTTAGAGACAGACCACATCCGGGAGGCAGTCAAGTTCGCCGACGATGCCACAGAACATTTTAAGAATAACAAGGAATTCCTGACACTGACAGGTCTTACCTTCTGCGATTTCGGTCAATTCGACGAGGCACTCAGATACCTTGAGATGCTGAAAGAGGTAGACCCCTCCAATCTTTCTGCGCATCTCCTCATGGCATCCATTTATAACAGAAAAAAGGATTATAGAAAAGCCACTGAATTGATGACCGGTCTGTATGAGAAATTATCAAAAGAGACAAATAAGGCAGAATATTTTGAGGCGCTTGCCTCTGTATATTCAGAACAGCATAACATCGCTAAGGCGGAAGATGCATTTCGCCAGGCGGCATCTCTCGAACCCGGAAATAGCGGCATATATCAATCCTGGGCTCTCCTTCTTAACAAGGAAAAACGTTATGAAGATACAAGGCGCGTTCTTGAAAACGCATTCAAGCATATTGACAAAAATTCCGAGCAGGGGATGTTTCTTGAGGCACAAGTCCTTGAAGGGCAGAAGAAATTTGACCGCCCCGAAATGCTATACCAGCTTCTCCTCAAGGCAGACCCGGATAATACTGAATACCTGTATAATCAGGGTGTGATGTATTATGATGAGGAACGATATGATGAGGCAGAAAAATGCTTCCGCAAGGTGATTCAATTAAGTCCTGACCATGCCGACGCATATAATACCCTCGGATATATGTTTGCCGAGCGGGGAATAAACCTGGACGAGGCGATGACCCTCATAAAAAAGGCGATTTATCTCCGCCCCGGCGCAGGTTATATGATTGATAGTCTCGGCTGGGTTTATTTCAAAAAGAAACAGTATGATATAGCCTTGAAATATTTGCTACGCGCGGTAAAATCGTCCACCGAAGACGCCGTCCTTTACGACCACCTCGGTGACGTTTATAAGGAACTCAAACAGAAGGATAAGGCGCACGAATACTGGCAACGAGCGTATAACATGGACCACGAACTCAAGGGTTTGAAGGAGAAATTAAGACAGTGAAAGAATTAGTCCTCTGCACCCGCAACCAACATAAGATAATTGAACTGAAAGAGCTTTTACGAGCGCTTTTTCTCTCCTTGAAATCCCTCGACGATTTTCCCCCGTTTCCTAAGCCACCTGAAAATGGACAGACCTTTGAGGAAAATGCCACCTCAAAGGCACTCCATTCCTCACTGGCACTGAAGCGGTGGTGTCTTGCGGATGACTCAGGACTGGAAGTGGAGGCGCTGGGAGGAAAACCGGGTATCCTCTCTGCCAGATATGCCGAAACAAATCCAGAAAGAATAGCGCGACTATTGAAAGAACTTGAAGACGTTCCTCTATCAAAGCGCATCGCGCGCTTCGTATGTGCCATGTCGTTATCCGACCCGGAAGGCAATGTGGTCGTGAGAACTGGCTACTGTTATGGCACGATTGCCAACGAGCCGCGCGGGACAAACGGATTTGGCTATGACCCCGTGTTTTATATTCCCCAACTGGGGAGGACAATGGCAGAGCTGTCACTTGATGAAAAAAACCACATCAGTCACAGGGCGAAAGCGGCAAGACAGCTGATACCTATAATTGAGAAAGTCGTTGACAAGACTGTGGGAGAATAAATATTCAGCTTATATATTTGTTTGGAAAAAACAGGTTCGGGGCGTAGCGCAGTCTGGAAGCGCATCTGCTTTGGGAGCAGAGGGTCGCTGGTTCAAATCCAGTCGCCCCGACCAGGAAAAAATAAGAAACCACTCAACATAAAAACTTGCTTTTTCTAAGACCTAAGCAAATCACACAGTGTGCAATAGTTTCGCTACCCATCCTAAAGAAAATGGCAAAGATTTGCAGTATTTTCAAGAGTCACCCGGACATAAGGATTTAAAGAGCTTAAATTCCATAATCCACAGATTTCGCAGAGTTACACAGAATGAAAATTGCTAAAATCTATAATGCGGTCCTTCGGCGATTAATCAAAAAATCGTTCCCATTTTGGCAAAAACTGGGCTTTCATGTAACTCCCAATCATTACTATCAACCCATTCCAGATACAAGAACACTGAAAGATGATTTATGGCAGAAACAATCTGAGCTTGCTGGCATTGATATCAATGAAGAAGGTCAAATTAATCTTCTTTTTCAATTTTCCTCCGAATTTAAAGAAGAATATGAAAGCCTTCCCAGAAATAAGACTTCGATTCCATATCAGTATTATATAAACAATGGCGCATTTGGTTCTGTAAGTGGTGAGATTTTATATTGCATGATTCGTCATTTCAAGCCCACAAGGATTTTTGAGATTGGGTCAGGTAATTCAACTTATTTATCTGCTCAGGCAATCCTGAAGAATAAAGAGAAAGATAATAGTTATGACTGTGAATTGGTGGCAATTGAGCCATATCCAAATAATATTCTAAGAGCCGGCTTTCCGGGCTTGTCCAGACTAATAACGAAGAAAGCTCAGGACATTCCTTTGTCGGAGTTTAATAAACTAATAGAAAATGACATCCTTTTTATTGATTCAAGTCACGTCTTAAAAATTGGAAGTGACGTTCAGTATGAATACCTTGAAATATTGCCAAGACTCAACAAAGGAGTGATTATCCATCTTCACGATATATTTTTGCCAGCAGAATATCCTGAAGAATGGGTTTTAAGGGATTTCAAATTTTGGAACGAACAATATTTACTCCAAGCATTTTTGGCTTTTAATGACAGTTTTAAAGTATTGTGGGCTGGAAATTATATGCACCTAAAACATCCTGACAAACTGGAATTGGCTTTCAGTTCATACAAAGGGGAGAAAACATGGTCAGGAAGTTTTTGGATAAGAAAGATAAAATGAGAGCACTGATATACTGCAATTCCCCTCTATGCGTATACTGCATGCTCGCTATGTCGCAAGAGCTATGGTCCAGCCTTCACAGCCGCTTCGGTCATTGACTATTAATAACCGTGGCGACAGAATGCAGAGCAGTAGGCATCGGCGACTGTGGGAAATGAAATAAAATCAATATTCTTAGAAATCTCAAAATGACAACGCAACTTCGCCTGACACAGCATATTTTCAAAAAAGGCGCATCTTTAACACTCAATTCTCACATACAATATATGGACAATTTGCAACCTTTAGTATTCAAATTGTTGTATTTTAGGGGAAAATTTTACTTGACTGCATGATGGGGAACGTTTCCTTATAAATGTTCAAGTTCTTGATTAAAAATCCTAAATTTAAAGTTCCCAAGAATATGAATTATGATTCTGGTCCTTGATTTTGGCTCTCAATATACCCAGCTAATCGCACGCAAGGTGCGCAGTCTGAATGTATATGCAGAAATTGTCCCTTTCAACATCTCCATAGATAACATTCGGGCAAAAAATCCAACCGGTCTCATTCTCTCCGGTGGTCCGGCATCCGTAGTTCAAAAAGGCGCGCCTTCCGTTCCGAAAGCCCTCTTTAACTTTGGAATTCCCGTACTTGGCATCTGTTACGGGATGCAATTAATGACTCATATCCTGGGGGGAAGAGTCACACAAGGCGATACGAGAGAATATGGTCGGGCGGAGATGCGGATTTGTCACGGTGATGCGCTTTTCACTGGCGTTCCCGAGCATTCGGATGTGTGGATGAGCCACGGGGATAGTGTCCTGAATTTGCCGAAGGGCTTCAAACGTATTGGCACTTCGCCTGATTGTCACGCCATTGCCATCCGCCATCGCTCGCGACCAATCTTTGGGCTCCAGTTTCACCCTGAGGTGCATCACACGAAATATGGTCTGACAATTCTCAATAACTTTGCTACTAAGATATGCGGAGAGAAACACTCATGGCGGATGAAGGATTTCATAAAGCGCACGATTCTGGATTTGCGGAAACAGACCAATTGCAGGGACGTTTTGTGCGCTGTCAGCGGTGGTGTAGATTCCACAGTTCTCGCCGTCCTTCTGCACAGGGCGGTTGGGAATCGCCTGAGGTGTGTCTTTATCGATAATGGTCTCCTTCGCGAAAGTGAGGCACAAACTATTCTGGTGCGCTTCAGAAAGCTAAAGGTGCCTGTGCGCTTCATTGACGCATCAAAACGCTTTCTGAGCGAGTTGCGGGGCGTAATTGATCCAGAGGAAAAGAGGCGCATCATCGGGCGGGACTTCGTGGAGGTCTTTCTTCATGAGCTTGGAGATACGGATTTTTTAGCCCAGGGGACGCTTTATCCAGATGTCATTGAGAGTGTTTCGGTGCGGGGTCCTTCTGCGACCATCAAGACCCATCACAATCGTGTGAAGGAGATACTCAAACTGGGTGCTGAGGGGCGGCTTGTGGAACCGTTGAAGGAGCTCTTCAAGGATGAGGTGCGGCTTGTGGGGCGCGAACTGGTCATTCCGGATGAGATTCTCTGGCGGCAACCATTTCCGGGTCCCGGTCTGGCAGTGAGAATTATTGGAGAGGTAACGGCGGAGCGACTTGACATCCTTCGGAAGGCGGATGCCATACTTATGAAAGAAATAAAGGAGGCGCACCTGTATAAGAAAATCTGGCAGTCATTCTGCGTCCTCCTGCCTATTCAATCTGTCGGTGTCATGGGGGATGAACGAACATACGACCACGTGATTGCAATTCGTGCAGTGAGAAGTGTAGACGGTATGACGGCAGACTGGGTTCATCTCCCTGAAAAACTCCTTGCCCGCATCTCCAACCGGATTATTAACGAAGTCAGGGGCATCAATCGTGTTGTTTATGACATCAGCAGTAAGCCGCCAAGCACCATAGAGTGGGAGTGATTCACTTTATTATCATCTGCCATGTTACGGGGACATTATGAAACCAATTTATGAATCCAATTTTGCGGGAATGAGACTCTTGAGACGCGGGAAGGTGCGGGATATTTATGACCTTGGTGAACGCCTGCTCATTTTCACCACTGACCGCCTGTCCGCCTTTGACTGTGTTTTTCCTGACCCTATTCCCTGCAAGGGAACTGTTCTGACCCAGATTTCCCACTTCTGGTTTGAACAGGTCTCTTTCATAATACCAACCCATGTTATTTCATTCGCTCCCGAAGATTTCGGCAGGGCGACAAAACCGTATATTCGTGAGCTCACCGGTCGTTCCATGCTGGTTCACAGGGCGGAACCGATGCCGGTGGAATGCGTGGTGCGGGGATATCTTCACGGCTCAGCATGGAAGGAATATCAGGAGAAAGGAAGCGTTTGCGGGATTGAGATTTGCTCCGGTCTGAAAGAAAAGGATAGGTTGCCGGATGTATTATTCACGCCAGCCACAAAGGCAAAATCGGGTCACGATGAAAACATCACCTTTGAAGAGATGCGCCAGCTCGTGGGCGAAGACTTGGCGAATTTTATGAGAGAGAAATCTATTGAGATTTACAAGTTCGCACATGCGCAACTTCTTGTCAGGGGCGTAGTTCTGGTGGATACGAAATTTGAATTTGGTAGATGGAAGGATAAAATCATTCTTATTGATGAATGCCTGACTCCTGATTCATCGCGACTTTATGTGGCTGAGACTTACCTCCCGGGCGTCCAATCTGAGAGTTTTGACAAACAGTTTGTCAGGGATTATCTTGAGTCCACTCACTGGAACAAAAAGCCTCCAGCGCCTCATCTTCCTCCAGAAATCATTAAAGGGGTATCTGAACGTTACCTGCAGGCGTGCAAGATAATAACAGGAAAGGACCCTGAATGTTAATTGCAAAGATATACGTCAGGTTGAAAAAGGATGTTTTTGACCCACAGGGGATGGCGGTCAAGAGTGCCCTTGAATCACTCGCATTCAAGGGGATTGCAAGTGTGCATGTGGGTAAATACTTTGTGATTGAGCTTGCAGACATGGAGCGCCCTGCCGCAGAGGCGTTTGTCAGAGGCATGTGCACAAAACTCCTCTCCAATCCAGTGATAGAGGACTTCACATTCACAATTGATTCCGCAAATTCAAGCGGGAACGGAGGCGGAATGTGAAATTCGGTGTGGTCATATTTCCGGGTTCCAATTGTGACCAGGACTGCATCCACGTATTGCGAACGGTTCTGAGGCAAGAGGTGGTGGAATTATGGCACAAAGATAGGGGTCTTCAGGGGTGTGAGTGTCTTGTCTTACCTGGGGGATTTTCATACGGTGATTATCTGCGAACGGGCGCCATTGCTCGCTTCTCCCCTATTATGGACTCCGTGGTGGAACACGCCCGCGCCGGACGCCCCGTTATTGGGATATGCAATGGTTTTCAGATCTTGTGCGAGGTGGGGCTTCTCCCCGGTGCAATGATACGCAACCGCTCGCTCCGTTTCATCTGTAAACCGGTTTATCTGAAGGTGGAAAATTCAAAAACGCTTTTCAGCCAATTTAAAAAAGAAGTCATGAGCATTCCCATTGCACATGGTGAGGGAAACTATTTCATTCACAGTGATGGATTGAATCGTCTGCAGGATAATGGACAGATTGTGTTTCGCTATTGCGACAGAGATGGAGCGGTGACTTCCGAATCCAATCCCAATGGTTCACTTGATAATATCGCCGGAATCATTAATGAGGCGGGAAACGTGCTGGGTATGATGCCGCACCCGGAGCGATGCAGTGAAGACATCCTCGGCGGCAGAGATGGACTTTTGATATTTAATTCAATCATCCAAAATTAAAATGAAAGAACCGCGCATTACATCCGAACTTGTCAAAAGCCACGGAATCTCCCCGGAGGAGTATGAAAAATTATTGAAAATTCTGGGGCGCAAACCGACACTCACAGAGCTCGGCATTTTTTCCGTCATGTGGAGTGAGCACTGCTCTTACAAAAATTCCAAAAAGATACTTCGCACCCTGCCCACTACGGGCAAATGCGTGATTCAGGGACCCGGTGAAAATGCCGGCGTTGTGGACATCGGCGATGGACATGCCATCTGCTTCAAGATTGAGTCCCACAATCATCCCTCCGCAGTGGAGCCATATCAGGGTGCGGCAACGGGCATCGGAGGCATCCTGCGCGACATCTTCACCATGGGCGCGCGACCAATCGCTCTTCTTGACCCATTGCGATTTGGCAACCCCGGAATCCCGCGCAATCGATACATCATCACCGGCGTCATTTCAGGCATTGCAGATTATGGCAACTGTGTGGGCGTTCCTACAGTGGCAGGAGACGTCTATTTTGCGGATGAATATACCGGGAATCCGCTGATAAATGTCATGTGCGTTGGTCTGATGAGGAAGGAAGACCTGACCCTTGCCTGCGCCCGGACGCCGGGCAGTCTCATCGTTTATTACGGCAATCTCACAGGACGCGATGGCATTCACGGCGCAACATTCGCCTCTGAGGAATTGAGCGACAAATCAGAGGAGCGCCGACCCGCCGTCCAGGTGGGCGACCCCTTCATGGGCAAAAAGATTCTTGAGGCGACTCTTGAACTTATCAAAGGGCATGCTGTTGAAGCCATTCAGGACATGGGCGCCGCCGGACTCACCTGCTCGTCCTGCGAAATGGCTGGACGTGGCGGATGCGGCGTGGAAATTGACCTTGATAAGGTTCCTCAGCGCTCGGATAATCTCAGCGCTTACGAAATCATGCTCTCCGAATCACAGGAACGCATGCTTGCAATTGTGCCAAAAGCAATGCTGGAGGCGGCACAGGGTATTCTTGATAAATGGGACCTCCCATGGAGCATTCTGGGAACGGTGACAACGGATGGGGTGATGCGTGTTCATCACAAAGGACGTGTTGTGGCTGAAATTCCCGCCTCCCAGATTTCCACCGAGGCGCCAGAATATGCCCCGCCCTCAAGGCGACCTGATTACCTCAATTCAATTGAGCGGTTTGTCCCTGAGAAATTTTTTGCCCCAGCCGATTGCGCTAAAATTCTCCTTGAACTGCTTGCCACACCAACTATCGGGAGCAAACGCTGGATTTATGAACAGTATGACCACATGGTTCAGGTGAATACCGTTGTGAGACCGGGCGCCTCTGCGGCGGTCCTGCGTATCAAGGGAACGAAGAAACATGTAACCCTTTCAACCGATTGCAACGGGCTGATGGTCTATCTTTCACCACGGGTGGGAGGGGCAATGGCGGTGGCAGAGGCGGCTCGGAACGTTGTCTGTGCCGGTGCGCAACCGCTTGCCATCACAAACTGCCTGAACTTTGGCAATCCCACAAAACCGGAAATTTATTATCAGTTTGAGCAGGCAGTGCTCGGTATCGGTGACGCCTGCCGTGCGCTCAATACACCGGTAACGGGCGGTAATGTCAGCTTCTATAATGAAAATTGCGGAGAGGCTGTCTTCCCCACCCCTGTAATCGGGATGCTTGGCATAATAGAAGACCCCGCCCATATTACAACAATGGGATTTAAGAACGATGGTGATGTTGTGATTCTCCTTGGCAGACATGCAACCACACTTGGAGGAAGCCAGTATTATTATGCCCTGCAGAAAAAGATTATAGGTCCATGTCCCCCATTTGACCTCGCCGCGGAAAAAATACTTCAGGATTTTTTACTTAATATCATCAGACGGGGATGGGTCAGGAGTGCTCAGGATGTGAGCGAGGGTGGACTGGCAGTAACGCTGGCGGAATGTGCAATATCATCTACCATGCATGGTGCGGAGATTACACTTCCATGCGGTGTTACACCGTCAATCGAGCTTTTTTCCGAGGAACCGACACGGATTGTCATCACCTGCGCACCTGAGAATGAGAAGGAAATTTTATCAGGGGCTGTACAAGTTGGCGTTCCGGCGCAAAAGATTGGACAGGTCAGCGACAATTGTTTATGCGTGAAAGACATTTTTTCTGTTCCCGTTTCAGAATTGATTAAGGCTTATGAATCTTTTTCCTTGTGAGTCAGATATGAAATACCCATTTCATGAAATTCCGCATGAGGCATGTGGCATTATGGCTGTGGCGGGGCATCCGGAGGCGGCAAATCTCACATATCTGGGTCTATATGCACTACAGCACAGGGGACAGGAGAGTGCGGGGATTGTCACCACCGATGGCGTTCACATGCACACCCAGATTGGACCGGGATTCGCATCCGATGTCTTCAATCGTGAGAACCTGCAACGTCTCACCGGCAACATCGCCATCGGGCACGTGCGTTATTCCACAACCGGCTCAGTGGTTGATAAAAACGCCCAGCCCATCATCGTCAAATATAAGGGCGGGAATCTTACCATTGCGCACAATGGTAACATCACCAACGCCGTGCAGTTGAAAGAGGAACTGGAGAGGCGCGGTGCCATATTCCAGACCACAACTGATAGTGAGATGCTTTTGCACCTCATCGCCCATTCAACATCCACTGATTTTGAGGAGGCGCTTTATTCCTCACTGATACGACTAAAAGGGGCATATTCCATCGTCCTTCTGCACAATGACGTCCTTTATGCCATGCGGGAACCAAAGGGATTCCGCCCTTTATGTTTTGGAACACTGGATGGAGCAACCATCTTTGCCTCAGAATCATGCGCCCTTGATATAATCGGAGCGCAACTCTTGCGTGAACTGCGACCGGGCGAAATTATCAAGATAGAAAATGGCAGGATTTCACATGAACTCCCCTTTGCATCGGTGGAACAAACTTTTTGTGTTTTTGAATTCATATATTTCTGCCGACCGGACAGTATTGTTGAAGGTAAAAGCGTTTATGACATCCGGCGCCGCCTGGGCGAGGAACTTGCCGAGGAACAGCCCGCCGATGCGGATGTGGTGGTTGCCGTGCCGGATTCATCCAACCCCGCCGCAATCGGTTACGCCCAGAAGTCCGGCATACCGATTGGACTCGGACTCATTCGCAGTCATTACGTCGGTCGCACATTTATCCAGCCCAGTCAGGAAATCCGCGACTTCGACACACGGATAAAATATAATCCCGTGCGCAGTATCCTGGCAGGAAAAAGGATTGTTGTGGTTGATGATTCCATAGTCCGCGGCACAACCAGTCGACAGATTGTTACAATGCTTAAAAACGCCGGCGCAAAGGAGATACACTTCCGTTCCAGCGCACCTCCCTGGGTGCATCCCTGTTACTACGGCATCGATACCCCATCCGGGGAGGAACTGATTGCAAACTCTAATACCGTGGAAGAGATTCGCCGTTTTATCGGTGCAGACTCGCTGGGATATACCAGTCTTGAAGGACTCCACCGCGTCATGCCCAAAACGGTCACTTACTGCATGGCTTGTTTTGACGGGAATTATCCCGGCGGGAAACCGAATAGTTGCCGGAAGGATGTGCTTGAGAAATGATTACGTATAAGACATCGGGCGTGGACATAAAGTCCGGGGATGAATTTGTCCGATGGCTTAAAAAAAAGTCTCCCGTCATCGGCGGCTTCGGAGGACTCTTCCACATTAACCCAAAACGATGGGAAATGCCCGTCCTTGTCGCCTCTACGGACGGTGTCGGGACAAAACTCCTCATTGCAGAAATGATGAATCGTCATAACACAATCGGGATTGACCTCGTAGCGATGGTTGTAAACGATATTGCCGTCTGCGGGGCAAAACCTCTTTTCTTTTTAGATTATTACGCAACGGGGAAACTGCAAATCGGGCGCGCCCGTGAGATTATGAAGGGCATTATAGAGGGATGCAGGCAGTCGGGATGCACCCTTCTGGGCGGAGAGACGGCTGAACTCCCCGGCATGTATGCAAAGGGGATTTATGACCTTGCGGGATTCGGCATTGGAGTCGTTGAGAAAAAAAAGGTGGTGGACGGTTCAACCATCCGGAACGGCGATATCTTCATAGGGGTAGAGTCAAGCGGGTTGCATTCCAACGGTTATTCCCTTGTGCGCCGTGTATTGCTTGAGAAGGCAAAACTTCCCCTGAAAAAAGTCCATCCTTGCCTGAAGGAAAAACTTGGCGAGACGCTCCTGCGTCCGACTATCATCTACTCACCCCTGATAGAAGCCCTGATGAAACGCACGAACATCAAGGGCATGGCTCATATCACTGGAGGCGGGATACCCGGAAATCTATGCCGTGTTCTGCCGAAAAATATAAACGCAATGATTGATAAAACAGTCTGGCAAAGGCATCCGATTTTCGCCGTGATACAGGAGACCGGACCCGTGCCAGAAGACGAGATGTTCAGGACTTTTAACATGGGGGTTGGACTTATTATCGCAGTTGAGCAATCAGATGTCCGACATGCGCATCACATCTGCCGCCGCTTCAATCTCCATTCATACGATATTGGCGAGGCAGTTGCGGGCAATGGAACCGTCCAATTTAAAGGATGAATCGATGGCAATTCTCAAATCCTCAAATCCTCAAATCCTCAAATCCTCAAATCCTCAAATTCTCAAATCCATTCGGGTTCTTGTCATTGGCACAGGAGGACGAGAACACACACTGGTATGGAAAATCGCCCAGAGTCCGCGCGTGGAAAGGATTTATTGCCCCGGAGGAAATGCTGGAATTGCGACCCTTGCGGACACGACACCGGTTGACGAGGGGGAAAATTTCTCAGGGCTGGTGGAATTTGCCCGGAGGGAAGGAATCGGTCTTACAGTGGTGGGACCAGAGATGCCACTCGCCAACGGAATTGTGGACACATTTCAGGAGACGGGGTTACGGATTTTTGGTCCAAACAAGGAGGCGGCTCGCATTGAATCGAGTAAATCTTTTTGCAAGGAACTTATATTGTCCGCCAGTGTCCCCACCGGCTCTGCGCATGTCTTTTCCTCCATCGCCGATGCAATGAATTCCCTTGATTCACAGACCTTTCCCCTCGTAATCAAGGCGGACGGACTTGCCGCAGGAAAGGGAGTCGTCGTCACCAGAAACCGCACGGATGCCGAAAAAACTATCTACGCCTTTATGAATGATGAAATTCTGGGAAAGGCGGGAAGCCGCATCCTGATTGAGGAATATCTCGAGGGAGAGGAGGCATCACTGCTCGCCTTTACTGATGGTGAAACTATCCTTCTTATGGATAGCGCCCAGGACCACAAGCCCATCTATGATGGAGACACCGGTCCCAACACAGGCGGGATGGGTGCCTATTCACCTGCACCGGTCATTACCCCTGAAATCCGAATGCAATGCCTCAATGAGATATTTGTGCCCACAATCACAGAGTTGAAAAAACGCGGTATTATTTACAGGGGTGTCCTTTACGCAGGTCTCATGATTACACAAACAGGTCCGAAGGTGCTGGAATTTAACTGTCGTTTCGGTGACCCCGAGACCCAGGCACTCCTCCCCCGACTGAAAAATGACATCGTGGACGTTATGGATGCAGTAATTGACGGACGTCTTGCGGATGTGGAACTTCAATGGCGACCGGAGTCCGCCGTCTGCATTGTCATGGCATCGAAAGGATACCCGGACAAATATGAAAAGGGGAAAGTCATCACAGGACTTGAGAAGATTCCATCCATGCCTGACGCAATCGTTTTTCATGCAGGGACAAAACGCAATGGTGCTGAAATCCTGACCAATGGGGGACGCGTCCTCGGAGTTACCGCCCTTGATAAAACCCTTCCTGATGCCATTGACAGGGCTTATGGACTTGTTTCACAAATTGATTTTGAAAATAAATATTACCGCACTGATATTGGTCAAAAAGCCCTTAAAAGGATGAAACCATGAAACCCAAGACCCCCGAGATTCTCTTGAGCGCAAAGGAACTGGACAAAACACTAAACGCCCTTGCACGAAAAATTGCGCATGATATGGAAAGCGCCCCTGACTTCGCCCTTATTGGCATCAGGACAAGGGGCGTCATTCTCGCCATGCGCATACAGCAAAAAATAAAAAAAATTACAAAAAAAATCCCACCGCTGGGAATACTCGATATCACCCTTTACAGGGACGACCTATCAACCCTTGCCAAACATCCAATCGTCAAGCCAACCGCGCTCCCCTTTGACGTGGATGATAAAAAGATTGTCCTTGTGGATGACGTGCTATATACGGGCAGAACCATCCGCGCCGCAATCGATGAGATTGTGGATTATGGCAGACCTGCACTCGTAAGACTGGCTGTCATTGTGGACAGGGGATTACGCGAGTACCCCATACAGGCAGATTACGTCGGACTCAAGATCGATACTAAGGCAAACAATCTTGTTCAGGTCCGTCTCAATGAGATAGATGGTGATGATAAGGTAGTGCTGATGGAGTTGCCCTGTAGTTAGTCGGGGATTTCTATTTATCATTTTATATGGACAGGTAAAAGAATATGAAGTTTCAGCACAAACACCTGCTTGGTTTAGAGGAGCTCACCCGCGAGGAGATTGAGCTCATCCTTGAAAATGCCGCAGGGTTCAAGGAAATCTTCACCCGTTCCATCAAGAAGGTTCCCACCCTTCGCGGGAAAACGGTTGTCAATCTCTTTTACGAAAATTCAACGCGGACACGCACGTCTTTTGAAATCGCCGCAAAACGCCTCTCCGCGGATGTTATCAATTTCAATGTCTCCACGTCCAGCGTTGCGAAGGGGGAATCGCTTCTTGACACGGTTCACACGATTGAATCCCTCGGAGCGGACTTCATTGTCATGCGTCACTCATGCCCCGGTGCACCGCAGCTTCTGGCGCGCAAATGCAAGGCGTCCGTCATCAACGCAGGAGACGGTCCTCATGAGCATCCGACGCAGGGACTCCTTGACGCCTTCACAATCAAGGAGAAAAAGGGCGGCTTTGCCGGGTTGAATGTAGTCATACTCGGTGACATCACCCACAGTCGCGTGGCGCGCTCCAACATCTGGGCGCTTTCCAAGCTTGGGGCGCATATCACCATTGCCGGACCAAGCACATTGCTTCCCAGACCATTTGAGCGTCTTGGCGTGCGCCTGTCCTCAGACCTGCGGGAGGCTATCAGGGATGCCGATGTGATAAATCTCCTGCGCATCCAGATTGAAAGGCAACGGGTGAATCTCTTCCCCTCTATTCGCGAATATTCCCTTCTCTATGGGCTTTCTGAGGAACGGCTCAAGTGGGCAAAAAAAGACGTCCTGATAATGCACCCCGGTCCTATCAACCGCGGCGTTGAAATATCACAGTCTGTGGCTGACGGAAAACATTCGGTTATCCTCGAGCAGGTGACAAATGGCGTTGCCGTCCGCATGGCGGTGCTCTATCTCTTGAGCGGAGGCGAGGAGAATGAATAACATACTCATCAAAAACGGTCGCGTGATTGACCCCTCTCAGGGACTGGATGAAATCTGCGATGTTTACATTGCCAATGGCGTGATTCGGGAAATCGGTAAAAATGTCAAAAGGAAGGCAAAAACAGAAATCGAGGCGACAGGTCTTATTGTTGCTCCGGGTCTGATTGACATGCACACCCACCTGAGAGAACCCGGTCGCGAGGACGAAGAGACCATTTACACCGGAACTCGCGCCGCCGCCGCAGGAGGATTCACCTCGGTGTGTTGCATGGCAAACACGCGTCCTGTCTGCGATTCCCGCACCGGCATCAAATATATTCTATCCCGTGCCCTTGAAACGGGCGTGGTGAATGTCTTCCCTGTTGCGGCAATCACTGTCGGACAGAAGGGCGAGGAGATAACTGAATTTGGCGACCTCGTCTCAGCGGGAGCAATTGCCTTCAGCGATGATGGCAACCCTGTTATGAATGCCGAGATTATGCGCCGCGCACTTGAATACACATCCATGTTCAACGTTCCCATCCTTGACCATTGCGAAGACCTGAACCTTTCCAACGTTGGTGTGATGCACGAGGGTTTTATCCAGTCACTTCTTGGGCTGGAGGGCATTCCTGCAGGGGCAGAGACCATTCAGGTTGGTCGCGATATCGAACTCCTCGAATTCTTCGGCGGAAGACTTCACATCTGCCACGTGAGTGCCTCCGGCTCAATCCATCTGCTCCGACGCGCCAAGAAACGTGGTGTGCGCGTCACCTGCGAGGCGACCCCGCACCACCTGACACTCACCGATGAGCTTGTGAAAAAGACCAACTTTGACACCAATACCAAGGTTAAACCGCCTCTCACATCAGAGGAAGACCGCCAGGAATTGATTCGGGGTTTGCAGGACGGCACGATTGACGTCATTGCCACAGACCACGCCCCGCACACGGACAAGGACAAGGACATGGTTTTCGTGGATGCCCCTTTCGGTCTAATCGGTCTTGAAACCGCCGTTCCTATCATCTTCACGGAACTTGTCCATAAGCAGTTAATCACTGCGAGCCAGATGATTGAAAAGATGTCCGTCAATCCCGCGAGGATTCTGAAGATTGAAAGAGGCACACTGAAGACAGGCGCTGTGGCGGACGTCACAATCCTTGACCCGAACAAACGTTACACCATCCGTGCGGATAAATTCTTTTCCCGCAGTCGGAACACCCCATATGACGGCAAAAAATGCCGAGGTGCGGTGGACACCACCATTGTGGGGGGACGCATCATCTTCAGCAAGGGAAAGATTCTGGGGGAAAAAGGCGGATGAGACAGGTTGAGGCATCGATTCTAAACGTCCGCAAGCTGGGTGCGCGCTATGTGCTTCACACCTATGGCGCCCCATCTATTGCACAAGAGGCGCAACCCGGTCAGTTTGTTCATATCCGTGTCACTGATGCTGTTCATCCGATTCTGAGACGCCCTTTCAGTATATGCAGTGCCGGTAAGGGCACAATCGACGTCCTTATCAAAGTAGTTGGCGAGGGGACGGAAATCCTTTCATCCAAGAAGAGTGGCGATATTCTGGACATCATTGGTCCTTTGGGCAGACCATTTCGGATGGAAGAGAAGCCAGCACTTCTTGTCGCCGGAGGCATTGGCGTTGCCCCGCTTTATTTTCTTGCGCAGAAACTGAAAATGACAGGCAGGAACATCCTTTTTCTCTATGGCGCGCGCACAAAGGATGACCTCGTCCTCAAGGACGAGATTTACTCTCTGGCGAATAAATCAACCTTTGTGACGGAGGATGGGTCTATCGGCATGAAAGGCATTGTGACATCCTTTTTGGACGCCGACATTTTGAAGGGATGCGCTATTTATGCCTGCGGTCCTGATGCAATGCTCAGTGCTGTTCAGAAGAAACTCCGCGCCCTTGGTAAAACGGCGCAATTTTCGCTGGAAAACCACATGGGATGCGGTGTCGGCGCCTGCCAGGGATGCGTGGTTGAGACCGTAAACGGTTACCGTCGCGTATGCATTGATGGACCAATCTTCATGTCCAGCGATATCATCTCATTGCCATTGATGGGTACATCTGATGACTGACCTCTCTGTAAATATAGGACCACTGCGGCTTAAAAATCCTGTAACCGTGGCATCTGGAACTTACGGTTACGGGACAGAATACTTAGATTTTTATCCGCCGGAGCGTCTTGGCGCTGTGTTCCTTAAGGGAGTAACGCTTAAGCCTCGCGCAGGAAATCAGCCACCGCGCATTGTAGAGACGCCCGCCGGCATGTTAAACGCCATAGGGCTTCAGAATGTTGGACTTGAGGAATTTCTCAAGGTGAAACTTCCGGCGCTCAATGGAATTAATGGGGTCTTTATCGCCAATATTTCTGGCGATAGTATTAATGAATATGTCAAGCTTGCGGAGGCGCTGAACAATGCTGAGCAACTCGCCGCACTTGAGGTCAATGTCTCCTGCCCTAATGTAAAGCATGGAGGAATGGCGTTTGGCATTTCGCCGGATGCAACGGAGGAAATCACAAGGTCGGTGCGTGCCGTGTCCCGTATGCCGTTGATTGTAAAACTCTCGCCAAATGTAACGGACATTGCCGTTATTGCCCGCGCCGCAGAAAATGGCGGTGCGCATGCGGTTTCTCTTATAAATACCATACTTGCCATGTCAATTGATGTGGAGAAGCGGCGCCCCGTTCTTGGCAATGTGACCGGCGGGCTTTCAGGACCGGCAATTCGACCTGTGGCGGTGCGTATGGTATGGGAAGCGGCGCGCTCAGTAAAGATTCCCGTAATAGGCATGGGGGGCATCCGGACTTCGCGGGACGCCGTTGAATTTTTTCTCGCCGGTGCAACGGCGATCTCTGTTGGCACGGCAATTTTTCAAGACCCATTTGCACCACTGAAAATTCTTGATGGACTCGCTTCATTTCTTGAGACTCACGGGTATTCAAGTATTCATGATATCATTGGACAATTAAAGGAGGACTGATTTGAACGCATTTTTTGAAAAACTGGAGCGCGCCGTCATGGCGAATCGTTCACGCCTGTGCATCGGGCTCGACCCGCGAATGGAGAAACTTCCATCCTCTTTTCGCTATGCCGCATCACCATTATTTGCCTTCAACAAGGCAATAATCAACGCCACTGCCCCCCATGCATGTGCTTACAAGCCGAATCTGGCTTTTTATATTGCGCATGGTGTGGAAGGAATCGCCGCACTCAAAAAGACAATCAGATATATCCCGCAGGAAATTCCCATCATTGCCGATGCCAAATGGGGCGACATCGGCTCAACGGCGGAGGTTTATGCCATTACAATTTTTGATGAGTTCAAGTGTGACGCCGTCACTCTGAATCCACTCCTTGGCGAAGATTCAATTGCCCCCTTTCTAAAATACAGCCGACGTGGATTATACTTCCTGTGTCTGACATCCAATAGCGGCTCCGCAAATTTCCAGCTGCCCAATGACCTTTATCTAAGAATCGCTGAAAAGGTATCTCTATGGAACAGGGCAGGCAACTGTGGGCTGGTAGTCGGCGCAATCCTGCCTGATTATGTAAAAAAGATTCGCGCTCGTGTGCCCGACATTCCATTTCTCATCCCGGGCATCGGGGCACAAGGCGGAGAACTTAAAAAGATAATCCCGGCGGCGAGGGATTCAAAACGAGGCGGTTTCATCATCAGTGTCTCACGCGGAATCACTGAATGTGAAGAAGGGAAGAATTTTGCGGAAAATGTACGAAAAGCCTCCCGGGAATTTCGGGACGCCATAAATAGAGAGGGAGGGTCTTTCAGGTCCCATATCCGCCGCCGTGGAGCACGCGGAAATAAATATCCTGCAAAAGGAAGGTGAAAGCATGCTTAATCCCTATATTGATGAATTTATGAATCAAATTCCCCACACCGGACTGACCTTCGATGACGTAACACTTGTCACCCAGTATTCAGACTTTCTCCCATCACAAGCCGATATTACGACACGCCTGACCCGCAATATTCGCATGAATATTCCATTCATTTCCGCCGCCATGGACACCGTGACGGAATCCGAGATGGCAATCGCCATGGCGCTCATGGGAGGCATGGGCATCATTCATAAAAATCTCACCCCTTACGACCAGCGCACTCATGTGAAAAGGGTCAAATATTATCTGAATGGTTTTCTGGTCAAGGCGCGCACCATGGGAGCAGGTCAGACGGTGGAAGATTTATACAAATTCAAGGAGGAGAAAAAATTTAAATTCTCCAGTTTCCCCATCATTGATGAAAACCGGCGACTCCTTGGCATTATCACAAGCCGTGAACTCAAATACTGTGATGACATGACGGCTCGGCTGGGGAATATTATGATAAAAATTCCCATCTCTGCGCCGGATGGAACAACCATCGAGGAGGCATATAAAATCCTCAAGGAGAACAAGATCAGCATCCTGCCAATCATTGACGAAAGCGGCATCTTCATGGGGATGTATTGTTACAAGGATGTGTGCGAAATACTTTTATCAAAACACCCGGACTACAATCTTGATAGTGAGCATCGTCTGAGATGCGGGGCGGCGATTGGACCGAAGGATTATGAGCGGATTGAATGCCTGATGGAATCCATCTGTGACGTTATTGTGGTGGATACGGCGCATGGACATTCCGAGGGGGTAATTGAAATCGTCAGATGGATAAAGAGCAAATTCCCGCAGGTGGACGTCATTGCAGGAAATATCGCCGCGCCGGAGGCAGTCCAGGACCTTATTCGTGCAGGGGCGGACGGCATCAAGGTCGGGGTGGGAGCCGGTTCCATCTGCACAACGCGGGTGGTTACCGGCGTGGGCGTTCCCCAAATCACCGCTGTTTATCGCTGTGCAAATGCGGCAAAAGATGAGGTGCCTGTCATCTCGGATGGGGGGATTCGATACACTGGTGATGTTCCCAAGGCGATAGCCGCCGGTGCGTCTTCAGTCATGATGGGGGGCACGCTGGCGGGGACTGACCAATCGCCCGGCGAAAAGATTCTCTATAAGGGGCGCAGGTATGTTGTCTATCGGGGCATGGGCTCAATTGAGGCAATGAAGGAGCGTGAGGGAAGCCGCGAGAGATATAGCCAGGTTGATGTGGAAGAGGATAAACTGGTTCCGGAAGGTGTTGAGGGCATGGTGCCTTATGCCGGCGATGCGCTGGAGGTCATGAAGCAGTTTATCGGCGGCTTGCGCAACAGTCTTGGCTACACTGGCTGTCGGACTATTGAGGAATTGCGACACAGGGCGCGTTTTATGATGGTGACGCATGCTGGATTTAAAGAGGGTCATCCGCATGATGTTACAATTGTCAAGGATGCCCCGAATTACAGGATTGAGCACATATGAGGCAGTCATAAATGACCGAATTCCCTGACCTCAAGAAGGAAGGGATTGGATTCGCATTCCTTGCCAAAATTAAATGCGGGACCATGACCGGGATAAACAAAAGTCGCAGGCGGGATTTTTGTTAAGAGCTTTTTCAGACTCTCCCCCATCTCTTCCGCATCCCCACCATATAAATCCGTCCTTCCAATTCCTCCAGCAAAGAGCGTGTCACCCGCAAATAATATCGGTCTGCTGGAACCGTCATCCTCTATAAAAAAACAGGAACTACCCACTGTGTGTCCGGGAGTATGAATGACACATAAGCGGATACTGCCAACAATCAATTCCTCCCCATCGGAAAATGTGAAATCCGGCTTGTGAGAAATGCAGGAGAGACTCATATATTGCGCGCCACTCATAAGGGTGTTTTCTAAGAACGGGGCGTCAAGATGATGAATGCCGATTCTGGCACCCGTTTTTTCGCGTATATAAAGATTATCTCCTATATGGTCGCAATGACCATGTGTGTTAAGAATCAGACGGATGTGAGCCGCCGACTTCTCTGCCATCTGCATTATGCTGGGTCCATCGCCGCCGGGGTCGATGATGGCGGCATCATGACTATTTTCGTCAAGGAGGAGATAACAATTCACAGCGAGAGGTCCGACTGAAAGACTTCTGACAGAGGTGCAGGTTTTCACTATTTTTCTCCCACCAGTTTTTTGAGAAGCCCGGCAATAATCTGTCCCTGCCTGTGGGCGTTTGCAATGGCTCGTTTATCAGGCGCACCGACGGATACACTCCCATAATGGTCGCCCTGGTGGTCGCCCACCACAATCATTCCGTGAATAAGCCACGCCTTCAGGATGTCCATGATAGTCGTTTCATTTCCGCCGGCGAGATTGCCACTTGTGGCAAACGCTCCTCCCACCTTTCCCTTGAATTTCCCATGAAACCTGACGCTCTCATCAAGAAATTTTTTGCACTCGGCGCACATTGAGCCATAATAAACAGGCGACCCCATTATTATACCATCATACTCCAGCGCCTCCTCGGGTGTGGCTTCGGTGACCATTTTGAGAGTCACTTCCACCCCACCAGATTTAACCCCCTCAGCCACTTCTTTAGCCAGTTTTTCCGTGTTACCCGTTCGGGAATAATAAAGAATTAATAATTTGGGCATACCCCTCCTCCAAAGAAAAATTAGTGCGCTTTTATGCCAATATTAAAGCCCTGTCAATGACTGCATATGAGCCCTGACACTTTTTCCTGTTGCTTTTTAACCGTGACTTTGCATAGAAATTCATGTATTATGGGTAACATAACAAAAAATCAAAGACTCGATTTGCCGGATTTCACCACAAAGGTCAGTTCGCGAGCAAGGCACATCTGGCTTAAAATAACCGGTGAAACTGGACTTGTGGTTGTTGTCCCGAAAGGGTTCAATACCAGCCGCATACCATTACTCCTTTCAAAGGAGAAGGAGTGGATAGAGCGGAATCTCCATCGGATTGTCGCCCGGTATCGCCAGCATCAGTCATTCGCTAACGAACTCCCGGAAGAGATTTTTCTTAAGGCAATCGGACAAACCTGGAAGGTGAAGTATCACAAGGCATACTGTCCGGAAATCCATCTTTACGAGGATAACCCCTTAACCGTTTCTCTCTGGGGAGATGTGGGGAATGTGGATAAGTGCCGGATTGCCCTATCCACCTGGTTAAGAGCGAAGGCAAAAAGATATCTTGTCCCCATGTTAAAAAAAATCAGCAGGGAAAAGGAATTCCCCTTCCGAAATGTCTTTATCAAGGGACAGAAAACCATCTGGGCAAGCTGCTCACAAAACAAAAACCTCAATGTCAATTACAAGCTCCTGATGATTCCGCAAAAACTTGTGCGTTATGTTTTTCTTCACGAATTATGTCACACACGGCAAATGAACCATTCGCGCAATTTCTGGGCACTTGTGAGGAATCTGGAGCCAGGATACAGGGAATATGACAGTGCACTGAGGATAGCATGGCGTGCACTTCCGGCGTGGGTGCATAAATAAATCTTGAGTTCTGTCATATCGCCTCAGGATGGTTTCTTGATACTTTTTGCCCGTCCGAATGACTATTTCACCTTTTTTGTTATCATATCCGAAAGTTTTTTGTAGACATGAGAGCTAAAGGAGAAATATTATATTTTTTATAAAGGACATAGAACCATAATTTTGCAAAAAAAGGGGCGCATTCAAGATGAATGATGAAGACCGTGGTTATATCTTTCTCACACATCTCTTCACCGCCATCCCGCTCTGGGGGATTCTTTTCAACGGTATCATGTGGCAAGCGTTTAAGGAGAAAAGTCGTGATGTTGTCTTTAATGCTCATCAGGGGATATTTTTTCAGGCAATCTTTCTCGTGGCTGTACTGATGGGATTGATTGCCCACCTCTTCACCAAACTGGTTAGTGTAGTAAATGGTTCCCTTGCATCCGTTTTAAGTTCCGTCAACTTTTTGATAATCATACTGATCATGGTGGCTTATGAACTGACCTGCCTTTTTGCCATGTGGAATACCCTTCAGGGACGGAGCTTTGAATATCCGATTATCGGGGAGAAACTCCGCGATTAACATATTTGGTCTGATATATAGAATGCCTGATAAAAACAATCCACTGCCAAATCTGTCCATTACGGTGTGTCTCCAACATGAAATATTCCTATCTAACAAACATAAATACGAAACATTCGCAAATATGAAGTAGAATTGGATTGACAGGGAATCAATATGGCGTGATAAGAACATTCCCGATTTTTGGAACACGACTTAAAGAGAGATTTTTCCTCGCTTTTCATCCCTTACGGGATGCGCGGGAAGAAAAACCAAAATTTCTAGCGGAGCATCTTTATTGAAACGCACTGTCCTATATAACTGGCACAAGTCACGCGGTGCCAGAATGGTTGAATTCGCCGGTTGGGAAATGCCCCTTCAGTACACAACCATCAGCGAAGAACATTTAAGAGTCAGGGAAAAGGCGGGGCTTTTTGACCTTTCCCACATGGGTCGCATCCGAATCCGCGGGAAAGACAGAATCCCTTTTGTGCAATATCTCTTCACCAATGACCTTATCATAACTGAGGGTGGTATTACGTATGGCTTTTTATGCAATCCAAACGGAGGAATCATCGATGATATCACAGTCTATCATATTGAGGACCATCTGATGCTTGTTGTGAATGCCTGTAACAGGGAAAAGATTCTCAACTGGTTGAAGTCGAATGCGAATAATTTCGAGGTTGAGATTGAGGACGTAAGCATTTCCCTGTTGATGCTCGCCATCCAGGGACCTCGCTCCCAGGACATCATGTACGAACTTTCAAAAATAAATTTGAGCAATATCCAATATCACCAGTTCATGATTTATCATCTTGTCCGCTCCAAGGCGATCATTTCCAGAACGGGTTACACGGGCGAGAGCGGATTTGAGATATATATCGGAGGACTTTTCTTTCAATCCCTGTGGGAACAACTCCTTGAGGTTGGAGAAAAAATGGGGCTCGCTCCGATTGGACTTGGCGCACGGGATACGTTACGCATTGAGGCATGTCTCCCCCTTTACGGACACGAGCTTACCGAGGAAACAACTCCTCTGGAGGCAGGACTGGGTAAATTTGTGAAATTTGCCAAGAATGACTTTATTGGCAAAAAAGCACTGTGTTACAGCACTAACCCCGAGTTCTCCAGACGATTAGTTTGTTTTGAAATGATGGACAGGGCAATCCCCAGGAATGGGCATCCCGTGATGTTCGGAAATATGACAATAGGCACCGTGACAAGCGGAACCTTCTCTCCCACATTTCAAAAGGGTATCGGCATGGCATACGTGGACCAGATTAAATCCCAACCCGACACACGTATAAGTATCCTGATTAACGAGAATCCTCACCCCGCCATTATCAGAAAACGACCACTTTACAAACGGAGGAGTATTTGATGGAAAGAGATTATGAAATCCGACCTGGTTTATTCTACGCCAAATCGCATGAGTGGGTCTTTATTTCTGACAGCATTGCCACTGTGGGCATCACGGACTATGCCGTTGCCCAGATGGACAAGGAGATTGTGAATGTTGAGTTATGCAAGGTAGAGACACAGCTGACCAAAGGACAATCTTTTGGCATAGTTGATTCCGTAAAGGCGGCTTTTGACCTCTATGCACCTGTGAGTGGCAAGGTGACAGAGATAAACAACGCCATCCTTAAAGACCCCTCCATTATTGCCAACTTTCCTTATGACGATGGATGGATGATTAAAATAAGCACGTCCAATCCTGAGGAGACAAACGAACTTCTCAAGGCTTTTGAATATAAAAAATTGATTGAGTCGTCAGAAGAATAACTTCAGGAAGCACCAACCCTATTTCCATCTGAGTCAGGAGCGCCGGCTGTGAATCCCTATATTTGCGTGACGGATACTGAAATCAGGGAGCAATTAAGCGTTATTGGCTCCTCATCCCTCGATGACCTTTTCCTCTGTATTCCGCAAGAACTCAAAAATGTGCATTTTGAAGCCCTCCCGCCAGCCATGAGGGAATATGAGCTCACCCGTGAGATAAAACATATTGCGGGGAAGAGCCGCATGAAAGAAGGAGCCGTCTGCTTCACGGGTGGCGGGGCATATGAGCACTTCATCCCCGCCGTGGTGCCCGCATTGGCAGAACGCGCCGAATTTGTAACATCCTACACCCCCTATCAACCAGAGGCAAGTCAGGGTAATCTCCAGGTCTTCTTCGAATTCCAGTCGCTCATCTGTCGCCTGATGGAAATGGACGTTGCCAATGCCTCCATGTATGACGGTGCAACGGCGCTTGCTGAAGGTGTAATCATGGCGGCGAACCTCCGGAAGGAACGCACGAGATGTCTTGTGGCGGAGACTGTGCATCCTCACTGGCGGGATGTGCTTGCCACCTATCTGAAAAATCTGGAATTTCAGCTGGAGACCTTCAAGTCTGAAGGGGGCGTGATTGCGCCTGAATCGCTTGAAAAGGCGCTTGATGATGCAACCGCCTGCGTGATTGTCCAGAGCCCTAACTTTTTTGGATGCATTGAGAACATGGCGGCGCTTGCGCAAAAAACTCATAAGGCGGGGGCATATTTCATCGCCGCCGTTGACCCCATTTCACTCGGAATCCTTGCACCGCCGGGGCAACATGGTGCAGATGTGGCTGTCGGTGAGGGACAACCGCTCGGGCTTCTCCCCTATTTCGGCGGTGAGACGCTGGGGATTTTCTCCTGCAAACTGGATTTCCTCCGCAAGATGCCGGGACGCCTTGTGGGGCTTACGAAAGACACTAAAGGGAGAAAGGCATTCGTCCTGACGTTGCAGACGCGTGAACAACACATCAGGCGGGAGAAAGCCACTTCTAATATTTGCACCAATCATGCACTCAATGCCATGAGAGCCGCCATCTATCTCTCCGCACTTGGACCGCAGGGTTTAAAAGAAGTTGCGGAGGCGTGCATGGCAAACAGTTATTACGTCAAGTCACGAATCAACGAAATAAAGGGATATGAAATACCGCACGAAGCGCCGTGTTTCAAAGAATTCACTGTCCGTGTCAAGCGGGGCAATGTGGAAAATCTGATTGGCAACATGGCACAGAGAGGATTCATCATTGGTCCCTCTCTTGGTCAATTCAACCCCAAATGGAGAGACTCTTTCCTTATCAGCGCAACTGAGGTGCGCTCGCGAGAAGAGATGGATTCACTCCTTTGCGCCCTGAAAGAGGAGGCATAGAGGAAACTCGTTATGAGCATGGAAAAAACAGGATTATTACCGGATGTGGACGTTATTTTTGAGAAAAGCCGACCGGGTCAGAGAGCAGTCTTTCCCCCGCAAATAAACGTTCCCTCCGCCCCCACTCTTCCTGAAGGATATCTGAGATGCAAACCATCAGCCCTGCCGGAAGTCAGCCAGCCCGATGTCGTCAGACATTTTACAAACATGTCTCGAAAAAATCTCTGCGTTGATACAACCTTCTATCCGCTTGGCTCCTGCACAATGAAGCACAATCCCAGAATCAATGAGGCACTTGCCTCAATGCCGGAGTTTGCATACCTGCATCCATTTATGCCGGATGAACAGGTGCAGGGTCTGCTTCAAATCTGTTACGAACTCTGCCATGCGATTGCCGTCCTGACCGGCTTGCCCGGCGTCTCTTTACAACCATCAGCAGGCGCCCATGGCGAACTCACAAGCATGCTCATCATGCGGGCATGGTTTGATTCGCAGGGAAAGCGGGAAAGACGCACCATCCTGATACCCGATACGGCGCACGGCACAAATCCCGCTTCTGCGGCATTTGCGGGATTCATTCCGCGCCAGATAACATCTGCACCTGATGGCAATATTGACATCGATGGTCTCAAGACTGCCATTGATTCAACCCTCGCTGGCATCATGATTACCAACCCGAACACGCTTGGACTCTTTGAGAAGAGGATTTCAGAAATCAGCAGATTGATTCATGAGGCAGGGGGTCTTGTGTATCTTGACGGGGCAAACTTCAATGCCATCATGGGTATTGTCCGACCGGCAGATTTCGGGACAGACCTGATGCACCTGAATCTGCACAAGACATTCAGCACGCCACATGGAGGCGGTGGACCCGGTTCAGGACCCATCGCCGTCTCAGAGGCGCTGGAACCTTTTCTCCCGAAACCCGTTGTGTGCAAAAAGGATGACGGCACATATATTCTTGATGCGGACAGACCTCATTCCATAGGTCGGGTCAAGGGATTCTATGGCAATCTATCTGTAATCGTGCGTGCCTGGGCATATATCAGAACGCTGGGGATGGAGGGTATCCGAAAAACGTCGCAGATAGCCGTTCTTAATGCCAATTATCTCCGCGCCAGACTCTCTAAAACATTTCACATCCCTTACAATGACCATTGCATGCATGAATTTGTGCTTTCCCTGAAGGAACAGAAGAAAAGAGGGGCGCGGGCGCTGGATTTTGCCAAAGGGCTGATAGATTATTCCATCCATCCACCAACAATATATTTCCCCCTCATCGTGCCTGAGGCAATGATGATTGAACCCACTGAGACGGAAAATCTGGAGACCCTCAATCGATTTGTTTTTGTGATGGAGGAGTTGAACAGAAGGATAATGGATGACCCCACCGCGCTCATGAATGCGCCGGAGATTACGCCCGTGAACCGTCCTGACGAAGCGACGGCGGCGCGCAATCCAATTTTATCCTGGCAAATGGAGGTCCCGAAGAAAGATGAGCCCAAATCCCGCCCCTGACAAATTGAAGACATCTTTTACCTGTCCCAAATGCCGTGGGAAGGAAGCCATAGTGCGGCGTGTCGCCATCTCCACCTCTCACCTTACAAGTATCCTGCCTCTCGCTTCGGGAAAATTCTACGGCGTGACTTGCACCCTTTGCGGATACACTGAATTTTACGATGAGTCCGCTTTCCAAAAACAAGCAAAGAAATCGAAGAACGATGTCCGCATTACGCAGGAGGCGTGACGTTTAAGAGTTTTTCCATCCTTGATGCAACAGCCTCAGGCGTGAACCCGAATTTTTCTGCAAGGATTTTAAGCGGGGCTGAGGCGCCAAAGCGGTCAATTGAATGGATGGCGCCGCGTTGTCCAACATATCTTTCCCAGCCCATACCACGACCCGCCTCAACAGCAAGCCGCACGGGAACACTGTCAGGAAAAATCTCTTTTTTATACTCTTCTGGCTGTGATTCAAAAAGGTCCCAGCTGGGAAAGCTCACAATGCGCGCCCGGATGCCCTTCTCCATGAGGAGCCTGCCCGCCTCAAGAACAAGAGAGACCTCCGAGCCGCTGGCAATAAGTAGGCAATCGGCAGGCTCATCCTTCCCGTGAAGGACATACGCCCCCCGCACAAGCATGGATGCAGGACTGAAGATAGTGCGGTCAATGACGGGAATCGCCTGCCGAGTCAGGATTATTGCCGTTGGCGATTTGTGCGTCAGGGCGAACTTCCACGCCTCCTCCGCCTCCGTTGCATCGGCGGGGCGTATCACACAGAGTCCCGGCATCAGACGCAGGGCGGTTAGTTGTTCAACTGCCTGATGTGTCGGTCCATCCTCGCCGAGGAAGATACTGTCATGTGTGAACAAATAAATCACATGGAGTCCCATCATCGCCGCTAAGCGGATAGATGGTCTCATGTAATCAGAAAATACGAGAAATGTCCCGCCATACGGGATGATGCCACCATGAAGCGCCAGACCGCTGAGAATGCCGCCCATGGCGTGTTCCCGCACGCCAAAATGGATGTTTCTTCCCTTAAAGGATGCCGGTGCAATCGACTCATAATTTTTCAGGTAAGTCATATTTGAGGGAGCAAGGTCGGCACTGCCGCCGATAAGATTCGGCACAACAGGCGACAGGGCATTCAAGACAAGACCGGAACTGACACGTGTGGCAATCGGCTTTTTCGGGTCGAACTCTACATGGTGCACCCCAAGGGTCTCCATGACGGGCGTTTCGTGATACTTCCTCCATAGCTCAGCCTTTTCGGGATATTGCACAGTATAGCGTTTAAAGAGGTCATACCACTCCTGCGCCACGGATTTCATTTTTGACGCCTTACGAGCAAAAAGGTCATATACTTCTTGAGGCACGTAAAATTCCGCATCTTCGGGGAAACCGAGACTTTTTTTGGCAAGGCGGACTTCAGACTCTCCCAGTGGCGACCCATGCGTCTCAGCATTATCGTGCATGTTTGGACTCCCCTGAGCAATATGCGTGTGGGCAATAATAAGTGAAGGGCGTCCTGACTCGGCAATAGCCTCCGAAATGCTTTCCTCAACAGCTATCATATCATGACCATCCACCTCAAGGGTCTGCCAGCCATAGGCATCAAAACGTCTGTGCACATCCTCACCTGAAAAGGCGAGAGAAGTTGACCCCTCAATGGTGACGTGATTGCAATCATATAAATAGATGATGCCGCCGAGTCTGAGATGACCTGCAAGCGATGCCGCCTCGGAGGCAATTCCCTCCATGAGGTCACCATCACTGACGATGCCAAATATGCGATGGTCAACGACTGGAAAACCCGGTTCGTTGAAGACCTCGGCAAGATGGCGTTCAGCAATTGCCATTCCCACACCATTTGCAAATCCCTGTCCGAGAGGACCGCTTGTTGTTTCCACGCCGTCTGTAACGCCATATTCAGGGTGCCCGGGCGTGCTTGAGTCCCACTGCCGAAATTCCTTGAGCTCTGACATTGGAAGAGCGAAACCAGCCAGATGTAGAAGTGAGTAAAGAAGCATGGAGCCATGTCCGGCGGAGAGGATAAATCGGTCGCGGTCTTGCCAATCCGGGTCTGGGGGATAATACTTCAGGAATTTCAGCCAGAGGACAATTGCGAGGTCGGCACAACCCATCGGCATTCCCGGATGACCCGAATTCGCCTTCTGAACGGCGTCCATTGTAAGGCATCTGACCGTATTTGCTGAAAGTCTCATCAAACGGTCTTCCTGGCGTCTGTCTTCCATCACTTTCTCCCTTCCATATATTGAAAAAACGAAACGGAATAAAATGATATGAGAATATTCAGGTGGTGACTCTGAGGACTTCCTCCACGGTGGTCAGACCCCGTGTAATTTTCAGGATGCCTTCCTCTTTGAGTGTGCGCATCCCCTTGTTCCGTGCAAGGGCACTGATTACCGAGACGGCGGGGTCGGTTTCGAGAATCTTTTTCATATCCGCATCGGGGATGAACATCTCAAAAATACCGGTGCGTCCGAAAAATCCCGTGTTGTTGCATGTCTGGCAACCCATTCCCTTCATGAAAACGATTCCCGCCTGTTCAGTAAGTTCGAGCTGGTCAAGGCTGGATTTTGGCGGCTTGTAAGGCTTTTTGCAGTCAGGGCAGTTGATACGTATAAGACGCTGGGCAATGATGGCGAGAAGGACGGAGGCAAAGCGTTTGGTTGGAATGCCGAGGTCGTTCAAGCGAGCGAAGGCGGTGGGTGAGTCAATCGTATGGAGTGTGGTGAACACTAAATGTCCCGTGGTTGCGGCATCAATGCCAATCTCCGCAGTCTCCTTATCGCGTATCTCTCCTACCATAATCACGTCCGGGTCCTGGCGGAGGATGGAGCGGAGTCCTGTGGCAAATGTAAAATTCGCCGCCACGTGAACCTGCTGTTGACTTATACCTTCCAGCTTATACTCAATGGGGTCTTCAATGGTAATGATGTTTTTATCACCCGTATTGATGGTATGGAGAGCCACATAAAGAGTTGTGGATTTCCCACTGCCGGAAGGTCCAGTCACAAGTATGAGACCATAGGGTTTTCTGATGGTGCGCTCGAAATGTTCAAGATTATCGCCCTCGAGTCCCAGTTTGGTTGAGTCAACAAGAATTGCCTTCGGGTCAAGTATGCGGATGGAAACCTTTTCCCCGCGTGCGGAGGGAGACGTGCTGATGCGCAAATCGAGGTCACGGTTATCTGCCCACATGCTGATGCGTCCATCCTGGGGTATTCTCTTTTCTGCAATATCAAGACTTGCCATTACCTTAATGGCGGACACAATAGTATCGGCGACCTGCCTTGGCAGATTAAGTATCTCATAAAGCATGCCATCAATGCGGGCGCGAATCTTCAGCCCCTCCATCTCCGGTTCAATATGGACATCACTTGCGCGCCTTTGATACGCAAGCGTGATAATCCCGCGAATCAGCTTGCCCATGGCATCCCTCTCAAGGATACCGGGACCTCCCGCATAACCCGCCTTCATTGTCATGGAGGACTGAACCGTTTTAACAAGATGTAAGATGTAATCCTCAAGACTGTATAAGGGTGAGATGTTCTCATGGCAGTGCGGGCAGATTCTGAAATTATAATCGATGTAGGCATCAATGTTATCAATGGGTTTTTTGCAATAAGGGCAACGGTCACGTTTATCCCTTGTAAAAATTCCTTTGACTATTGTGGCAATGACATAAATAAAAAGCCCAACGATGCCGGTGTATTGCACAAGAGCGAACATCTTGTTGGCAAGCACATCCACACGTCTTGCCCGCCACCTGATAATGACCACAGGTATATACCAGAACAAAATAAGAAAGAGAATAACGGCGGCAATGATGGGAACTATCCTTGACCGCATGACAGTTTTGAATAGAAGAACCACAATCTTTTTATATTCCCTGTTTGCCATATATTTTCTCAACTGCTTGCCAAACGGCAGGTTCTCATCCGTAATCATCTGTCTTGGCGTGGGAGCGGGAATCACCTGGGATGGGAAATTCCTGTCTATCAACTTGGCAGTAAAGGGCGTTGGGCTTGGGAGGGCTGCGACTGCGGCACGGGCACTATCCTCAATTGCCTTTGACGCCCGCTGGGCAAATTCATAAAATTTCTGCTTTGTATCAGAGTCTGAAGCCTGTTCATAGCCATCTTTAAAGATTTCTTCCGCCTCTTTGTATTTCTTCAAGAAGTTCATCTTGAAAAGTCCAATGGACTCCTGAATATTGAACCACTGCGGGTCTGTTTTGGGGGTCAGATTCTGCGCCTTGGAGAGAAGGATTTCTATCTCTGTGTAAAGAGCGGGGTCCTTTTTATTTAAGTCAATTATAGCTGTGTTATAATATGCCTGAGCTAGCTTGGGCTTAAGTTCATCAGCGAGCTTTTGCCACCGGGTGTAATGAAGGGAAAAATTCTGAAAGCTTGGACGGGTGGTGAACCCCAGAAGTGTCTCATATTGCGAGATGGCATCTTTGAGATCTCCGGGATTAAGGGCATTCTGGTCGGCAAGGTAAAGCGCCTTCGTGAGGTCGGCGTTGAGGGTGGAAAGAACCAGGCCAGGCGATTGCCCGATGCTCTCCACGGCATCGAGCAACGTCCCGACTGCCTCCACGGATTTCCCCTCCATCATTTCTGTATTTGCCTTCAGATGTGCCACTCGGAAGTTATCAGGAATGGCTTCGGACTTTGACTTCTCAATCCGTTCCACCTCGTTAGCAGGGATTTCAATCCTTACAAAAGATGGCGGTGACTCAATGACAATCTTTTCCCCCGACTGGGAAATAATCCTGCCCTCAACTGATGTGCCGTCCTTCTTATGAATGATATCCGCATTGGAAAAGGAGGCGATAAGAAGCACAAGGAGAAGTATAACTTGACTTTTCCTTTTAAGTTTCTCTTTATTTCTCATCTCTTATCTTGAAGAGGAGGAAGTTTTAAAATCTCATTTCCAAAAGATGGGCACAACTTTTTGCCCGATGGTCATTTCAATATATTGGTGACTACTTTGAAGCCGGACTTTTTGCAAGTAAAAAAACCGGATGGGATGGCAGGTGGGACGTTTGCGGAACTGGCGATGGAGATGCTTGACGCCCTCGTCTCCGGCGGCGCTGAATATGGGGATGTGCGCATCGTGGAGACTCAATCGCAGAGTATCACCGTATCCGGAAAAAAAATTGAAGAGGTGCGAATGGAGGAAACCCTCGGCTCTGGCATAAGGGCGCTTGTGAAGGGGGCATGGGGTTTCGCCGCAAGTGACGATATGACGAATGATGCCGCTCGTAAAACCGCACTCAGAGCCATATCTATCGCCCGCTCCAGCGCAACTGTCCCCTCCTCCCACCCCGCTCACTTCATCCCCGCAGATAAAATCTGCGCAAATTATTCCACACCAATACGAATTGACCCATTCTCCATCTCCCTGGAAGATAAATTGTCACTCCTGACGGATGCCGCCGGCATTATGCTGAAAACTCGAGGCGTGAAAATTGCCAGAGGATTTTTTGACTGTTTCAGAACGCAAAAACTTTTCGCATCAACCATCGGCTCGCTCATCGACCAAGAGATAATTGAATGCGGCGGTGGTATTATTGCATATGCCATCAGGGATGGACATGTGCAACAACGCTCATTTCCCAGTTCCTTCCGTGGCAACTTTGCCACTTCGGGGTGGGAGTTTGTCCAATCGCTTGGTCTCAGTGAAAACGCCGCACGCACGGCAGAGGAAGCAGTTGCTCTCCTAAAGGCAAGGGAATGTCCCGCAATGGATAATGCCGCAGTTATTATTTCATCCGACCAGCTTGCCCTGCAGATTCATGAATCCATCGGCCATCCAATCGAGCTCGACCGCATTCTGGGTCAGGAGGCGAGCTTTGCCGGCACATCATTTCTTCAACCTGCAATGCTGGGAAATTTCCGGTATGCCTCACCAGTGGTCACTGTTATGGCTGATGCCACTGCCCCCATGGGTCTTGGGACATTTGGATTTGATGATGAAGGCATACCTGCCAGCCGCTTTCACATAATTGAAAACGGTATTCTTAAAAATTTCCTGACCTCCTGCTGGACAGCGTCATTACTAAGTAAAACCCATCGCTCTAACGGAACTGCGCGCGCGGATGGATGGAGTAAAACACCTCTCATCCGCATGACAAATATCAATCTCGAACCCGGGGAATGGGATTTCAAAGACCTTGTTTCTGATACGAAACATGGCTTTCTGCTTGAAACAAATAAATCCTGGAGTATTGATGACAGGCGTCTGAATTTTCAATTTGGCACGGAAGCGGCATGGGAAATCAGGAATGGCAAAATCGGTGAGCTTTATAAAAATCCTGTTTACACTGGCATCACACCGCTCTTCTGGCGCTCATGCGATGCTGTCAGTAACGCCAACTACTGGGAATTTTATGGCATTCTGGACTGCGGGAAGGGGGAACCGATTCAGACCATGCATGTTGGTCATGGCGCCGCCCCTGCACGTTTTCGCAATGTGAGAATCGGACATGCCAGCGGATTCAGATGACGTTATGATAAAATCTGAAACACCAAAATCCTCCACCTTCAACACCGCCCGTTATCTTGGGAAATTCTGCCATCTCCTCATTCTCAGTATCATCCTGACTGTGCCGGTTATCTATCCATTCAAGTTATCACAGACTCTCTTACAGAGGATTGTTCCATGGTTTGAATCACATGGAACAAGGTTAAAATTCTTGTGGGACTGGGAGCTGGAGCCCTTCCTTTATTTCGGGCTGTCGCCCCTCCTCTTGAAGTGGGTGGTTGCGGAGGCATTCATACTTGCCTTGTGCGGCGCTTATATCCTGTGGAAAATCCTCACCCCTTCAGCAAGATTCAACGTTCATTCATCACTTCTCTCCATAATCGCCTTTGCATTGCTCATTTACGCAGGCATATCCACCATATTTATTTCGCCCACCATTCACACAAGTCTCATGGCGTATGTTACTCTTGTTCTGGCATTCATGTTTTTCATCATCATTATGGACATCAAGAAAACTGAGCGGCTGGTTATCAAGTCTTTCATTCTGATTGGCATTGTTTCGGCGCTCCTCTGCATTATTGCCATCATGCAGCATTTGCGTCTGACAGATAGTTTCATGCTCCGATTTGACCGTGTCCGAAACAGCATGGGGTCGCTTATAGGGCATAATACGGGGTTTTCATCTTATCTCATGACCTCATACTTTTTATCCATAACTGCCCTGACGCTTGTGCGGCATAGAACGGTGCGTCTGACTCTCATCCTATTTTTAGTCATGGAGGGTTTTGTCATCGTGGCGGCACAAAGCCGTGCCGTCATTGCCATACTTTTCTTCCTCACCCCGCTTTATCTTCTTTACTTGAAAAAGATTTCCGGACTCACAATTCATCCCCGATGGTTTGTGACCGCCGGGCTAATCTTGGCTGTGATAGTGCTTGCCCAGATTGTAAACAAGCCGTGGAATCCTTTTTATTTCCGCGAGGCACCGCTTATCTCAAGACTTCAAGCCTTCAATCCCAAAAACTTGCGAGGTACAAGGTTGAGAATCCTGACAGCCTCGCGTCCATTACTCAGTGATTCACCCCTTTTCGGATATGGCTTTGACTCATTTCAATACGTTTACCCCAAGGCACAGGCGGACTATTATGCCAGCCACCCCGACACCATACTGATTCCCACTGATCTGCGCAGTCAGCAGGCTCACAATGAATATCTGGAGACTGCCATAGACCTTGGTTTTGTCGGTCTCTTCTTCATCCTGCTTGCGCTTTATCTCTTTCTGCGGAGAGGGCAGGATACACTGGAAGAGGTTCGCATAATCTGGCAAAAGAGGCTTCTCTGCGCCATCTTTTTCTCCATCGCGGCATATCTCCTTCACTCATTTGTTGATTTTCCCATGCAGATTCCCCCGCTCTCACTGCTGTTCCTTTTTTTACTGGGACTATGGGCTTCGGGCGACAAAATCTGGCTTAGAGAGAAGAAGGATGCTGTCCCTGACGTTATTCCCGCCCCTGTGATGATGCGAACCATATGGGGACGCATTGCGCTCATTTCCATTGTTCCTCTGATGCTCATATTCTTTCCCCTTGCCAATGCCGTGCTCCTGCGTCCGTTCCGCAGTGACCTCATTTATTACAAGTCTGACATGTACACACAGACATTTCACCAGTACCCCAATCTTCCCGCCAGTGAAAGGTTCTATCTGCTAAACAACGCCATTAATACTGCCCACATGGGGACTCGCCTTGACCCGCTTAACTGTGAAATGCAGTTCAAACTTGCGGAGGCATCATATCTCATGGGCGCCTTTTCCGAGGAGCAGGCAGTGGCGGCTGAAAAAGCGGGGAATAAAATTGAGGCGGAGAGGTGGAAACAGGGTGTCCGGCAAAACCTTGTACGCGCAGTTAATTGCCTGGGGACAGCCCTCCACGAATACCGCTTCCATGCGGTATATTACCTTCTGGGCATCTGTGAGGAGATGCTTGACCGCGTTGAGTCCGGAAAGGGACACCTGAGCCGCGCAAGGGAAAACTATGCCATTGCCGTTCGTTACTCCCCCGCCTATGCACCCGCGCTGAAGGATTACTCCGAACTCCTTCTCAGAATCTCACGCAACATTCCTGAACGTGAAAGGATTCCCCTTATAGACGAAATCGTGCGCCTGAGGAAACTCATAGCCAGATACCAGCCGGAGTTTTTCCAGAATTTCTACGTCGAAAAGGCTTATGATGCCATGGCGCAGGAGGAATATGAGCGCGCCATTCCACTGTTTATTGACCTGATTCAGGTCAAACCGGAGAATATTGATTTCCAGACCCAGCTGGCTACTGCCCTTTCCACCGCTGGAAAGTTCACAGAGGCGAAAAAAATCCTTGATGCGGCAATGCTCCACTATCCCGATAACCCATCAGTCTTAGATGGTTTTGTCATGTATTACATCTACAAGAAGGATTATGAAAAGGCACTCCCTTACATCCAAAAACGCCTCCGGTACAAAGAAACTAACAACAACATCTTTGAGGTCCTTGAAGCGCTCACACTTGAGGCGCTCGGGAAAAAAGAGGAGGCGAAAATCCGGCTGGATGCACTTGAAAAAAAATCGGCTAAAGAGCCAATGTATCTCCAGATTCTTGGCATGATGTATATCGACTACTTCAATAATGAGGCAAAAGGCATTGACTATTTAGAAAAGAGGGTGAGAAGAAGTCCGCCAACCAATTCGAAGGTTTATTATTGCCTTGCAGTTTACAACCTGAAAAAGGGCAATAAGGCGGGGGCAATTGCCTATCTCGAACAGGCACTGAAGCATCCCCCGGATTTCAAAAAGGCAAAGGAATTATATAAGCAATTAACCGGCAAAGAGGGAACAAGGACAGATGGATAAATGTCTCATTACCGGTGGGGCGGGATTCATAGGGACAAACCTTGCAAAACGGCTAATCCGCAAAGGGAAAAAGGTGCGCCTCCTGGATAATCTCTCCCGAAAAGGCGTTGAAAAAAATCTTAAATGGCTGAAGGAGAATTTCCCCGGAGGTTTTGAATTCATCAAGGCGGATGTGCGTGATATGCGCAGTTTAAAAAAGGCAGCCCATGATATCGATACCATCTTTCACTTTGCCTCACAGGTGGCTGTTACCACATCCATCGCCGACCCGCGAACCGATTTTGAGATAAATGCCCTGGGGACACTCAACATCCTCGAAGCGGCGCGCCTTAGCAGGTCAAGCCCCGCCATCCTTTACACATCCACGAACAAGGTTTATGGCAAAATGTCATCTGCCCGCGTGATGAAGAGGAAATTCAGATATGAATTACCCTCATGTCCGGATGGCGTGGATGAATCACAGACGCTTGATTTTTATTCACCCTATGGCTGTTCCAAGGGAGCGGGCGACCAATATGTGCGCGACTATGCCCGCATTTATGGAATGAAGACGGTGGTTTTCCGCATGTCGTGCATTTATGGACCGCACCAGTTCGGCAATGAAGATCAGGGATGGGTGGCACATTTTGTCATTTCGGCAATCGCCGGACGCCCGATTATGATTTACGGCGACGGAAAACAGGTGCGTGATATTTTATTTGTGGATGACCTTGTGGATGCCTTTGTTCGCGCGGCGGAGAATCTGGATAAGACTGCGGGTGAGGTCTTCAACATCGGCGGAGGGGCGCAAAACAGCATCAGTCTCCTCGAACTCCTTAATCTTCTTGAACAGATAACCGGAAGGAAAATTTCAACAGAATATCATGACTGGCGACCGGGCGACCAGAAGGTTTATATCAGCAATATCCAAAAAGCGCGCAACATTTTCGGCTGGAAGCCGCGCATAACACGCGAATCCGGCATCCGCCGCCTTTATGCCTGGGCTCTCTCAAACCAGAGCCTGTTTGGATAAATCAAGTCCCTTCCACTCCAGTAAAACGCGTGAAATTTATTCCTAATTACTTGTTGAGATTGAACCTATCTGACGTTCTGCCTCGGCAAGAAATTGGCTCGCGCGATCAATGTTATTTTGAGCAACATGCACATCGATTTTTGAAAAATGGGCATAATCCGCATCCTATCTTGCCTCCATTGCATCCAGAAGATAACGATGAAATTCAATGGGAACCTTTCCTACATGGGTGAATTGTTGCCCGAATGCGGCTATTACTGCGGAATGTTTGGAATAGGATAATCCTTCACCTTCCAGAAATGCTTGAGCAATGTAAAACATGGCATAATAAGCACGAGCGACCGCAAAGCCTGGAAATCCCACCCTGAAGGAGTAGCTTCGCCGCTTCAATGCTCTCATGCGCCTTGATAAGAAGTTCCCGCTGATCGGAAGTCATACAGGAACACCCTCACGTCGGATATTTCTCAAAAGAGGACCTTGCCTTGTTAAAAATCGCTCTTTATCAATAAACACGCAGGCAATTACCACGTCATATTCAAGACTCAGGTCAGAAACAATGAACCCAGTCCGTTCAATCTCTTCTCCAGCGTCCACCGAGCCTTCCAGCACGACAAGCACATCAATATCCGAATCTGAATCAGAATCCTCCCGCGCCTGTGAACCAAAAAGTATCATCTGATACAAACGCTCCCCATATAGTTCATGGAACCGTCTTCGCAATTCGGCAAGAATGGTTTGAACTGTCATCTTCATTTCAATTAATAAATATTGCGATTTTTACTTTCATGTCAAGTGATGAAAAAATAAATATGAATGTCAGCAGGCGGTCACCGTGCATAACGCGCGAATCCGGCATCCGCCGCCTCTGCGATTAGGTTCGGGAAAACCAGCGCCTGCTTTATGGCGGCACACACAAAATTGAGCAATGTTCTTAGTGAATCATTATCCAGTCACCCACACTCGTCGGCGGCGTGATGCTAATGTTGAATGCTGTGGAAGATATTTCACCGCCGTATCCGTCGCTAACAGTGAAGGTGAAGGAATCCACAGTCGTTTCACCACCGTCATGGGTGTAAGTGATTAAACTACTATCAATATCCGCCTGAGTGAAAGTGCCACCTGCGCCGAGTGTAGAGGCGCTCTTCTTTAGCGTGCCGTTAGCAGTGGCTGTGCCAATGGTAAAGGTAAGTTCTGAAGGACCCTGCTCGGCATCCGTCACCTGGAGGAGCGAGTTAGTTATGGTGCCAGTCATCGCCTCAGAAACTGTGAGCGGTAAGTTATGCGCCAGCGTCGGCGCAGTATTTACGGGAGCATTGTCAATTGTGACATTGTCAATCCATGTGCCTTCCTTGGCAACAGGACCGCCGCTATGATTTTCGCGGAACCCAACCTGAAAGGCACCAGAAGTGGGACCACCTGTCGGGATATCACCATGATAAATAACTGTATTGTTCATTTTGGCAACCAATCGGTAAGATGCAGAGGCATTTGGGTCAATCCACATTGAAAAAGTAGTCCATGACCCCGCTGTGATACCAAGGTCGGCGAGAGAGTTCGAGGCGAGCAGTGAGACAGGCGTGCTGTCCTGATTGTCGTTCGTTGCATAGACAAATTCAAAAACGCCGGGGTGGTCGGGGCGTCCATCATTAAGCCCCATACCCGCCGCATTTTCGTAAATCAGCCAATAGCCCGATTCATAACCATAACTTGGAAGAGACGAATTATTTGTAAAGAAGGCACTCCCCTGACGTCCACAGATGCCGATGCCAGAGGCTTGCACCGGGTCGCTTGAAGGCTGAATGTAAATCTCGCCGGATACCTTGTAACCTGTATTACCAGCGCCGAGGGCGGCATCGCCAAAAACGGACATCACGCCACCGCCACTTGTATCGCAACAGCGATGGACATTGCCACCGCTTGGCGATGCGGGAAGTCCGGCACTCGTCGGGTCCTGCACCGTAAAGCTTTGGAACGTCTGGAAGGCTTTAGCAGGTGCGGCGGTAAAATTATAATTAGTTGGAAATGTTGTTATGGAATTTCCATTCAGTGTTCCGGGCGTGGCGGGCATGAAGGAGAAGTCCTTATTGTTAATAAAGGTATCCGCTCCATCAGGATAGCGTCCGAACGTGTAAGGTATTGTTGAGGCATCCGTCCCAGAGGCTACATCGCCGCACCAGGGATAGCCATTTGACGTCACACCGAGTGTCTGCTTGCGTATCAGGTCTTTCAAACCACCGAAGGCTTTATAGACAACAGAATCATATACACAGCCAGTGCTGGAGTCCCAGAGTTGGATGGCGCTGGGCTGGGTGACTTTCAAGTCCTGCGTCGAGGCTGAGAACCCTGTGCTGTAATCCACATTGGGTACACCCGGGTCTCCAATGACGAAATAGCCATATCCGCCGCTGTCGTTCGGTATAGATTGCCCGCCGAGATCGATAATGCTGGACGTTGCATCGCTTGCAAACAAGCGAATCTGAAAGTTCGCAGGGAAAGCGCCCGCCGGACCATAGATTTCAATGAACTCCTTGGATATATCACTGTATCGGAATTCGTTTATCTTGTAATTCTTTCCACCTGGGTTGCGATGCTCATAAGCCAGTTCATCGAGGACAATATAGGCTGTTGAACCATTGGTTGTTCCATCGCCTTCAACGATAAAGCCGATGAAAGATATATCGCGCGTCCCTGCACCCGCAGTGTCCAGAATCCCATCGCCACTGCTAAAGGCAGGTTCGCTGGTAGTATAACCATGAATTGTGGAGGCATCAGTCAGGTCCCATTCTATCTGGCGCCAGCCGGATGTATTCAAAGTGTAAGGGTCGGATATTTCCAGCTGTTTCTTGGAATCCATGACCACCATTCTGAGTTGATAATTGGGTATAGCAGAAGGAGTATAAAGATAGGTCGAAATAGCGTTATTGGCATCAAATACCGCCGCAACGGCATTGATATCAATAATATGAGATGTCGGATGCGCCAGAACCTCATAACGAAAGAAAATTCTATTATTTGTTGCACCTTCGAAATCGAATGTGACCTTCATGGCGTTGGTGGAATTTGCGGGCGCACCTGTGCCCGCTGGTTTAGTGATGATTGAGCGGGCGGAATCGCTATCTGTGTCGCCAGTCGTGTCAGGCGACTCGTTGGGATCACGCCAGCGCCAATCCAGCCCTTCAAACCCATCAATCAGAAAATGCCGACTGCCAGGGGCTTTGAGAATTTCCTCGCAAAGCTGATAAACATGCGGATACATGCGGGTTCTGGTCACACTTGTTCCGCTGATTGGATCCCATGAACTTGTTTCGCAGAGCCAGCGTAACGACCAGAAACCAACGCCACGAATGCGCCGTCCCTGCCACGGGTAGGCAGAATCCTGAAGTGCCAGCGCATGGCGGATTTTATATTCCAGCGTCTCTGTGTCATCCCATGTCGCTGTATAGTCCGTGGAGCCATCATTGTAAGTATACCATACCGACTCATCCCCTGTGACATAATTATTTGT
>Ga0172362_10000236_pt1 | contig 42645 bp, 27 predicted proteins | sample LakKivs1_kivu2a2_FD_114534 | JGI IMG/M metagenome (GOLD analysis project Ga0172362, IMG submission 114534) | Sediment microbial communities from Lake Kivu, Rwanda - Sediment s1_kivu2a2 | ecosystem: Environmental > Aquatic > Freshwater > Lake > Sediment | place: Rwanda: Western Province, Lake... | reverse complement strand
TATTCGCGTTAAATACACAAAACGAATTAATGCAGGTGCAGTGTATGATATTCAAGTTGACCCATCGCATATTTTTTCAGCAAATAATATACGTGTTCATAATTGTGTGGTGATGGATGAAACAGCGCGGTTTAAAGATAACCAAGGAAAATTTTCTGGCGATGCTGTTTATTTTACAGTTTCTCGTGCTGTTAAGACATTTGGCGATGAAGGAAAAGTACTTTCTGTGTCTTCTCCTATATTCATGGATGATTTTCAAATGCGACTGTATAAACAAGGTAAGCGCTTAAAACAATTTTTGTGTTATCATCTGCCAACATGGGAAATGAATCCTAGTATTACTCGTGAAATGCTTGAACCAGAGCGGAGATTAAACCCGGAAGCGTTTTGGCGTGATTTCGGCGCAAAACCATCTGCATCGATTGAGGTATATTTTCGTAGTCCGGAAAAAATTGATATATGTATTGACGCAAATCTTCCTACTCTAATTGAAAATAATCAACTTATGCCACATGCATTACCAAAGCCAAATAATTTTTATTTTCTCGCTGGAGACCCGGCTGTAAAAAATGATGCATTCGGTTTGGCTCTCGTTCATTTAGAGGGGGAGGTTGTTGTTACAGATTTTGCGTTTAGGTTTGAGCAGGAGGAAACGGAAATAAATGCGGAGGAGGTCAAAAATTTTATAATTGATGTTGCAAATAGATATCCACTCCGCACTTTTGTTGTTGATACATGGCAATTTCCTGAAACAATACAAGCGGTTTCACAAGCAGGTATTTATGTTAAACAAAATATAGTAAAGAAGCAAGAATATGATTGTTTGAAAGAACGTATATATACAGGCAAGATTAAAATACCGGGAAATGAGAAATTAATAGATGAGCTCAAATCATTAGAATTAATACGAGGAATCCGCATTGACCACCCACGTACAGGGTCAAAAGATATCGCTGATGCATTAGCAAATGCGGTTTGGGAGTGTGTTGGCGGGAATATACAAAAACCCGAGCTGTGGCGCCCCGCGGAAGGCATATACCACAAACGTATTGAACCTTTACCACGTATCGACCCTATAGATGAGAGGGAGTTTCATGATTACGAAATATTATAAGAAGTTAAAAAAAGCGGTGAAATTAAAACCAAAAGTTATTGACAAACCATGGATTAAAGTAGTACAAGGTCAAGAACTTGAAAAAGAAGTTGATTTATCGCCCGCACCACGTTTTGAAACAATTATTGATGTAAATGCAACTACAGGAAAGCGTGAACAGAGAGTTCAGCTTGTTTCTGCTGGCAATGTTTATAGCGGTACTTCGATTGAAAACGCTTTAAAACAAGGTTACGGCCCTACGACACAATGGTATAATTATTTTGAGTCAACTGCTGTTTTGCGTAAATGTATCAACTTAATAGGCAATTTTACAACACATGCAGGATTTGAAACGACTGTTAAATGTTTAGACCCGAAGGATGACCCAAACAAACCAGAATATCAAAAAGTAAAACAAAAAGTTGATGATTTAAATCGTACGGTAAATATGGATAACGTTCTTCTTCTTTCAGTAATAAAACGTCAACTCTATGGTAATTGTGGATGGACTATGATTACGAGTAATGGTCAAATAACAGGACTTATGCCGTTATACAGCGCGTATATGACACCAAGGGTGGATGAAAAAACAGGCGAAATAACAGGTATCACGTATTCATATGCATTAACTTCGAACAATTTTATACCAAAAGAGCGATTATTATATTTTTCACTTGACACATTCGAAGCAACTACATCCTCTTATATGGGCGTTTCATCATGTCGGTCTGTTGCCCGCAATATTCGCATAAAAAAGAATTTAGAGAGAGACTTATTATATGCTTCCCGTAGCTTGTGGGCGCCGATTGTTATTTATCAGGCTGAAACGCGCGGATTGACACCTAACGAGAAAGGGACGTTGTTTAATGAACTAAAAGCAGAATTAAAACCGGGCGCAGTTGTTGTAACGAATATGCAAGTTGCACCTAAAGTTATTCAATACAACCCTGACTTGAATAATCTTATTCGTGCTATTGAAAAACAAGACGAAGAAATAATTGGAAATTATGGAATCCCGAAAGCATTGCTGAGTCGAGAAAAAACGATAGCACGCGCAACATTGGAGTATAGCATCCGTTCTTTTTATGAATCAACTGTTGCAGGAGAGCAAATTTATTTTAAACGACAGCTTGAAAAGCAATGGTATGACCCAATAGTTAAAGCGTTGGGGTATGACGATAAAATTCGTATACGCCATGAATGGAGACCAATTATCGACCCAGAGTCGGATTTAATAACCGCTCTTGTTAGAGCGTTCGAGGCTGGTGTTGTATCAGCAGAAGAATTTTTCAGACGGCTCGGTTGGGAGCTTGATAGGGTTATTGATAAAACAAAAGATGTACCGGATGAAAAACCGGAGGAAAAGGTATAAAACATTTAACATAAATAGATGGAGGAAGTTTAATGGAAGAAAAATATGTAGCCGCAAAAGCAAAAGTCATGGAAGTAAAAGAAAATAACGCTTATGTTATTGGATTTAGATGTCCTGATTGCCAAAGCGGGTATGTAACAGCAGATTATAGCAACACCGCCAAATTAAATGTGGGGGATATTATTGATGTTAAGATTAATGGAATTACAAAAGACCAAACATTAAAAATTCAATTTTTGTATGAAAAGCCGGATGCAGGGTGGATGCCTGACATTATGGCGCTGGCACGTGAGTTAGGCATAGTGGTAGAACAAAAAGAAGAAAAACCAATAGTACCAGTAGATGCGAAACAGGAAGAACAAGACGAGCAATTGGCACACTGGACACGTGCTTTTATTAATGACTTACCAAATTCATCATTTGCCTATGTAGAGCCTTGCTACGGAAAAACAACTGAGGATAAAAATGCGCGACATTTACCATATAAGGATGCAGGCGGAAAAATAGACTTACCGCATCTTAGAAACGCGCTTGCGCGTGTTAATCAAATTAAACCGATTTGTTCTGATACTAATAAAGACGCTGCAATATCACATGCACGGTCTGAATTAGAAAAAGCAGCAAAAAGCGCTGGAATTGGCCAATACAGAGTCCGTGAATCATTTGGAAATCGCGTATATCGTATATTAGATACGTTTGATGGGGGCACCTTTATTGGGTTATCAAAAATCGATATGGAAGTAGATACATTAGCGGACCGAGATACGTTTGACCGCATTGCTGAGGAACATCAGATGGCTGATTTTACACTTATTAAACACTGGTGGGGGCAGGATGGGCAATACCGACATTGGGATTTATTTATAGACGGAAAAGAACATTTCGTTCTAGAAAAAGACCCACTTTCCGAGACAGAAATGCGTGTTATTCAACGAGAACCGTATTCAGAGGAATTTTGGTTGCGTGGTGAAAAATTAGAAACAATAGCACCTAATAATCCAGGAAACCCGTCAAAGAATATGGAATGCAGCATTCAACAAATTGATAAGGGTAAAGTTGCAATATATGAAGATGCACAACAGGCAGATGGTGCATGGTTAAAGCGTGTTGAATTTTTTGGTAGTAAAATTGAAGGTAGATGGTCTCTCACGAGCGATATTTCGCGCGTTTGGCATGCTTTAAAAGAAACAACACAATTAAGTGAACAAAACCCGCTCGATTCTGATATCCTCCTTTCTGGTGAAATACGCGCTTGGGAAGAAACACCAGATGGATTAAAAGTTCACGGTAGAGCATTATCCTTTGGTGTGTGGAACGGATTTTACTGGCCACCTGAGGTTATTGAAAAATCGCCGCTTAATGAATTCGACAATATGATTATTGATGTTGAGCATGATACAAGCAAAGTAGCTGGTGTGATACTTAAAAAAGAGGTAAAAGGACCTGATGTAAATGTCGATTTTATTGTTCATGATTATGAAACGATGGAGAAAATTAAAAATGGCGAGTATAAGGGGTTGTCTATTGACGCAAAAGTTTCTGCGGACCCTGTTAGGCGTGTTGTTACAGGTATAAAAAGATACACGCGTTTAACAGTTTGCAAGAATCCAGCTTGCAAAGTGTGTTATATTGGCGCTACAAATTGTGAATGAAATGGCTGAAAAGGAAAAGAAGCCTGCTTCTTGGACATTAGATTTAGGCAGCGAGGGTTTTGCTGGTGTTACATTTTCTAAGAGAAATGATGTAAAATACGGGATACGGCCGATGCCGTATTATGAGATAGATGGTGATTTAGAAATTTTAAACGAAATAAAGAATCAACTTTTCAAATACGGTATTAATTCAACATTGATGGAGAATAAATATTTTAACTCTTTGCAAGTTGTTGGTATTGATAATTGTTTAACATTATGTGATATTTTGGGGATGGATGACGGGTGGTCGCAGTCCCTAAAAGCAGAATTTAAGAATGGTAAACATTTAACGCCAGACGGAATTAAAAAATTGCATATTAAATTCGGTAAAAAATCATTATTATCATATGAAGAAGTGTGTGCTATCGTAGATGCCGCGCGGGAAAAACATTTAAATGAAATATTAAAAAAGATTTTTGCAAAAGAAAGGCGACTTCATCTCTTGCCATTATTTGATAAACAATATAACGAAGTAGATGTAGCAAAAACATCATGTATGCAGTGCGGCAAAATAGGTGTAAAAATATATTTTGTTGGTAGATATCCGAGGAAAGATAATACTTTCTTTCTTTGTGATGAGTGTTTTGATAAACTAGATAAGCCTTTTCCAAAAGCGGTAGTAGAACAAACACGAAAAAAAATTTATCATTTGCATAATAAAGCGCTGATTAAAAAGCATCTTCAGCCAAAAGAATTGTGTGAAGTTTGTGGGCAATATAAGGCGTGTCATGTATATGGCATCAAGGATGATGGGGATGATAGTCAAAACATATCATTATGTACTAACTGCCGTGCAGAATGGTATGAGCGTGGGCATTTATACAGGCCCGAGAGTGTTCTGGAAGATATAATTAGTTACGTTTTATATGAAGAGTTTCCCGAGTATTTTTATATTAAAAAGCAAGTTGGAAAATTAATACCAGATTTTGTTTTTCCGGAGCAAAAAAAGGTAATTGAAGTTTTTGGATGCTATTGGCATGCATGTCCTATACATTTTCCAGAGCGTGAAATAAAACAGGAACTAACATACGAATATCGAGCCCGATACTTTGCAGAACAGGGATATGAAACATTAGTTATATGGGAGCATGACTTTGAGCATGAAGATTTATTAATTCAGCATATTCGTAATTTCTTTTTGATTGGTGCATAACTTCCCTTTCAAGTATTTTTTACTGGATTTGCACCAAACCTTTATAAACCCGCACCAAAGACATATCATTTTGAGGTAAACAATGCCAGAACAAGGGAAGGATGTTTCCAACACTTTGGATAAAGCATACCCGCCTGCACAAGCTGATGACACAAAGTTAAAGGCTATGCTTGCGGAGCTTGAAAACAAAATGAAGGAACTAGAGAAGGAGAATAACTCATTAAAAGAGAAGTTGGCCGAAATAGAGAAAGAGCAAGTTAAGAAGCTGGCAGAACAAGTGGCCGACACAAAGATAAGTAGAGGTCTTTTAGAGGAAAGCAAGAGAGCAGAGGCAACAGCCGAACTTTCAAAGCTATCTTTTAGTGTCCTTGAATTGCTGCAGAAAGAACTTTCACAAGTGAAGGTTAAACTGAGCGAGAATCCAACACCGTTGGTGACTCTAGCACAGGAACCAGCACAGCTAAGTCCTGCACAATTAAAACAGAATGAAGTTGATGAAATGAGACAGAAACTGTTTGGACATAAAGAGGACCCCTATGAGTTCTACAAGAAAAATGGGAGGTTTTAAGTATGGCCGATACAGGTAGAATACAAAAAACCTACGACTTCTATGTAGATAAAGAGACTGCTGCAGAAAATTTAACAAAGGGTGATTTAGTACACGCCGACGTAACAACCGCAAAGGTTAGATTATGTGATGGGGATGGTACTGATACACCGCCTTATGGTGTTGTATTAGAGACAACTTCTGCAGATGCAACTGGTTTAGTTTGTTGGCGTGGTGTGGTCGAAGTGACTGCAACTCCAGGTGCTGCAATAAAGAAAATAACACCTTTAGCTGCAGGTGCTGGAAAAATTACAGCCGCATGGACAACCGCAACAGCAGAACACCAAATTGTCGGACACGCACTTGAGGATGTGACAACTGCCTCAACTGAGATAAAAATTATGTTGGCGGGGTGGTAGAAAATGCCAATGATGATGGTAGGCGATATTGCGAATGTAAAAGCGCAAGTCGTAATACAGGAAGTATTGGGATTAGCCCGCGTTCAATATAGACTCAGAGAGCTTTGTCAAGTCATCGCAATGCCTCACCTCGTTGCTGATGTAAGAACTGCAACTGATTATACTGGTTCTGAAAAGGTTCCAGAATTAGTTGAAGCAGATATCAAATCGCAAGCATATTCCAAAACGTCTTTTGACTTATGGAAGAACGTTGTGCATTTAGCTATATCCGCTGAAGCAGGACTCAAATCAGATATCGATGTGTTGGGCCTCGAAGTGAAGTCTGCAGCCAAAGAACTAGCGAGAATGGAGAACAGTCAAATTGCAACCGAGATAGAAGCGGATAGTACAGCCAAGTCTGGTTCCGCGTGGGCAACTGGTTCAAACAATCCAACTGATGATATTATGGCAGGTGCTGACCCGATATTTGATGCGGGTTACGAAGCTAAATATCTTGCTATGAAGCATACTCAGTATGTTAGTTTGATTACCAACGATTTGCTTGCTGGTTTCCTTGAGAGAGGAACATGGGTAGTTGATGGAAAATTACCAACAGTTTGTGGTTTGAAAATAATCATAGACCAAAATGTAACAGCAAACAAAGCATATGTTATTGACCCAGCCGCACCAGCTATAATTCTTGGTGAGGGGCCAGAACTCGCAATCGAGTATGGTCAAGACGACCCGCGATTCTTCAAAGGTTATGCACTAGCTAAATTTATTGAACCATCGTTCGTAAATACTAGCGCTTGTCGTGTTCTCACAGGTATTTAGGGAGGAAATCGAATGGCAAAAGAAGGCGTAGGATTGACCGGTCGCGTTCACATGGTTTTGAGAGATGTTGACGGCAATATTAGAGAAGAGAGGTATGGACCAAACCTCGTTGTTACTGATGGTAAGGAAGAAGTTGCCCGTTTAATCGGTGCAGTTTCTGGTGATGCGTTTACGCATATAGCTATTGGTATTGGTACAGCTGCCCCAGCTGCAGGTGATACGACCCTAGGGTCTGAAGTCGCCTCTGGTGGTGGGTCCCGTACAACATGTACAAAAGATGTACTAACCAATTCCGTTACTAACGATACCGCGAGATTTGTAACAACCTATAACTTCACAGCAACCTTCGCCGTAACTGAGTCTGGAGTTTTCAACTCGAGCTCAACCGGTGACCTGTTGTGTAGACAAACATTCTCGGCTCTAAACGTTGGGTCAGGCGACTCTTTAACTGTGACGTGGCAAGTCAGAGTGGGTTAAACTCATAAAAGAGCTATAGGTAGGGCGACTGCTCTACCTTATGTTACTTTATGCAAGGTAATAACAATCTGCAAAATCAAATTGCGGATTTAAAACAAATTACAAATGCACTTGCGTCTGAGTTACATACACATGAGTATGGGCCAGCATTCGCATTTATAACATTTATTTTCAATAAAATCGATAATTGTGTAGCAATACTTGATGAGCACCAAAAAATGATATTTGTTAACGACGCCTCTGTTAAGCTCGCAAAGGAATGCGGTGAGGACGCTACATCATATATCGGGAAAAGTTGCACAGAAATAAAAAAATGTGGTGGTATGGTTTGTGAGTCTTGTCCAGTAAAACAAGTACTAACGACAAGACGCGTTACCAGCACTCCTATAAAGAGCTCATACGATAAACAGCAACGCACTCTTGTATGTATTCCGCTATTATATGATGGAGTTTCGGCAGTTATTTTGATTGCGGGAGATGCATATGACCGACGACACACAAAATAACATTGATAGATGGATGATGGTTTCTGAATGGCGGGGTAAAATGGTTGCAATTGCTGACACACTTATTAAACAACTCGATGACCTCGAACATATATACACCGAGCGATGCCACACTGTTGATGACAAATTTGAGAAGGTTACAGCAGAAATCAAAGTCAACCAAATGGCTATTATGCAAGAATTTAAAGCAGTCGATACACGAATAGATAAAATCGAGATAAGAGTTGCAGAAATTGCAGGCACAACTGCTCTTATTGTTAGTATCGTTATGCTTCTTTTAACACATCTTCTCCGTCTTTGAAAGGTAAACTTATTTATATTAGTTGTTTAGATATTCTATTTTTGAAAGGTAGATATTATGACATGGACTGTTGTTATTTCTGAGAAGGATGATGGGACTGTTTCATTTTTATATGATGGAAAAGTCGATAGGTATAAGCTTATCGGTCTTATGGAAGTAGAAATAGATATGATGAGAAAGGAGTTAATTCAAAATATGATGAAAGGGAGTGACAAATGACAGACTCGACTTCGAACCAACTTTTAGTTGCACTGCAGACACAGTATACTAACTTTATCAATAACCTTGCAAGCCAGCGGGTGAAAGGAGTTATTATAAGCGGTGAAGCGATAGAAGTTCAACTTTTATATAGTGCCGTCGCAAATGTTTGGTCTATTAACATACTGCATATTAAAACTGGTTTAGCTGTAAGTGACTCATATTCGTCATATGCAAATGCTTTAGCTGTATATAATAATATAACATAAACGTGGGGTATTGGTAAGGATGGCTGCAACCAAGCTATATTTCTTTTACCCATCTATTGCAGGAGAAACACCTGATGGCTGGGCTGTTGATTCAAATTATAATGATAAATTTATTCGTGGTGCAGCTTCAACAGATGTACTTGGTATCGGTGGCTCAAACGAACACACACACTCTACTGCTGGTTATTCATGTAGTGTAGCAAGTGTAGCATATCAAAAATCAGGAACTGCTTATACTGTTGCGTCCACACAACATACCCACAAACAGGGGTCGATAACTCTCAGCACGACTGTTTCCGCGTTGCCACCTTACCAGACGGTTCAAGTAATTTATTATAGTAATAGCCCGTTAACACCAGATAGATTTCCACAAGGCGCGATAACATGGTTTAATACAACAATTATTCCTGATGGTTTTTCTGCTTACAAAGTTGTTGATTGTTATTTGAGAGGGACAGGTGGTGCGGCAGATTTAGGTGGTGCATCAAGTCACTCCCACAATATTGTTGGTACGACAGGCGGTGTTACAGGTACCGGTACTACAACAGTAGGTGCGGTATCAATAGCTGCGGCATCACACACACACACAGGTAATGGTGCTTCAAATGGAGGCGTGTGGTCACCTAACTATTGTGCGCGAAAGTTCTATATTGCGAAAGAAGATGCAACAATACCACTTGGTATTGTTGCTGGTTTTGACGGGGAGCCGCCCTCAGGTTGGACAAGTTTGTCTGAGTTTGGTGATGACCCTTTTCATCGATTAATATTTTCTTCCGGCGATGAATCGACAGGTGGTGCCGGTCATACGCATACTGTAAATGCAGCATGTAAAAATGATGGTGCCACCACTACCCGTTATGGCACGGCCGGTTTTTCTCAAATTGCTGCTGGTGCACACACACACACATTGCATATGCAAGCCTCCACAGTAGCTGCGACCGTAATGCCTGCATATAGAGATATGGTTTTTGCATACAAATCATCTGCCGCACTTGCAACAACACGAACTGAAGAATTAGCAACAAATGATGATGAAACTAATAAATTATCCCGCCCCTATTATGAATCATGCAGCCTATACGACGATGAAGTTAACAAATTGTCTAGGCCGTATTTTGATAGTACAACATTAACAGACGACGAAGCTAACGGGCTATCCCGCCCGCTGTTTGACAATTTATCCCTTACTGATGGTGTAACGAAAGTTCCTGCATATTCGCGCATATACACTGACACAACGACTTTATACGATGACCTAATTTTTGTACTCACAAGACTCTTCACTGAAAATATCTCATTGACAGATGCAGAGAGCAACGTATACACTCCTGGGATGAAAATTCAGAATTGTTATGATACCACTACATTAAGCGATTCATTTACTTGGGTGCTAACGCGTGCTGTCATTGAAATAATTACACCTTCTGATTTGATAGCGAGACAATTTTCAGCTGTTCGTCTTTTACCAGAACAAACAGCGTTAACGGATAGTTATGCAAGAACTTTTATGGCACGGCGCCAATTAACTGATACCGCAACACTAACAGATGCTTCTACTATTTTAAAACTATTTGTCAGGTTATTAACAGATACAACCACATTAAATGATTCATTTGTAGTGATAAAGCAATTTACACGTTTATTAACAGACCTTGCTACATTAGCAGATTTGCTTGCTAGAGTTATCAGGTTTAATAGAATTTTCCTTGACAATATAAGTTTAAATGATGCATTTGGCAAAGTTTTTGCGAGACAGTATTTTGAAGCTGTATCATTGTCGGATGCACAAACAAAAACATTAGTGAGAAATTTTAATGAAAATATCATTTTATATGAAGATGAAATTCATACATATTATCAAACTCTAGAAGACTACCCAACTTTAACTGATTTATTTACCAAAATTTGGATTTCTGCAAAACTATATCAAGATAATCTATCTCTTACTGACCAACTAGTTGCATCAAAAATATTTGCGAGATTGCTCACAGAAAGTACAACAACAACGGACACCATCAGCAGAATATTTCAAATAACTAGGTTATTCACAGATACAACCACATTATATGATACTGTCATTTCATCAAAATTGTTTGCCCGTTCTCTTACTGAAACAATACCATTAACCGATGGATTTAATATATTAAAAATTTTTACAAAAATATTTACAGAAACAACAACACTATCCGATAGTTTCGTACGAACTTTGTTAAAATCTGTTATTTTGATTGATACCGCTACAACAGCAGATGTTTTACAGCGTATCTGGGTAGTATCGAGAATATTTGTGGATAATACAACCCTAGCTGATTCGTTTAGCAGAAGCGCGTTATTTAAACGCTCACATACAGAAAGCGTGGCTTTATATGACCAGGTAGTATATTTAAAAATATTTACGCGGCAAATTTCAGAAACGGTAACTCTTGCGGATACATACACTAGATTAGCAAATTATATCCGATTATTTGCTGAACAAATTATAATAACAGATACATTCAGCCGAATTGCATCAATCAGTAGAATATTTACAGAACTTGCAACTTTATCTGATGTATTTATGAAACAAACAGCACAAACAAAACTAGAAACAACCACTCTCACTGATATTCAGTCAAAGATATTATTAAGAACATTTAGAGATGCAGTAACAATATATGATGAGGAAATGCATGCCTTCTACGCAACAATGGAGGAGGGTGTTGAACTCCTCGATTCATATAGTAGATTGTGGGCTTTGTCGCGCATATTTACGAATAATCTATCTCTTGCTGATATAATTGCCGCCCAAAAATTGTTTGTACGATTGTTAACAGATAATACCACTCTTTACGATGCGCTTCAGCGCAGCATTCCTTTCAATCGATATTTGAATGAAACAACAACATTAGTGGATGTAGTTGTTGCGGTTAAGCAGTTTATACGTTCATGTATTGATAGTTTAACGCTTAGTGACTCGTTAGTCTCACTGAAGTTGCTTATCCGAAGTTTAGCGGAAGTGGTTGCATTAAATGATAATTTTGGCCGTTTGCTGCAATCCGCACGTTTATATCAGGATAATGTTACACTTCCAGATACATTGCAGCGCATTTGGACCTCGAGTCGATTATATTCTGATAGTTTATCCCTAACAGACAATATGTCTTTACAAAAGATGTTTGTTAGGTTTAATGTTGAAGGGGCGTCGTTGTATGATAATATATTTAAGCAATGGTTGTTTACGCGGAGCTATGAGAATAGTTTAACAACTTCTGATTTATTTGGTCGTGTTTGGCAATACTCGCGCATTTACACGGAGAGTTTATCTGCTGTTGATATTTTAGTTTTAGTAGTTAATAAAATATTTGCAGAGTCGTTGAGCACTACAGATGGTTTAACAAAACAAATGGTAGTTGTGAGAAAAGAATCAGTTACTCTTACTGACGAACAAATTACCAATTATTATCTAACGTTGGAGGAAGCATTTAACCTGATTGATTTGCTTAGCCGTGTTTGGCCTCTTAACAGAACGTATAATGATTTCATAACGACATATGATAATATCATTTTATCAAAGTTATTTACTAGAAGTTTTACGGACATAATTACGGGTTGGGATGTTTGTAGCAGAGTTATTAATTTTGTTAGAAGTTTGTCCGACCAAATTTCTGCGGCTGATTTATTTGTGCGGGTCTGGACACACTTGCATTTGTTTATAGATTTATCAGTTTTATACGACCAAATGGATTATGTTTCAAAGGGTGCAAAGCGGCTTGATGAAAGCGTTGTATTATACGATAGTTTAATACGGTCTGTTATATTGAGTAGGGCATATACTGATAGTGTTACCTCGTCCGACACGTTTATTAAACAATTACAACGTTCGATATATGATACCTTCACTACGTATGATATTTTAACATGGATTTTGCAACGTCCGTTCGGTGAAACAATTGTGTTTAATGACGCGATGGTAAGAAGTATAACCAGAACACTGCAGGACCAAACAACGTTAACAGATGGTGAATATAAATTACCGGTAGTTGTATTTACAGACCAAATAACGCTTTCTGATAGTTACACGAGATTGCCTGCATTTATACGAACGTATTATGATAGTATGACATTTGGTGATACCCTCACTGTTGCGGGCGCGAGGTTATTTACTGAAAACGTAGTGTTGGTTGATGTAATCAATAGAATATCAACAGCGTTACGTTCAATTCAAGAAGTAATAACGACGTATGACGCAATGCAAAAGATTGAAACAAGGATATTATTTGAAGCAACAACCACTTATGATATGTTTGTAAGGAATGTTAATCGCGTTTTATTTAATTCCTTAACACTAAGTGATGCATTTATAAAAACAATACAAAGACCGTTATCTGATACGGTGACGTTATATGATGGCGAATATGAAGGTTTAATTATCCAAATTGCGGAACCACTTGGATTGTATGATTTATTTAGCCGTTCTTGGGTCTTAAATAGAATTGTTGCGGATACTATAACTCTAAATGATACACTCGCAACATCAGGAAAATTAATGTTTGAGGGTGGCGAAACCACAATTTTGGGCGATATTATAAATAAAATGTGGGTATTTTCGCGGTTATATACTGAAAACATCGTTTTAAATGATATTTTAATTGCGTTTAAAGCATTTATTAAAGGATTTACAGATAATATATTGCTTTCTGATGATTTTGCGCGTTTAAATGCAATTTCGCGCGGTTTAAATGAGAATATAACTATAAATGATGCATTTAATAGGTTAATAACGAATATACGCGGATTTTATGAATTAATCGCACTAAATGATGTTTTTAGCAAACTTTTTGCATCTTTTAAGATTTATTATGATAGCACATCATTAACTGACTCGTTTATTAAAAGTGTAAGCAGAATATTATATGAAAATGCCGCTCTAACTGATATATTTACGTACATATTCTTGCGTGTATATACCGAAATCATTACTTTACCTGATTTAATGTCAAGAACGCTATCACGCACTTTAATAGAGCAAGTAGCACTTATTGATGGTGAATACGGCGCGCTAACTTATATACTTGGCGATTATAATGAGCTAATTGATTTAATAAACAAAAAATGGATTTTCAGACGCGAGTATGGCGAAAATATCCCATTAACTGATATATTTACAACATCTGGAAAGTTAGTTTTGCTGCAATCAGAAATATTATTATTAAACGACATGTTTGCGAGGTTGTGGGCGCTAACAAAACTTTATACGGATGACACAGCACTCACAGATGTTGCGAGTTGGTTAAAGCAATTCACACGAAGCTATACCGAAAATACAACTCTTAATGATAGTATAGGTCGGATAGTTACTTTCGTCCGCACATTGAATGAAATAACCAATATTAATGACTTATTTGCAAGAATATTTAATATTACGCGCAACTTGCCAGAATCTGTAATACTAACAGATACAGCAACACGGATATGGATATTTGCACGCATTGAAGAGGAACAAATACTGTTAGAAGATAAATTGGCTCGTTTGCTGAATAGAATATATAACGATGTTGTTACAATTACGGATGGTCGATTTTTGCAGTTTATGAAGCTATTGAAGGATTCAGTAATATTAGCAGATGAGCGCATATCTGATTATTACCTTACTTTAGAGGAAATGATTGAGTTGCTTGATGTATACCAGCGTTTATGGGCATTAAACAGAGTGTATGATGATTTATTAACACCAAACGATGTTGTAAACCGCATTATTCAGGTTATTAGAAACTTTGCAGAAAACACAGATTGTTCAGATGCTTCTTCATATTTAAAGAGCTTAAACAAGAATTATATAGAGAATATAATTTTGGGTGACAAATTCAGCAAAGATGCACAAAAATTGTTTGTGGATAGCGTATCGTTAAGCGATATATATACGCGCTCTTGGCTGCACTTAACTTCATTTGACGACCCTATTACTTTATACGATATCAACACCAATACAAAAAAAGGCACCCAATTATATCTTGAGTCACAAACATTATCCGACTTGCTGGCTTGGCTTATTTCAAGACCATTTGATGAAAATATTACTGCATATGACATATGCGAACCGTTGGCAGCAGCTAAATTAACATTGACGTTGAATGAATTCGGTGAATATAGGGTGGTGATGGGCTAGTGCTATTTGAATATTACACTTCTAATGATGATGATAACAAAGATGTCTATGGAACGAAGTGGCGCGCACAGACATTCACACTAGGTAATGTTGGATTAGATGCAACCACAACGATTACAGGAATAAGTATAAAAGCATGGAGAAGTGGGTTTGGGTCGCCTGGCACAGTAACAGCAGTTATTACATCAACAGATGGTAGTGGTCTGCCCACTGGTTCTGATTTATCTACTGGTACATATAATGGAAATAATTTTTCATTTATCTCTCCTGGAGGTTGGTATGATTTCACAATGTCAGCAGCTACGCTTGAGGCTGATGCAAAATATGCGCTGATTCTGAAAGCAACGAGTGGAAGTGCTGCTAATTATGTTAATTGGAGAGATGATAAATCGTCACCCTCTTATAGCGGTGGCAACATGTGTGTTTCCACCAACAGTGGTACTTCATGGACATCAGAAACAACTGCGGATGCTATGTTTAAAATATACGGAAAAGGCAAACACACAGAGGTGTATGATAGTTATACTTCAAATGATGATGATGGATATTTGTTTGATACATTCCGTAAATACGGGCAATCTTTCACCACATCATTCACGACAAGATTAACAAGAGTAAGACTTAAATTGCTTACTACCTCCAGCGGAGACCCAGGAACCATAACTGCAACATTATATGATACGGATGGTAGCGGCCTTCCAACCGGTTCTGCTTTAACATCCGGAACATCAATGGGAACCAATCTCACATCAACAGCGGTGTGGAAAGCAATTGACCTTACACCATATACGCTAAAAGCAGATACAAAATATGCTCTTACATTAAGTGCACAAAATACAGGATATTTAAAATGGCGCGGGGATAAAACTCTCCCATCTTACTCGGGCGGCAACCAATTAACTTGGTTTATTGCAACTTGGAGCAATGCAACAAACGTTGACATGATGTTCGAGTTGTGCGGGGATTATACACAAAACGAAAGTGTCACATTGTATGATAATATATCATTCCGATTTAGCAGACTCGATATTAACAACAACCTCTCCTTATCCGATACCGTTACGGGAATGCGTCCGTTAAATGCAACCGAATTAGTAGAATTGATTGATAATATCCAATTGAGCAAAAATTTGAATTATAATGGAGGAGAAACGTTTTCACTCGATGATAAAGTTGTGGCTACTAAGCCAGCATATATCGAAATCATTGAATTGTTTGATATTTGTAGTACAAACAAATTGAGTTCAAGATTATTTAGTGAAGAAACCGCTTTATCTGACGATTTAACATTCACTTTAAACCGCACCTACCGCGATTCATGTGCAGCAACTGATGACGAAATAAATGGCTTGAATAGAGGATTTCAAGATTTAACAACACTCAATGATACGTTTGTTTATTCAATATCACGTATAATCAGAGAATCAATTGCATTAGTAGATGGAAGACAGGACATAATCACCGCTGGATTTAATGAATACCCAACACTCACAGACACACTTTCAAGAACATTCCTGCCGAAGAGGGCATGCAATGAGAGCACGGCTTTAAATGATGTATTAACAACAGTAATAAGTAAAAACTATCAAGAAGCAACAACGTTAAATGATTTGGTTACTGCCGTGAAGCTTGTATATACTGAAACGCTGACGTTATATGATTCGCGAACAAATAAATTAAGTTGTATATTTGCAGAGGCGACAACTTTAAGTGACGGTTTGATAAAAACGCAAACACGAATATTTGGTGATGTTGCGACGTTAACAGATAGCGTTGTTTTAAATTTGTCGAGAACATTAAAGGATTCATTCGATTTAACAGATGGCGAATATGGCATTTTAACATATTGGTTTGAAGATTATATTGCATGTTATAGCATCTTAGGCAGAAAAGTAACATTTTCGCGATTATTATCAGATATAATTAACGTAACTGATGTAAAAACCCAGTATGAAGTGCGGTCATTGTATGAATCATGTACACTTTCTGATGATTTAACGTTATATATACAAAGAGCATATATTGAACAGACATCAACCTCTGACGCTGTAATAAAATCAATACGACACATCTTTAATGATTCCCTCACTGCAACCGATGAAGAATATAGTGCACCATCCGGTATATTCTGCGACCAATTAACGCCCAGTGATTTAATTGCAAGAAATGTTTTATTCACTCGTACTTTTAGTGAACAAACATCGCCCGCCGACTCTTTAGCAAGGTCTTTAAGAAGACAGTGTATTGAATTCATTTCTCTCGCTGATAATGTGGCTCGTTCATTTACAAAAATTCTTACTCTAACAGAAAGTGTTTCATTATATGACGTAAAAATACATAAAATCAATTTTATTCTTAGCGACATACCCCTACTAAGCGACACATATTCAAAAATATGGAATAACACCAAACAATTAATAGAAAGTGTTGCTTGCGCTGATGTATTATCAAGAAAGTCTGTTTCAACGCGTATATTATATGAAAATATTGTGCCTACGGATGAAGAATATGGTGCACCAGCAGGTAATTTGTACGACAAACTGACTTTAAACGATTTAACTACAAGGACTGCGTTGTTGTTGCGTATCTTTACCGAACAAATAGCATCATACGACTCATTAATTCGCGCTTTAGCGCGGCAATACTATGAAAATGTGGTGGTGGCTGATAATGTAACTCGTTTATTTACAAAAGTTCTTAAGTCAGATGAAAATATCGTATTATCAGATATATTGTCAAAAATGACATTATTTTCATTGTTTGAATCCTTAGTATTATATGATTTATTTGGTAAGTTATTACAAAAAATAACAACCGAATCTATTGTGTTATCCGACCAATTAGTTAAATCTGTTGCGCGCGTACACGGGGATTGTGTTGTTTTAAGTGACGGCGAGATTTATAAAGCAGATTTGATATTTAATGAAGCACATCTACTCGATGATGTATACACGAAAATATGGCATACAACAAAAAATCTTGCAGATAATGTAGGTTGTATTGATGTTTTGAATTTAAAGTTAAATATTAACCGTGCCCCAATAGAGAGTATACAATTATCGGATTTGTTTTTACGGTCGTTAGCAAAATTGGGTTTGTTTAATGAAAGTATATCTTTAATATGTAGTGCATATCTTGCGAGCGCACCCGTGTTTGCCGAAAGTATTTCTACCTACGACATTATAGTAAAAGCATTGCAGAAATCTGTTTACGAATTATTTATTTTAGCAGATACTGTAACAAAATCTCTTGCAGTTCCGTTTGAGGATGGTATTTTAGTAACGGATGGCAAAATAAATGTTTATGATAAATGGCTGTATGAAAATGTTACATTAACTGATTATAGACACATCGGTGGAATGATATATCCTATTGAATTGTACGACGACTTTAAACTCTACTACAGATTAGATGTCATAAAACCTGGTGGTATATTACTATTTGATGAATTCGGACTACAAACAGTATGGAATTTTGCGAGATACTTCTATGAGGGGATATCGTTAGATGATTCTTGTATTGCTGTATTGCATGGAACAATGCGTATAGATAATAGTGCAATATTGTACGATGAATTTATGCGCATATGGGTAACATCAGCTGTTTTCAATGAAGTATGTGGATTAACAGACGCATTTTATACTGGTACACACCGCCCAATTGCTTTCGAAGACATATTAACTTTGCACGATTATATTAAACCAATAATTGGGCATGTGTCTACTGAAGCGGTTGTATTAACTGACACATTAGTAAAACAAATTTCATATATATTAGAAGACCAACTATATCCGCTTGACGAAAGAGTTGCAAAAATAGAATACATACTAAAAGATTATACAGAATTGTTTGGTGCATATCAGCATGCATGGATTCACCTACACCTGTTTGTTGATGATTTATCATTAACAGATTTAATGTCTATACTTAAAGTACAACTGCGCATGTTGCCTGAAGTAGTTTTAGTGAGTGATATCTTCACACGCAACTTAACATTATTACGCTTATTCACAGACCAAACAACTTTAGCAGATATATTCAATGTAAAGTTTGATAGCACGAGAAAATTACAAGACTATATAACATTAACAGAATCATTGATGCGGACCGTTGAGCGTCCGTTCATTGAATTGACAACCTTGAATGATAAAATAGTACGTAAACACTCCCGTACGTTTGAAGACCAATTATATCCGTTTGACGAACGTGTAACAAAGATAGAGTACATATTAAAAGAATACACACAATTGTTTGATGAATATAGGCGTGCATGGGCAAGCCTACGAATATACACTGATGTTTTATCAATAACAGATATTATCTCGATTCTTAAGGTGCAATTAATAGCCCTTTACGATGTTACAACGCTATATGATAGTCTATCAAGAGGCTTAACTAAATATCTTACATTATTCGATTCCTCTTCATTATCTGATGTATTTAGCAGATTAGTTCGTTATGTTAGAACATTACAAGACAGCACCACACTTAATGATTTGTTAGCACCCGCAGTAAGTCGACCGATTGTTGATGTAACGACATTAAGTGATATCTTAACAAAATATACCAAACGTGCATTTGAGGACCAAATATATCCATTAGATGAACGCGTAACACAAATAGATTACATATTAAAAGAATACACGCAATTACTCGATGCTTATAAACATACATGGGCAAGTTTGCGTGTGTACGTAGACAACCTATCAATAATAGACGTTATTTCAACCATTAAAATACAGTTAATAACTCTTCATGATGTTACAACTTTATATGATACGCTATCAAGAGGTTTAATTAAGTATTTCACACTACTCGATTCTACTTCTTTATCTGATATATTTGATAGAGTAATTCGCCATATTAGAATACTACAAGACAATATTACAATTTATGATACGTTAGTGCCTGCTATAAGTCGTCCAATTGCAGATGTAACAACATTGAATGATGTTTTGATAAAATATACCAAGCGTACATTCGAAGACCAATTATACCCAGTAGATGAACGCGTTTCAAAAGTTGCTTATATTCTGAAAGATTACACAGAACTTTTAGACCAGTATAACCGTATATGGACTCACCTACATTCATTAACAGATGCTGTGTTAATTGCTGATTCATTTACAACGCTTTCAAAATCGTTTGCAACATTCTTCGAAACAGTTGCACTAACTGATATTGTTGCTCTTAAACAAACTTTGTTACGAGCATTTGATGGACAACTTACATTATTAGATGTATTAGATTTAGTAACAGTCGGTATAAGACAATTATACGAGGGCATTGTGCCATATGATGAGCTAACATTTTCATTAGAACGCACCTTTAAAGATACCACTGCTTTGGATGATGCAATGGTTTGGCATTGGTCACGCGTGTTTGAAGACCAAATATATCCATTAGATGAACGCGTTTCAAAAGTTAGTTGCATATTGAAAGAGTACGTAGAAATACTTGATAATTATGGTCGTGTATGGTCACACGGGCACCTATTAGTGGATGTAGTAACTCTTGACGATGTTGTTGATGCAATTCTTTATTGTGCTTCAACATATATTGAAAGTATTCAATTAATAGATGAAATTGCACTTAGAAAAACATTTACACGCGGTCTTATGGAACAACTCACGTTAGTTGATATGTTTAGCACCTCCGCCGCAAATATTCATGATTTATATGATGACACCTCACTTTATGACCAAATGTTAGTGGTAAAACGCTTTAAACGCGATTTAAACGATGATTTGGGTGTAGTTGATATATTATCATTCACAAGAGCATTATCGCGCGTTTACAGCGATTTAATTGCGTTATACGAGGAATTAACAGCGGAGCTGGTAGTTGTTGAGGAGAATGTTGCTGAACTATTTGATGGTGTTACCGTTATTTTCGGTAAAATATTCACCGATAATTTAGCTATGTATGATAATTTAGATGTAATACCTGGCTTATTACTTTGGGAGATAATTGAACCAACAGATAGTATAACAAGAGCACTTACCCGTCTATTCGAAGATGTAACAATAATTACAACATCCGTCGCCCCGAATGCTGGGTATATTAAATCATTTACAGATTCATTCGCATTATATGATGCAATTGCGCCGTTTAAGACAGCAACCCAATGGTTCCGCATATATCCAACATTTACAAGAATAGGTAGTAACGATATTACATTTGGTCGCATAGGCGATATTGTATGCGCAACAACAAGAATTGGAAGTAATGAAATCAAGTATTCATAACTCATCAAGTAAATTAATATAGGACAACTTAAAAAAAAGAGGATTGATATACATGCATAAATACGAAAGAGGCGATACGGTAAGAGTAGATGTAACATTCAGAGATGCTGCAGGCGATTTAATCGACCCATCAACTCCAAGATATTCTGTTTATAAACCTGATGGCGTAACTTTCTTAGCCGACCAGGATTTAACATACGTTAGTTTAGGCTGCTACAGAGCTGATGTTCAATTAGAAATGACAGCAGATATAGGATATTGGACTATTAAAGTGTGGGGATTTTATACAATAGGTGGCGGGTCAAAACGTATTCTCAACTCTGATAAGTTTAAAGTGGAGGAGGTGAATGACTAATGGCAACAGATGCACAAATAAAGACAGTGCGCCAAGAAGCGCGAATTTATGGCTATGAATACTTTAGTAACTATAATGGTACAAAATTAGAATTATTGAAACAACAACCTCCTATAACAGTTTATTCAGTTGTAAAAAATAAAACAACAACCTTAACCGCAGACACAAATTATACATTTGACGATTACAGAACAATAACACTAACAACTGCGGCTGCTGATTCGGATGTTTTTAAAGTTGAATATGGAACAACAGTTACAAATGCGGAAATTAGTGATGTTGTAGACTACTCAAAAGAGGAAGTTTATGCTGAATTAGGCACATATTATACATCAACTAACCTCACAACTTCGACTTATGTTGCAGATTTATACGAAAAGTTAGCCGCTGGCTATATTATTCTAAAATATTGGGAAGGCTACACCCGCGGCGAAGACTTTTGGAACTACGGGCGTAATCTTATTGATACGGTTCACAAAAGGATTCAAGAAATTAAAGACGGTGAAAAACAATTAAGAAGTACAGATACAACTGTCGTAAGTAAAGAGAATTTAGCGTTCAAATATGCCTTACTCGATTATGCACAAGGTCTAAAACCATCTGAAATCTACACATTTAAGGCAGAAGACACAGATGAAGAGGTATACTAATGGGTGATGGGTTTCCAACTCCAGAGGTTGACATTCGGTGGTCTCCGGATGCAACGAGAAAATTTAGAAATGCTGATGGTACTTTCCGTGCATTAGAAAGTTGGGAAAGTTTTTGGATGGAAAGTGGCGTAGTAGATGATTTGAAGAATAGCATCAAACAAAATCTCGATTTAGGAGTAGACCCCGAAGGTGTTATGTGGGCACCACTTAGCCAATCATATAGTGCAAAGGTTCATAGGTCACGAATGGTTGTTGGCTCTGCTGCATATATGGCATATGTAATTGCGCCAATAATCGAAATGCGCAAAACTTTTTTGAGATATATACCAAATCCTGCTTATGAGCACGACCACTATCAATTTCTCAGAGGCGGATGGCTAACATCACGTGGCAGAGTACCAGCACGTGAATGGTTCGGAATATCACAAAGTTTTGAAGATGATGTTGAAAGACGGATGGCTGACTATGTCGAGCGCAAATTAATGGAAATTGAAACAGGAGGTATTTAATGGCAGCAATTGACCGCGATGCAGGTGAACCATATTATACATTTAAACGAATGCACGAAGACTTCTACAACCGCCTCATGACTGACGCGCGTCTTGCGCGCGAATATAAGATTGACACATGGGGGGAGGGTCGTTTTGATTGGCACCATTTACCACCTACCGGTATACATGCAAAATATCAGCGCGTATATGCAGAACCTATCGAAGAATCAACGAGCTTTTATACATACCGTGTTTGTGTTATTATCTGGGTTTTAATTAATGTTTATGATGTTTCAAAGCAATATGACCTCGCGGAACTTTACCTTAGCCGCATCACACAAATATTTACAGAAAAACCTGATGATTGGGCTTTAGATGGAACTGTAACTGATATAAAATATGGGCGTGCGGATTATGCGCAAGATTGGAATGAACGAGGTCAATCTATAATGTTGTGTTCTGCCACATTCTATATTTATGCGGATATAGAAAGAATGCACACCCAAAGTACATGAAATAAATAATATAATGTTACGCAAAGTTAATAAATGATAAGAGAGGATAAATAACTATGATGTGAGAACCGGTTGGTAATGCAACCAACGGTTCAAATATATAAAGATATAAAGGATGTTTAAACATTGAGGTGAAAATAAATGACGTCAGCAAGTATGGGAAGATATTCTGAAATTGGTTTAACTACTGTAAGAGCGTATTTAGATAAAATAACAACCATAAGTGGTACAACATATACGATGGAGGATGCTGATGATTATATAAAAGATTCTGTATATGCAAACGGAAATCTTGTATTAATCTCAGGCACGGCAGAGGGGAGTATTTTAAAAATTACTTCATCTAATGCAACATCAAATATTTATGTTGTTGCTTCAACGGTTGCTGGTGCTGCAGTAAATGACCAAGTTGCAATAATTCCCAAACCGTTAGCTTATTTATGCTTAGAGTCAGAAAGTTTAAAAGAAACGGTTAACTGGAATGATACAGAATGTCTCCAAGAATGGGAAAAGACATCACATGTGCCATTAACAGTTGACACGGGCGGGGATTTAGGGTTATTTATTGGTGAATCTTCACCAGCTCTACATTTAGTTTTAGCCGCCGCAATGGGAGTTTCTACATCAACAACCGTCGGTGGTGGTACACACACAATGACACCAGGCGAAACAGTCGATACATTAACAGTCATGATAATGCGTGGTAACCGTGTATCATTACAAGTATACGGTGGAATGTCTGTTGATAGTTTAACACTTGACCAACCCGCTGGTGGTATGGGGACTTCAAGAGTCACATTTACTGGTGGTTTTGGTATACAAGAAATTGGTGGAACAAGTAAAACATTCACAGCTGAATGTTGGAATCCTCCAGCACAGTCACCAGACCCAAAGAGAATGCACTTCAGACATTGTGTTGTTTTAAAAGCAGCCGTACCAAAGAAGTTTGTAGAATCATGTAATGTTACAATTAATCGTAATCCTGTTACTGACCGTAGACTCGGTGATTATTATACCGCAGATGTACGCAGTGGTACGTTCAGGATGACTGGTACTGTTGTACAGTGGTTTGAAAATGATGATGAGTTAACAGCATGGCGCGGTGATACAGCAGCAATATCCGACCCGACAGCGTTTGATTTGACCTATAAATGGACCGGTACACAAAACACAGCATGTTATCTAGAAGTAGATGCATATGATGTGGTTTGGACTGATTCATCAGAACCTATCGCTGAGGGAAGAATTAAAGAAACATTAACTTGGACAGCAAAATATAAAATAGCAGCATCAAAAACAGCACAAATTATATATTGTGACGCAACTACTGCACCTGCTTAATCAGGCTTATGAAATTTAAAGCACAATGGTTCTTGGACGGAAAAGAAGTAGAGCTTCCTGAAATGAAGATAGAAGGCTCACTAGCAGTGGCTGAATTAACGAAAGAACATGTAGATGAGTTTGTGCCATTCTTGACATCAGTTCAAGAAGAATCGCAAATTCGTTTACAACTTAATGTTCTTTCCGAATTTTTAGCAACTACAACACCTAGCGAACAGCAGGTTACTAGCGTGTTAACAGTGATGACCTTTTATAAAAAAGATTGGGACAAAATAGATAAAGTGCAAGTGAAAGTACTTGTTGACGAGTTATCAACAAAACTTTTAGCAGCTGTGGAAAAGACAGCAAGAGTTTCTATTGAAACCGCACCTTTTTTCTTGCGACGCAGTATATTAGAAGCATATTATATGATAAAAGCATATATATATGAAGAAGCTCGCAGGAAAAATGAAAAGCCGAAGATGCCGTTTGAAATTGATGATTTGAAGTCGTTAATTTCTGATGCTGAGTTGGCTCAATTTACGCAGCACTCTATATCTAAAATGCAACAAGCAGCTGTACCAGAAACAGCTCCTCCATCTCAAGAAGACCTGAAAAAAAACTAGCAAAGCGGCCTGATGAAATAAGGACACTTATTCATTGCGTCGCTTATAACTATCATTGGTCGTTGGAATACATACTAATTTCGTTTGACATGGAATACGTGCGACAACTAATCGATGATGCACTTCTTTTTAATCCTTGGATAAGTAAATCAAAAGAACCAGATGATGTGCCAGAAAATATAAGAAAGGAAATGTTAGAAAAACGTAAGCAGTGGTTAAAAGATGGCCCAGGGAAAGTATGATTTACTTATAAGAGCGAATACCATAGGCATTACGCGCGCGCAGTCTGAAATTACATCGTTGTATCAATCTGGTGTAGTAAATATAAATCAGATGGGCGCAAGTATGCAGCAATTGGGCCATCACTCATTGCGTACGCTCGCTATTTTTAAAGGTTTACTTTTATATCGTGGTTTTGGTATGTTTACCCAGCAAATTGGGGAAGGTATCGGGGCCGCAATTGAATTTCAAAAGGAAATGGCGCGTGTTAATAGTTTATTGCTCGTGGGTCAACAAGAGTTGCAAAGATATACCGATGCTATTATCAGGTTGGGTGAAAAAACACCTTTAACGTTAGGACAACTCGCGACAGGTTTGTATGATATAGTTTCAGCTGGATTTGAAGGTGAAAAAGCATTATTCATTCTTAATGCTGCATCGCGTGCAGCAACAGCGGGTGCAACTGATTTACGAACAGCAGTTCAAGCTGGCATAGGTACAATGTATGCTTACGGTAAAACACTTGAGGATTTAACACATATTTATGATGTTCAATTTCTCGCTGTTAAGCTAGGTATTTTTGAATATGAACAATTAAACCAAGTTATGGGTCGCGTAGTGGCAACCGCTTCTCTTGCTGGGCAAGGTATGGAAACTGCATTTGCAGCATTAGTTGCTGTATCACGTGGCGGCTTTGGTGGCCCAGCGTTTGAGGAGGGTTCAACTCGTGTTGTTAACTTCTTCCAACAATTAACAGACCCTGTTGCACAGCGGAAAATAAAAGAGTTGGGTATTGCGGTTTTTAATTCATTTGGTAAAATGCGAAATGCTATTGACATAGTGGCAGATTTACAGAGTGTTTTAGCATCGAAAACAGAAGAACAACGACAAGCAACTATCGCGTCTATATTTACAAATATTAGGTCCGCCCAAGGTTATGAAGTATTATCACGACAATTAGAAATTTGGCAGCAAACACAAATGGAAAGTATATTTGCAACTGGCACTATGGAAGAAGCAGCAAGCAAAATGGATGACCTCGTTTCGACCACAATGATAAATATGCAAAACAGATTTGCTGCCGCTATGACAGGAATGGTTTCAAGTCTCGCCCCTGCATTAGATACACTATCAAAAATGTTTCAATCACTTGGCCAATACATCTATCCTGTTATTATATTTCTTTCTCTTCTCATTTCCAAATACATTATAGCTGCGGCTTCATCTCGAATATTAGCAATGCAAGAACAAAAAGTCGCTCTTAGCCTTCAAGAAGAAAAAATTGCTTACTCTATATTAAACTTACAATTAGAACGGAATGGAGTTGCTCTTGATTTGAGAATGTTAAGGCTGAAAAATAATATTACCATGACAGACTCAGAAATCATGGCTATATTTGCACAAGGGGCTGCTATCAGCCAATCAAAGGCAGAGAGAATTAAGGAGGATTATGTTGCTTTAAAGAGTATTAATACATTATTATTACGGCAAGCCGCAATTGATGGTGAAATTAATGGACTAAAGAGAGAACAAATAGCACTTGCGGGAGTAACACAACAACTAACGCTTCAAAAATGGACGATGGCTACACAAGTGTTTGCAATAGTGGGCATGACGGCTGCTATGTATGCTTTGTCAGCAGGCCAGAGAGAAGTTGGTGCTGCATTAATATTTGTTTCAACAACATTACAAACACTCGCTACAATTTTGCCTATTGTAACAACACTTATACAAGCGAAGACGGCAGCGACCATGCAATTAGCCGTTGCTGAAGCTGGTGCAACTGCTGGTATATCTGCTTATGCTGCTGCTGCTGGTATTGCTGTGATGGTTGGTGCAATGACCGCTGCTATGATTATGCTCACAAGTGCAACACAGGAAGCCACCACTGCATCTACAGATTTTACGGGCAGTCTTGATGATATGGGTTCTGCATTGGATGATATGCCTAGCAAAGTTCGCCAGCTCGTTACTGAATTAGTAAAAGAGGGGACAGTAATTGAAACAATTAGAAGAGAAGTTGAACAAATGGCGGGTATCACAAGCGAATTTGGTGTATCACAAGCGATGGCACTTATTAAAACTGGTTATATGAATGTAGGTGAACAAGGATTTATTCAATCACCAACCAGGTGGTTCCCAGAAAAATTAACAGGAACAACTGATTTTGAAATGGCATTGAAGTCGTATAAATATACATCAGAAGAAATTACAAAAATACATGAGGGTGATTTAACCCTAATAATGGATGTACAGAGCAAGTTGATGGGTGAATCAGATAGAGCAATGCGTGATGCTTTGACTCTCATGATTTTTGGTCAGGAATTTGGTAATGCATTAATAGCATCATGGGATACTGCAGGAAAGAAGATGGGGTCCGCTGCAGAAACAACAAAAGGCGTGATGGATTATGTTGAAAAGCGCAGTGGTGAAATTAGAGATGATGTTGTAGCAGGGCTTGGAGATTCAATTAACGAAGGGATGGTTACAGTAACAAATGTAACATGGGATGAATTTCAAAAAATTCGGAAGAACCTTAGTGCGAGCCAATATCAAGCTATTCAAACAACAACCGGTGTTAAAGGTCCTTTAGGACTTGTAAAATGGACAAAGGATAAATGGACAGTAAATTTAACAGTTGAAGGATATGAAAAAGTAGCTAATATGTTTGAAGGAAGTAAAGATACATCCATTTTGGGAAAATTATTTAAAACTGCGGAGGGTACAACAGCTGGCACCATGTCAGAAGATTTTAAAAATTACCTTATAAACCAAGCGTTGAGTCAAAATAAAGACTGGCTAGCTTTGCAAAATGTAGCAGAAGATGGAATTATTGCGATGGTGGATAGTAATGAAAAGGTCGCTCTAACTGCAGAAGAACAATTGGCCGCTGATGCCCAAGTAGTTGCCGATGCTGTCGAATCATGGTCAAAAATAGGCGATATTACCCAAATAAGTGACGCAATAACTAAAATGGTGTCACGTGGTGAGTCATTAGATGAAGCCGGGTTTACATTTAATGGTGTTGCAGGCCAGTGGAAGACATTAGGCGATAAATGGGCCGAAATTCAAGCCAAGTGGGCAGCACTTGATATGATTAAAACTTTTATTGATGTATTTTCAACGATGAAAGACTTACAAATTGAGGGTGTTGATACAACTGGTTTAAATACAGCTGCTGAAAATGGCTTGGTGCAAATAGGCGAAGCTATCACGCCTTTTATGAGCGGTATGGTTACGGATATAACTGATGTATTTACCGGTCTTCAGGGCAATCTTAGCAACAAAGACTTTTGGACTACAGTTTTGCAATCTGATGAAGTTGTAGAAACTGTTAAAGAAGCCGTAAAAACAATTAATGATATGGCAGGCGACTTAATTAGCGCGGTAACAGGATTTGACCGTCTTAGCGAATTTATAGACCAACTAGTTGCCGCGGGCGTTCGTTTGGACGATGCGGGCTTCTATTTCGGCGGCGTAGCCGGCCAGTGGGAAACTCTTGGGGAGAATTGGAAGAAAATACAAAAAATGTGGATGGCGTTGCAAATTATTGGCACAATAATGGATGTTGTTGGCAATCTTGCCACTGCTGCGCAACAAGAATATAAAGTCGGCGAGAGGCAAATCCCTATATATGATACACGTGCTACCGAGCGCGCAATATCTGCGCAGCAACAACTACCTGCAGTAAGAAACTTCATTAAGTTTCATGAAGAGGCGGGATTGACAAATAATTTGGCATATGAATATATGGTGCAGGCAGAAAAATCTCTTAGTAAAATAGCAAAAGAAACTGAACAATATGTTTCTGGTTATACTACTGAGGACATTATGGGGTCCGCTTTTGATGATGCGACAAAAAAACAAATATTAGATATGCAAAGTCAGCTGTATAATACACTCTTGCCATTTATCCAGCAGATGGCTGGCGGTGCAACAGGCGGATTAATGAGTATTATAAGCGGATTTATAGGTAATTTAAACAATCCAAACTTTTGGGATACACTTTTTGAAGATACAGAAGAACAGGTGGTCAAAACTATCGAAGAAATGGCTAATGACTTCCGTGATGTACTCAGCGGTGCAAGTGGATTCAGCGATGCAATTAGCACGTTTGTTGAACACAGCACCGAATTAGAGTCAGCTGGATTCTACTTTAAGAACGTTGCAGAAGGTTGGCAAATGCTTGGTGAGGAATGGGCTCGCATACAGTCATATTTTAAAATGACTGAACTAATTAATTCATTCATCCAATCCGCAAAAGCGATGCGAGAATATGGTGTTACATTGCCAGAGCAATTTGAATCGAATATGTTTGCTCTTATGCAGTTAATGGCTTACAGAGTTTTGCCAGATTTTCAAGGCGTTATCGATGATTTATTAGAAAATATAGGAAGTGAAGGATTTTGGGACGCACTTGCAAAAGGTATGGCTGAAGCTGACATTAGACAGAGTAATAGTATTGTTTTAGCACCATATATTGTTATTAGTGAAAGAGCGGATGCACAAGAAGTAGTTAGCATAGTACATGATGCATTAGTTTCTGAAGCAAAGCGTGCTGGGTTTACTTGGGGTGGTGGTTAAGTGACCACAGTTTATACTTATGAATTCCATGACGTTGTTAATGATGGTGATTTTGCGTTTGGCACCCACCAGATAGCTCAAACATTTACATCGGGATATGCGTCCCGTAATCGTGCGCACAATATCACCGCTGTTGCGCTCTTGTGTTACCGATTCGGTAGCAGTACTGGCGATGTCACAGTAAGTATTAAAGCAACATCAGCGGGCAAACCGACAGGTGCTGACCTATGCTCGGTTGTTATTTCTGCCGCCAACCTCCCATCTTCTACGGCTTGGTACACTTTTACATTTACAGCCACAGCTGCATTATCAGCAAGTACTATGTATGCTATCGTAATAAAATATCCATCTGGTAACGACACGCATTTTATTGTATTGCGAGAAGCTTATGCTGATGGTGCGTATGGAGGAGGAACTGCAGTGTCATCAGCCGACAGTGGTAGTTCGTGGACCATTGACTCTACATCAGACCTTTGTTTTATAGAATATGGTGAATCAAATACCTCGCTTTTTGAAAATCACACAACTTACACTGCATGGAATACAGACGCTTTTCGTGGTGTATATTGGCAAGCCCAAACCTTTACTATTGGTAATACAGGACCAAATGACAAATTTTCCTTAAGGTCAGCAGTCGTTAATTTGTATCGCGTCGGTAGCAGTTCTGGCGACGTGGTTGTTGGTATTAGAACAGCGTCTGGTGATATTCCAACAGGTAGTGACCTTACTTCATCAACAATCACAGGAAGTTCGATACCTACAACTAGCAATTTTGTTGAGTTTACTTTTACAAACACAATTACATTACAACCAAGCGCTGTATATGCTATTGTAATGAGATATACAAGTGGTGACGCCAGCCATTATATGGTTTCAAAGTTTTCTACAGATTCAGGATATTCGGGCGGAAAATGGAACACCTCAACTAACAGCGGTAGTAACTGGACGTCTGATTCGGATGTAGATTTATTATTTGAAATATGGGGAACTTCGTATAATTTACAACCTACTGAGTCATTTAGCACAAATGACACAGTTACAATTAAAAAAAGAAAAATAACACTTGGTGATGCCACATCCCTACATGACAACTGTGTTACGCACCATAAAGGAGCTGGTTATTACATGAAAGGTTGGGTTGTATATGTTGAGGGTTCGAATTATACGGTGGTACCGAATATATTTTCAATTACATATAATGACCCAAGTATTGTTTTAACGGATGTGCCTGAGTTCGAGATAGAAACAGACAACCTTACTGGTCGTAATATTAATAAATACTGTGTGGGCAAAAAGTGCCAAATATATAAGGATAGCGCGTTGATGTTTCAAGGTATTATTGAACCGCGCAGTTTTGAAAAATCATCTTCTGGGAGCAAAATGAAGTTTGGTGGTGTACATGAAGGGTATCATTATTTGAAGAATCGCGTATGTGATTATTACCGCGCAAATAATAATGACTACGCTCCATATGTCAATCCGTGGCAGTTTGGTCGGTTAACATCAACATCAAATAATGAACTTGTTGATGGGCTGCGCCCCGACGAAATAATGCAATGTGTAATAGGGACGAAATTTATATGGCAAGAATGGTTTGACAATCATGACTATATAATGTCAGATGTCACAACATCAGTATCAGACATACAGCAAGAATTTATCGGCGTGTCAACTCTTGGTGGCGGAGTTCTAGACGCAACTGAATGGGCTGCCCAAATATTTACTCCGTCTTCTACTTATATGATGAACAAGGTAGCTATTGCATTGAAAAAATTTGGTACTTTATCTGCCGGCTATGTAGAAATTTATATATCTAATGTTGATGGAATTTTTCCAACAAATACAGGTTTTGCAACAGCTGCTATAGATGCCTCCCTCGTAACATCGTCAACTGCATTATATGAAGCGATACTATCCCAGCCGATATACGTAGCACAAGACGAACATTATGCTATTGTTGCAACATGGCCAGACGGGAATGGGGAGCAGCGTATAGAGTGGGTAACTGATTACACAAACACATATGGGGGCGAGGCGCTAGATAGAGCATGGGGCATGATTGCAACGGGATATAAAGATGCATGGGTTGATTGTTATTATGATTTGTATTTTAGAACATATGGGTATCCCGCAAGTCTTCCGCTAGCTGTATATGATGGGTGTTTGAGATTACCCCAATTAGCAACATCATCTGATGTGGCATTCAATAAATCTGGTTTTATTAAATCTATACCATTATGTAATGGTGACCCAAACGTTGATGAAATGGGCGATATTTCTTCTGTATCTATAAAATTGGTAGGCACGTTGTATGATGGTACAAAAACATTATACGAGCGATTCAATACGCCAATAAATACAGCTTATTCGATGTATGGAAATAACTGGCTTGCACAAATTTTTACTGTTGGTAATACAGGTGCAAGCGAACAGCATCACGCTGTATGTGTAAAATTATATCTAAGAAGATATGGCACACCAGGTCCGTTCGTAGTATCTTTGAGAAATGTGTCAGATTATGACCCAATAGGTACTGATTTAACCATTGGAAGTATTGATGGTAATACAATCCCTCTTGAGCAAGAATGGATAGAAATACCTCTTAGTGGCTGTACATTGAATGCGGACTCTCAATATGCAATTTTGTGTAGAGCACCGGGTGGTGATGCAACTAACTACATAAGTTGGCTTGGCTATTCTGGCAGCACTTATGGCGGCGGGTGGTATAATTATTCAAACGACGGTGGTGTAACATGGCCGGGAGCATCATCACCTGTTGACTTAGCATTTGAAGAGTATGGCGATTATAATGGACTATTGACATTAGGTGAATATTCAACGACTTACAATAGCGAATGTAGTACGTATAGTACCTCATGGAATACCCAAACTTTTACAGTTGGTACTGTGGGTAGCAATACATCACATTATATTACTGGTGTTAGACTCAGATTGTTCAGGGTCGGAACACCAGGAATGTTTACTGTTTCTATAAAAAATACATCCGGCGGACTCCCTACAGGCGCTGACTTAACAGCAGGAAGTATCAGCGGTAACTTACTTACTACAGCATCCGCGGGTGTGTGGTATAATATATTATTTTCAAACCCGTATAAAATTAATAACTCAACAAAATATGCTATTGTTGCGAGAGCGCCAAGCGGTAATGTATTAAATGCAGTTAAATGGAAAATATACGGGAGTACTACATATGCTGGTGGTGAGTGGTTGTACTCTACAAACAGTGGCGACGCATGGCTTGTGCCTGGAACATCTCAGGACTTGACATTTCAAGAATACGGGAATTACTTCCACCCTATTTTATACGTGTGCAGAAATGCTGGCGAATCAACACCAACATGGCGTCAAACAGACTTAACATATGATGGCGATTCCATATGGGAAGGAACATATATATTTAGTGATTATTCAGCACAACAAAATCAATTCGGATATGCTATTTCACTTAATAGTGACGGTAATAACACGACAGAAATAGATTATGCTAGGTTTGATTGCAACACAAATTCAGATACCAGCGTTACCGCTGGTAATATAAGTGCTTATAATGACCCGAACACAACTGATGACACAATTGCGGTTGATTTATCAGGTTTGACGCGGTTAGAAGCACTTGAAAAAGTTAGAAAATTAACTAATACAAGCACAGCATATGGGGATGTTAATTGGGATGCTTATATTGATAATGATTTAAAATTCAATTTTACAACTGTTCGTGGCGAGGATATTGACAAAATATTTTCATTCCAAAATAGAAATGTTACACTAATTAATAAGAAGTTGGATGGCGAAATTAAGAATTCAATAATAGCAATAGGTCAAGGTGAGGAACCGTACGCAGTAACTCTTGTGGGAACTGAAATGCAGGATGCAACATCTATTGCAACGTATGGTAAAAAAACAGGTTATTTTATTGATAAATCTATTCCGGATGCTCCTACCTTATATAAAGCTGCAAAAGCATACTTGAAATATATGAAAGACCCGCGCGAAACATTAAATATCAATATCTGTAATGACCCCGCTTTAAATTGGGATGTTGGTGATAGGATTAGAGTTGCTGACGATGATATAGATGTTGATGATTATTACAGGGTTTTATCACGAAAAATTACAAAAAAGATGGATGCAGAGGAGGAGGTTGATATTGAGTTGGGTACCAAATCTGGCACGCTTGGTGGATTCTTTCAAAATATGCAGAACAGGTTTAACAACCAAGAAGTCATTACGCAAGGAACTGGCTCCCCAACCAACACACTCGCAGCAGGGTTGGTGTTTGATTGCACAAGAGCAGCTGAATATACATTTTATGTTCCTGCAAATGCACAACGTATACTTATATCAGCCGCAACACATTTATTTCGTGCATATTCAAAAGCCGCACTCGGCACTACATCTGGTTATACGTCTTTTCAGACAGGAACTGGCACATTTACATACAGTGCAGAAGGCGACTATAATAAAGATATCACTATTAACGCATATAGTGGCACCCCACGTTTAATTATTAGAACGAGGTTGCAGCACCTATCAGGCACTTATCCATACTCAATGAGAACAATGCTAACAGACTCGTGGATTACTTACGACGAAATTGCAACATCAAACGGGTATTTATTAGCAAGGAACGCTACAATCACAACACAGGATAATGTTTCAAATAAAACTCTTCGCATGACTGTTCAAAAGGCAGGTTCCACGTCGTCCATTTTTTCATATTCATACACGATATGGAAGGAAGATGGCCATGTACATGATATAGACTACGGAATATATGAATATGATTATTATCCCGCAAGAGTGCATATGAGAATTGACAGTTTAACTTCTCCTATTATTGAGAAATTCGGATTTATAGGCACAACATCTACATCTGGCAGTGTTACTGAATTGGATATTACAGATGATTTGCGGGATTCAAATGGTAAAATTGTAGAAGGACAACATATATTATATTTTATGTCTCAAGATTTTCCGCCAAACGAATATGGCCTTGGTATTATAAGCGTTTCACATTCTGTTGTTGTAAACACAGCATCGAATGTTGATTTAAATCCACTTCCGGTGTAATCATGTCAAGATGGTATATAAATGATGTTGAACTAACCAATACGGTTGTATCCTCTGAGAAGATTAACATGCCGTGGGTCAACACCGCACATGAAATATATAACAAAAAATCTGTGGTGAATTCACCTGCTCGTAGTGCACAACCTATTGTTGTTGATATGTCTCTTCGCGGTGCAAATCGTTTTAATTTAGAATCGAGTATTAGAGCAGAACTCGAAAGTTCACACACTGTAATGATTTCGTGTATAGGCTCAAATACTTATGTTGATGAGGATAAAACATTTGTGTGGGTTATGCCAACTGGTTTTAACGTTAAGGATGAACATAATATACTGCGCTGTAGTATAAGCGGGTTAATTGATGAACGTATAATTCATAGTTGTGATTTTTTAACAAATTGGTCAGGCACCACTGGTGTTAGTCTGTCATTAAGTACGGCATATTACGGTCAGCATTCAATAAAAACAACGATGACATTGTCCGCATCAACATTTGACGCCTCTTATACGCCCACACAACCATGTGACTTATCTGTTAATACATATTTGTCCTTTTGGCTCCAAAGTGTTTTGCCATCAACATCCTTCTCAGCATCTAGAGTTATATTAGAAACAGCTACCAATAATTATTTTTACTGGAATACAACATATAATGCAAATACATGGACATACGAAAATCTGACATTGAAGGGGCCGGCAGGAACTGTGGGAAGCCCTTCCTTAGAAAATATAACAAAAATCACAAAACGAATTATATCGTCTATTACAACAACAACCCCACAATATATAGATGATATGAGGGTGTGGTAACATGGCGTATTGTATAAATGATTTTGAGATTGCAGGGTATCAAGTGCATGCACGAAATACAGCGGATAAATGGAATATTTTTCAGCAGGCGTCAGAAGGCATACCATATCTCGAAAGAACAGGTCAAACGAGCACTGATGTGACGCTCGGTTTTTCCCTTTATGGAACATCAAGATATGCCAATTTAACAACTTTAAAAGAAACTTTAAAAAACTCAAAAAGAATTTGTATAACATATAATGATGTTGTGAGTTCTTTTGATGGTGAGGCAACAACGGGCACTTTATTATATATTTCTGGACTGACTGGTTCGCATAGTATTACAGGTATATCGCGAATTAAAACATACGACCAAGGGGCAGCAAGCGACAACTCTGTATATAGCCGTTACTACAGCTTTTTGCTCAACGCACCATATAGGTATGTGTCGTCCACACCACCATCTATTATAGAATTTTATGGATATGATAATCCAAATGCACAAAGCACCAGCACGACATGCAATTGGAATTCTGCGTGGGACAATAAATGGATAACATTAGCACATATTATTCGTCCATATGATTCAAATTTAGCCGACCGATATACATGCCGAGGATATGTTAATGGTTCACTCGTTGGTGTTAGCACAAACACTGCTTTTTCTTGTGGTGCAACCGAAGAGGGTGGAGATTTTGTTATTGGGTCTTTAGGTGGTAGTGACAGATGGTATAAAGGGTCGATTGATTATATTAAAATATATGACACAACTCTCAGCACGGAACAAATTACAACTATTTATAGCGACGGAACTATCCCAATCGACCCTGTTGGGTATTATAAACTGAATAAAGGCGCTGGATATTGCCCAAATATTACAAATTATTGTGGATTACAATTTGATGGGACAGGGGGCAGCTATGTCAACGTTCCTGAAACATCAAGCTTGCAGCTTACAACAGGTGTTACGCTTTCCTGTTGGATACGGCCAGATACAATGATGACAGGATATAGTGCTTATCCTGGATTTATTTGGAAAAAATGCACTGCTGACACAAGTCAAGGTGTTTCATACTGTCTCTGTATATTTCATACCGCTGCTAGCAACAAATACAGATGTTTCCGTTTTATGATATCCACAGCTTCTGGTTATGGCTGGAGTTTTACAACTACAAAATTACCTATCAGCGAGTGGGTTCATATTGCTGCGTCATATGACCAAACTTCACACACAGCAAAATTGTATATAAATGGCAGTAATGTACTAACTGATAGTGCAACTGCAACTGGTGCACTTATAGCCAGTGACGGCAACCCGGTCAGATTAGGTATAGGCAGTGGCACGGGCGAGAAGAACAGTTTTATAGGAATTATGCGCGATGCGCGCATTTATAACAGAGCGTTAACTGCCACTGAAATTTTAACTCTTTACGAGAGGTCAGGGCAGCCCACCTCCGGCCTTGTTGGTCATTGGGAAATGGATGAGGGAGAGGGTTTAACAGTGCAAGACGATTCTGGCTATTGCAATCATGGAACAATTACAGGGAGTGGCATTCATTGGTGTTTACCACCAAAATGTTATATTATAACTCCACCTTTTGCATCAAATGAAAGTACACGCTACCTCTATGGCAACACACAGCACGTGTGGCTTGCGCCAACCGACCTCACTATTGATGAAGACAAAGGACCTGAGATATCATTAACAATTTCTGGTACTATCGACCCATATCAAATTAATTCATGTGATTCTCTAAATGGTTGGGTGTCTAGCGGACATATGTCATTGATACCTATTAAAAACGGAAGACAGTGTTTACGAGTTGCGTTTTGTAATTTTATTGAACAACTTGCATATGACCCGGGTTGGTCATTTAGCCTTTTAGACGCAAACTACCTAACATTTCGATTTTATACATTACTCTCCGCTGATAAATTTGATAATCGTTGGATTTTCCTACAATCTAGCAACCAGGATTATGTTGCATGGGAATTTACATGGTCGGCAGACGAATGGAATGATATTGAAATCGACCTCTCGTCCCCAGACGTTACACATGGAACGATGGATTGGTCAAACGTCAGATTATTTGATTTCTATCTTGTCAGAGCTGAAAATCCAGCCACTTCGAGAACTAATACAAAAACATTTTATTTTACAGGTACAACACCTGCAACCCAATTTATGCAGAGTGCACCAATGATGTTATACAATAATCTACAAACATATGCATATACCACGCGTTCATCTGATATTCAAACAATATCAGGCAATTCATGCCCGCCATTAGATTTGGGATATATATCAAAAGTAGAAATACGTGCATACGCCACAGGAAAAACAACATTCACACCTACATTGACATTACAACCAATATACAATGGTGTTTTGGGGGGCACATCCTTTTCAGCCACACTTTCAACAACAGGAGCCGACCCCCCTGATAAATTGTCATGGACCTCGTGGAATAATATAACATCTGTATCTGATATGCCGGATTTATGGACGTTTGGTTCATTTTATTTGCTTGGTTGCAAAGTAACAAAAACAGGTACAGGCGGGGCATATGTTGCACTCGTTCAAGGTCGCATCACCTACGACGGTGAAGAGCACGTATTCCTTTTTGATGACTTCCGTTGGCATTAACAAAAACATTTATATCTATAAGGCATATTTTCACTTCTATGCGAAGATGTGAAATTTGCGGAGCTATTATCCCCGAGGATGCGCGGTCTAACAGACGTTTTTGTTATCCCAAATCAACATGCCGCGCAAAAGCATCCCGAGAAAAACGACGAAATAAAGCGTTGTGGGAATTGGAATATAAAGGCGAAAAAGTTTTTTATCAGAGGTGAAAATATGGAACCTATCGGACAAATTATAAAAGATTTTGTTTGTCAGACATTTAATTTTAATAATGAGAAAACAAAAATAGAAATTAAATATATTGAAGATGAAATTTTCATAAACATCGAAGCAAAAAAAGTAGGTGATTAAAATCACAGAAGTCTGGAATATAAAAATGAAGCAGAATGATGCTAATCTATATTTCCGTGGTGATGTTCATCTAGGATGTAAACAATCTGATGTTGATGCATGGAAATTAACAAATCAACTTGTGCAAAACGACCCGATTGGTTTCGATTTCGGTATGGGTGATTATGTTGATTCTATTGTTGCAAAAGATAAACGATACGACCCGTTTAATAGAGACGATAACTTTGAGTCGGTTGATGATGCATTTATTTATTTTGAGGAACAATATGCAAAACTACGAAATAAATCAGGTGGTTTATTAATTGGTAATCATGAATGGCAATTAATACAATACTCTGAAATGAATGAGATTAGAAAAATATGCTATCGGTTAAAAATACCATATTTAAGTTTTGCTTCTTTTATTAGGTTAGAATTTCCAAACGGCAACGAGTTGACTGGATTTATTGCGCATGGGTCTGGTGGCGGTAGAAAGATTGGTGGTAAAATTAACCGTTTAGATGAAGTTAAGGGCAAACTAACCCACGTTGATTTTGTTGTTTATGGCCACACACATGAATTATTCGCGCGCCCTGTTCCTGTTTTAACATTTAACACTGACATAGAATCGCGTATTATTCATATGGCTTCCTCGGGTTCATTTTTACGCAATTATGTTGAAGATACGATTGGATATGGAGAGCGCGGATTATATGACCCGCTACCAGTTGGTTTTGTCTGGCTAGGTGTAAGAGATGGCGAAATTAAGACCGGATTCAATTACAAAATATTGCACTAAACCTCTTGTTCTTGTTCCTGATTCCCAAATTCAGCGGAATCCTGTATTTTCAGGAAAACAGTATTTACCACCATGTAAATACACGGAATCCTCTTTTAGAATTATTTCTGTTGGTGTTCATCAGCTATCCCCTGCTGCAAATTTTATTTTTTTGAACAAGCCAGCATATCTCGTGTTTAATGATGATTTGTATAAAGACCATAGAAACACATTTTGGAAACCACTCTTAAAGACTCAATTTCCCGTTTATTATATATCACCATTTTTTGGTGTTGGGTGGCTCGGTGACAATATAGGCTTTTATGACATAACAATGGAGGAAACATTTTACATTTGGCGCCAACTCCATTTATGGCAAGTTATAATGGATTTGTATGACACATTGCAATGCGATGCCGTGTTGTCCTACTTACCACAGATTTATGATAATACAGTCTTCGTTGAGGGGCTTCCGTGGTATAAATTTGGCGAAAATGCATTGAAAACAAAGAAACACCGTGAAACCCTCCTCTCTCTTGCAAAAAATCTTCACGGAAACGCGCTTTAAACACACGAACTCATGCTTATTAATATATTACCATGTGTTTCTGAGATATCGCGTTAAAACGCGAAATAATGAGGATTAATGAGAAAACGCGGGGGTATGATATAAGTAAGATTTTAGCCAAAAAGTTTTGGTAATTTTGCCATAATAAAACAAGTTTAACCCACAGTATTGAAATAGTCGTATTTATTAAGTTAATCTTACTGTTTTGAGGTGATAAAATTATGCAATTAACAGCGAACGCAATCGATTTATTAAGCAAGCGATATTGTAGCCATGGTGAAAAGCCAGTTGATATTTTTCCGCGTGTTGCAAAAGAGATAGCAAAGCACACTCCCGGAGGCAATGGAAATATACCACAGCTCGAAAAAGAATATAATGAGATGATGCAAAGTTTAGATTTTCTTCCTAACTCTCCATGTATAAGAAATGCTGGATATAATAATATGAATAAAGCATGTTTTGTACTTCCTGTTGAAGATTCAATTCCGGGAATTTATAGAGCGCTTCTCCAATCTGCAATAATTTTTAAGGCTGGCGGTGGATGCGGGTATAATTTTTCCGACATAAGAGAAAAAGGTGCAATTTTAAAAGCAGGCGGAATGGCTTCTGGTGTTCTTTCGTTCATGAATTTATTTGATGCATCGACCGAAGCTGTAAAGCAAGGCGGTTTTAGGCGCGGTGCAAGTATGGGTGTTCTTGAATATGACCATCCTGAAATTTTAGATTTTATTCAAATTAAAACAAGATATGATAAACTTACCAATTTTAACTTATCTATATTAGTAACAGATAAATTTATGAAATTAGTTGAAACAGATGATGAGGTTCCTTTAACATCCCGATACGACAAAAAAAGAGTTGTTAGAACAATAAAAGCGCGTGATATTTTTTGGATGGCAGTAACCTATGCTTGGGCCAACGGTTGTCCTGGATTATTATTCTTTGATAGAATAAATAAAGACAATCCACTACATCCTGGCGAATCAATCAGAGCAACAAATCCATGTGTGACTGGTGATACTTTAATTCCTACCAGAAGAGGTATAGTGCCCATTAAAGAAGTTAAAGTGGGAGACGAAATACTTGTAGATGATAGGGTTATACATACATCAATTTCATATGAAAAGGCAGGAAAAATATTTAGTATTGGTAAGAGGCCTGTCTTTAAAGTAACTCTTGCAAATGGCATGTCAATCAAAGCAACAGACGACCATGGCTTTTGGGTTAAAAATTATTCATTAGGCAATTCCGACTGGATAGATTTGAAAGATTTAAAAATCGGTGATATGGTGGCAATACAAAACAAGATGAATTTTTGCGGGGGCACTGATGAAGACTACAGGGATGGATTATTACTTGGATTTATTCATGGTGATGGATGGATATCGGATACTATTGGGTTCGTAGCAGGCCCAGATAATAAATTAATGATTGAAACTGTTCAGCAATTAATTAAATCTAAATTTGGTATTTTATTAAAAATTCAAGAAAGAACAAACACAAATGGTAATTTAATCTATAAACTTAAAACGCCTAAAAAGGAAATTATTAGCTGGTTTGCAAATATTAATAAAGAACATATACCAAAAAAAGTATTTGAAGGCTCTTTAGAGTTTGCGAGGGGGTATTTAACTGGATTATATGCTTGCGATGGACATATTGAATGCGGCCATTCTATGGCTATAGCTCTTACAAATAAGAGTAAAGAGTTTATAAATGAATTACAGATACTATTAGCTAATTTTGGTATTAGGTCTAAAATATTTACTGTAACACGAAAAGGACACTCAAGTGATGCCGTTTATAAATTTTATGACACACACAAACCTTCTTATCGTCTGCAAATTGGGGGGAGGAGCAAATTAATATTTGAACAATATGTATCTTTTTTAAGGGAATACATGCAAGAACAGTACAACCCAGTAATATATAAAAGCGAAGAGTTTTATGAAGCTATTGTATCTATTGAGCCTGCTGGGGTTGAAGAAGTATATGACTACCTAGTTCCGGTAACTAAATCTCTGCTGGGTAACGGTATTAGTACACGCGATTGCGGTGAAGTGCCGTTATTTCCTTATGAAAGTTGCTGTCTCGGCAGTATAAACTTGGCACATTGTGTTACAACAGATAATGATTTTGATTATGACAAACTCGACTATTTAGTTGAAAGAGGAACAAATTTCCTTATGGGTATGAATAAATCTACACAATATCCTCAAGAAATTTCAAAATGTTATGAGATGCAAAATAGATTTTTCCGTACAGGACTTGGTGTAATGGGCTTCGGTGACATGTTAATGGACATGTATGTTTTGTATGACTCTGATGAAACGTTGAGTATCATAGATAAGATTGGGAAGCATTTACACAAATCATCAAAATATGCACCACTATCTGTTGCAACTCTTTCAATTGCACCAACTGGGTCATTATCTATAATTGCTGACT